>Ga0172377_10005767_pt1 | contig 12751 bp, 10 predicted proteins | sample Pumphouse3metaG_FD_119749 | JGI IMG/M metagenome (GOLD analysis project Ga0172377, IMG submission 119749) | Leachate microbial communities from a municipal landfill in Southern Ontario, Canada - Pumphouse #3 metaG | ecosystem: Engineered > Solid waste > Landfill > Unclassified | place: Canada... | reverse complement strand
GGAGAATTTCACCGCCATCAGCGCATTAGCGTAATCCGCCTTGGTGGCATGTCCGGTGATGATCAATACGCCATTGTTATAGCTGGCTTCCAGGCCGTATTGATCCAGCACGGATTGGGCAATGGTGAGCTGATCGGCAACGTTTTTGTTTGTGGTGATGGTGACAACGGCTTTTTCCAGATGTGTGTCATCGTTGTCGACCAGGGTGATATTCCGGGTTTGGTCCAGCCCGCGCGTACCGAAAACGAACTGTGCTTCCTCGCCATAGCTGTACCAGGTGCTGTTGGTGCCGTTGCCAAATGAAGTGCCGCTGATGGTGGGCGTATAGTTACTTACATTAGTCTTGTTCTCCAGCTCTTTGTCAGCAAAAGACTGCACCTTGTTGCCAGCAATATCTTTAAGGTTTTCACCACTATAACTTACCTTTACATTGCTGCCGCTGGCAACGGCACTGTTTAAGGTAAGCCGCACAATGCTGCCATCTACCGCTATTCTGGTAACGTTATAGGTGTTGGTGCCATCGCTTACTATAAAATCAGTGGCAGCAGGTACACCGGTTTTGTCAAGTGCTTTGTTAAATTTAAGCTCTGCAATAATATCACTTACCATTGTTCCGCTGCTTGTGCCTGTTGCCAGGTCTGGCGCGGAGGTATCAATGGTAAGGATGTAGTTAACGCTTTTGCTGTTGCCGGCGGCATCGCTGTTACGCACCATCAGGGTGTGGTTGCCTGCTGTCAGTGCATCACCGCTGTAGGTAAAAGACCAGTTGCCGCTGTTATCCGTGGTTACAGTGCCTTTAAGCTGGTTGTTTATGTAAAAGCGTACTGTATCTTTAGGGTCGGCTGTGCCGCTGAGGGTAAAGTGGCCGCTGGCATCACCAGATGTAGTGATTGTCTTATCGCTGATATTGCCAAGGTTTATACCATCAACTGTGGCATCGTTTATGGCGGTATCTATTATATAGGAGTGGTCATCGGTTATGGTATCAAGGTTGGTAAGGTCTTTGCTGCCATCGGTGCTTTTTATGCTGTTGCTGTCAGCAATATCTATATTAAGTGTGCCTTGTACATCTTTGGGCAGGTTGCCGATGGTTACCTGATATTGCTTGTCATTGATTTTCTCCACCAGCTGCACCGTGGCACCGCTGATGGAGCCAGGGGCAATTACAAAGGAATCTGCCGTAACACCGCTGACGCTTTCGCTGAAAGTAACCAGGTATTTAACGCTGGTGGCATTGGTGGTTTCGGCAGTTGGGGTCTGGCGGACAATGCTTTCTACCCGCAGCGCGTCATCCAGCAACCCCTCAAACCCTGCCACTGCCATTACACCTGCCTCAATCGGCCCGGTTTTGCTTTCCAGCACCCAGTTGCCACCTTTGGCTGCGCTGCCGGTGGCATCGGTGGAAGCGGCGATATCAGCACCGGTGATGGTTGCCAGCTGGTTGATAAAGGCTTCACCTTCTGCGCCCTGGGCAATGTCGCAGCCGTAAAGCAGAATATCCGCATCAGCGGTTAGGCTTTGTTTCCAGGATTCAAGCTGCTGGGCATGGTTGGAGATGGTGTCGCTGCTAAGGACGGTATCACCCATTTTTACACTGCCTGGGGTGCCGTGGCTGAAAAGATGCAGGGCAGTTACGTTATTTTGGCTGGCAAGGTATTCGGTTATCTGCGCCAGCGGGTCTTTGCCATCTTGCAGCACAACCACATTGCTTAGCTGGCCTTCAAGTCCTTTAAAAAGCTCGGCACTGTTTTGCAGCGAGGCATCCACAAAAGCAACTTCATGCTGGCTGGCAGTATCAACCGCATCACCAGAGTTATCACCGGCGTGGTCGCTGTCATTTGTTGCAACTTCTGCTGTGGCTGCGGCAGCGGCATCAAACATGATACGCGGTTCTAAAGGCATGAAAAAGTTGTAACGGCTGATTATGGATGGTTGCTGGGCAGCAGGCTTTTTGCTTAACATGATGTCATTTCCTTTTTTGCTTAACATGATGTCATTTCCTCCATGCGGCTGTGTTTTGATTTATTGCTGGGAGCCTTCGGTAAAAGTTTATTTTAACACATTAAATTACTTATTTAGTTAAAAAAGTGTTTCATTACCTAATAGATTGTACCAATTAACACGCACAAATTAAAACAGTCAACCTACGAATTGTTACAAACAGCACTGGAGTATTCATTGGAGTGTTTTAAGAGGGGGAACAACCACCCCCTCCCCCTTCGGGTACTCCCCCTTGGCAGGGGGAGAGTTTTAAAACTCCCCTCCTTTTGAAGGAGGGGAAGCCCGTAGGGCGGGGTGGTAAAAACGGGAGGCTGGGTGAGGTTACGGGGTTTTTGCCACGAAATCCATAAAATGGCATGAAAGAAATTAGCCACGAATTAACACGAATTGCACGAATTAAACCAAAAGCCTGCCACCCTACGCACCAAAAGCCTGTCATTCTGCAGGAAGCGTTAGCCCCCCACCGTCATTCTGCAGGAAGCGTTAGCGAACTTGCAGAATCTAAAGCCGAGATCCTGCGACTAAAGCGCAGGATGACGAGGGTGGTGAGCAGGATGACGGTGGGGGTCTGCCGTGCCATGCCCCAAATTCCCAGGTTCTGATCTGAAAATGAGAGAAGGCTTGATGGCTGCTTATGGGGCTGCGCGCTTTACATTTAACGTGATGCGTTATAACTTATCTTATGATTCTCAATTTTTCCTGTAAATTAACACGAGCTGTTTTTAATGGCGAACGTGTTCCGCGTTTTGTTCAGCTTGAGAATGTAATTACTCGCAAACTGCAACAGCTTGATTCTGCCGCTACACTTGATTTTTTACGCTCACCACCAGGTAACAGGCTGGAATTACTATCTGGTGATCGTAAAGGGCAACACAGTATCCGTATAAATGATCAGTATCGCCTCTGTTTTATCTGGACAGAGTGTGGTGCAAAAGATGTAGAAATTGTTGATTACCACTAAAGGAAATACCATGACAGCACAAAATAAAATGCGTCCGATACACCCTGGAGAAATACTGCGGGAAGATTATCTGACTCCGCTTGGCATGAGTGCCAATGCACTTGCTGCGGTACTGTGTGTGCCAGCCACAAGAATTAACGATATAGTGCGTGAACGAAGAGCGGTTTCTCCGGATACTGCCATGCGTTTGGCTCGATATTTCGGTGGTGATGCTCAATCCTGGCTTAATCTCCAAAGTAGCTATGATCTTAAAATCTCGGAAATGAAGCTTTACAAACGTATCTTGACTGAAGTACCACAACGCCTGGCAGCCTGACCTCTCCTGTTAATGGTGGTCACTCATTTTCAACTCCGCACGGATGCGAGAACGCACCAAGGGAACTAAACTATTCAACGCCTTATTTGCTGCCGGAAGGTCTGAATTTTCAACCGCAGCAATGAACTGTTCCATTGAGTCAATTTCGTCTTTGAAGCCATAAAGCAAGAACTTGCTTCTAGCGTCCTCAAGCTGTGCGAGAAACCCTGACTGCGTAAACGGCGCTCCATTTTTTTGGATGGCAAACCACACCGGCAAGAACGCTTCAAGTGCCTTTAAGCGGTATTCAAGGCGTTTCTGAGCAACATCCTTAACCCTGTTGAGATAGCCGGTGACAAACCAGCCGATTGCAACAATGAAGGCTGAAACTATGGTTATCCAGTCCCTTACCTCCATTCCGTACCCCCATTGCCTGGTGCTTGCATTAAGCTGTACCGCGAAGCGGCGTCGGCTTGAATGGATTGTTAGGTTTGCCTACTTGAAAAAGCGAAAGAACTTGGCATGGATGGTCTAGTGCGCGATTGAACTTCAAGAACGTCGATGCGGTAACCGCATTCGCTCATGGTGCCGATTGGAAGTTCGATGTAGCTGTCAGGGCCTTGTCCAACAGGTTGGGGGCCGAACCCATCCCATGTTCTATGAAGCGCACGAAGCTCGTTCTCAATACCGTAGTCTTGACCTGAAAGGTAGAAAGAGCAGAGTCGTGATATACCCTTCAGGATGAATTCGCGGCTGTATTTTTGTCGTACGGTACTGACAAGATCAGAGATTAGTGGAATCGGTACGCTGGACTTTGCTTCGTACTTGATTCTGCGGAAGTTTGGATTGGATGCCGTAATTTTGAGCTTTAGCCTAACGCCGTCATGTGTGGCGAACGTTTTCCAGAGATAATCTTCACGCTCAGGAGTGAGATTGGATCCTGTGAATGATGCGTAGTACGTGTTCGGCATTAGTAGGCTCTTGTATAGCGTCACTCCATTCTCTGTAGCGTCTAGGTATCCGGAAAGGTCGTGAGTCTTACAGAATGTTTCGACCTCACCCTCTCCGTATCTTTTTTCAATATTCGTTAGTCTGAAGGTTCTGGAATTCAGGATTGCCTCTGCTGCCTGCATAGAAGTGTAGTGGTACACCACTTCGGATGAGATGCTCGGCCAGAGATGATTAGTGATCGCCTCAGAGAGCAGCGCATTCGGCTTGACTAGATCAGACACGGTCTTGTCAGTGACTGTGATGTCAGAAAGCGTGATGGTCTTAGCGACTCCATGCTGCGAAAGGACAGCATTAATATCGTCAACAAGAGACTTCAGCATGTTGATTTGTTCGATAGTGGTCACTCTAACTCCATGCAAGGTCTAACGCCTGAATTAAGCCGCACCGCGAAGCGGCGTTGGTTTGAATGGATTGTTAGCTTCTCCCTCAGTAAACCGTGCCGTTGTCATTGCTTGCTATAAAATCTTCAGCACTTGTGAGGCTTTCAATACTACTGGCAAGAAGGTCGAAGTTATAACGATGTGGTAATTCCGAGAAAATAGTGCCAGCACTCGAATTATTAAGAGATGTTACAAATAACAACAGATCTGTAGCGCATGACTTGTCAATGCAGCAATCATTGTATTTGAAAATTGTTGTCAAGTTGCTTATCTGCCTTGCAAGGAGCGTCATATGACCCAATGAGTCAGCGTCTATCGCAAATTGTCCATGAGACGCGGCATCAAGTTGGCTTGTGAGATGAAAGTAGCTTTCTCTAAATTCAATGAGCTCCTGGATCATTCGTGGTCTTGAAGCGATTTTTGCAATCTTCTCCAGGCTAGAGCTTATCTCGTTGTGTGGTGGTACTCTTACAGAGTATGAGTCCTGATTATCAGTTCTCCATGAAGGTCTCTCCGAGTCGAGCACGTCCCTTACATAGCGTTGAATCCATAGAAAATAGGACTTTGCATCATTCGTAGAAACATCCACGCGGAATAGTAAAAACGGTACACTGAATCGCTCTGCATAGAGTATTGCGTTCTTGCTGAGTTGAAAGTTGAACTGACCGTCTTGCGCTGGTTCAAGTTTCGATGCAGTTCCCTTTACTTGAGTGTGGAACACTGCGCCCGTTGACTCGAATACATCATGTTTGTGCTGGTTGATGCCAGTTTTCTCAAATATTTCGACAATTAGATCTATACCGTAGTCACGCTCTGTGAGCTCCCGGATGACCCAGTGGTCAGGAAGAATACTTAGGACGCGCTTAATTGCACGGGTGTCTATTATATGTTGATGGGTGCGCATAGATATTATGCCTGCAAGAGAAGCTAACGTGTACTATATACCCTAAATTTGTGTTAAAAACATCCTGAAAAATTAGCCCGCTAAACTAAAACTTCTGGATCAGATTCGTGGCCGCATCCGTCTGTAAACTTTTCATACATTACCATAATAAACGGCATCAGCAAGAGAGTGCAATACCGTGCATGTGGTGGAATACGGATGTATCGGTTCGTATATTTTGTATCTGCTTCTACCCATTTTGGGTCTACTTTTTGGTTTTTATCTGTTTGTGCTTTTATCCTGTGCTTTAGTTGCAGGTTCTGGTTTTATGCATTCCCAAGCTGGAGCTTGGTAACGAGAGGGAAATGACGGTTAGGTTGGATGTTAAGGATGCACTGCCGTGGCATTGAACTTCATGCCCAGGGCAGACATGACCTTGAGGATAGTTGAAAAGCTGGGGTTGCCCTCACCGGAAAGGGCTTTGTAGAGGCTTTCCCTGCCAAGACCGGTTTGACGGGCAAGCTCGGTCATGCCACGGGCACGCGCAATATTGCCCAGGGCTTTAGCGATAAATGCAGCATCATCGCCAGCCTCTTCCAGACATGCCTGCAGATACATCTCCATATCCTCTTCTGTTTTCAGATGTTCGGCACTGTCCCATCTGCGTAATTTAACTTTAGCCATTGCTCTTTCCTCGAATGTCACTGGCAATCTGCTTTGCCAGCATAATATCGTTCTTTTGTGTTGATTTATCGCCCCCTGCCAGCAGGATTACCCTTGGTGCTGTTTCCATGTCTGCACTGTAGTTTGCAGGATACGTCTTTGCAAGAAGTTTTTGCCACAAAATCCACAAAAGGACACGAACGAAATTAGCCACGAACAAATAACTCCCCCTAACCCCCTCTTATTTTAAGAGGGGGAACGATGGTTGAAACGAAAAACCCCCACCCCGCTTATAGCGAGATGGGGGTTTTGTTTGTTGCAAGCCCTGTGGTGGGGGCTTGGGTCAGGGTTGCTTAGGCGATGATGTCAGTAGCAACAATATCACCTGATGCCTTGAGACCAACCATTTTGATCACTTCATCAACGGTGCCGTCTGTATTCCAGTCAATAGCCAGCCAGCCGTCAACGCCGCCAGTACCATCATACAGGAATGCAAAGGTTTTGCCTTCAGCGAGAGCACCGGTGCTAAACACCGTGTTTGCAGCAGTAGCAGCAGCAGTAACAGTGGCAAGCTGGTCTGTGACACCAGTATCAACATCAACCTCTACAAAATTCCCGTCACCTTTGATGCCCATCTTCAGCTTGTCAGTGGTCGTAACAAAATCCTGGATGGTGTCAAAAGTGGTGGCTGTTTTACCGGAATCACCCTTGGCAAAGACGAAGGTGGTGGAACCGTTGCTGCTCAAATCATCCTGCCCCTTGCCACCTGTAATGGTGTTGGTGCCAGTGCTTGAAGCAACAATGGTGTCATTACCACTGGTACCAATGATTTTGTCGCTACCGGCAGTGCTGCCCGTAATATTCAGTCCGCCGATACCTTTTGCCAGGGTGGCATCCAGCACCAGATTGCTGAAGTCATAGCTGCCGGCTTTAGCGATGGTCACATCCAGCAGGGTGGCGATGCTGCCATTACCCTGGATGGTGTAGGACTTGCCGTTGAGCAGGGAACCGTCAACAACACCAGTACCGGCACCATCCAGAATATGGGTAACACCGGACAGGGTGATTTCGCCCAGGCTAATGTCTTTGCCACCCAGGTCCAGGGTGTTGGTGCCGCCGTCTGCGGTCCAGTTGATGGTGTCTGCGGCAATGGTATTAGCCATAAACTTGACGGTGTCGTTGCCAGCACCGGTCACAATGGTGACGAAGTTATCTTTGCCACCAGTTGTACCTGTGTTCAGCTCCACACTGTTCTTGCCGTCACCCAGTTCCAGTACCACGTTGTTGTCGGCAGAACCGCTGGTGTCAAGCTTCACTTTTACAACGTCGTCACCGCTGCCGGTCACTACGGAAAGGGCTGCACCTTTAATAGCTTGAGCATTAGCATCCACGGTGTTTTTACCGTTGCCCAGCACCAGGGTGACATCAGCAGCAGTGGCAGCTGCGGTACCAAGGGTGACTTTGTCATCGCCTTCGCCGGTGATTACACTGACTTCGCTGGTAACGCTATTCAGCGTAACGGTGTTGTTGCCCTGGCTACCGACAATGGATGCTGCACCAGTTGCCCCAGCAATTTCCAGCTTGCCGGTGGATGCGCTGGCGTCCAGGTTTTTGACAGCCAAAGCAGTAACAACCACTTCATTGGCACTGGTCAGGGTTACGTCGTTAGCAGAGGTGATGCCGCCCAGAGTTGCTTTTTTGTCAGCGTCGTCGGCATTCAGCTCAACAGCCAGGTTCAGGGTTTTCAGGGCAGTAACTTCGATGTCATTGGTCTGGTCAGCCAGCACGGTCAGATCCAGGGTACCGTTGGTGGCAGATTTACCATTAAAAACGGCAGATGCGTCCAAAGCCACATCTTCAGCAACCAGCACCTTGGCACCGGTGGCAAAGGTCAGGGCAGAGCCGTGGCTGCTGGTCAGCGTGAACAGGTCAGCGGCAACCTTGGAAAGATCAGCAGCACCAGTCGTGTGGGCAAGCTTGATATTCAGGCTGTCAGCCTTGTTGGTGACGGTATTTGCTTTCAAAATTGTTTCATCGGCAACCAGGGTGGCTGCGCCTTCGGAAGCAATGGTCAGGTTCTTGATGGTGGAGCCGGTGATATCGACTTCAGTGCCGTCAGCCGCGTTGATGGTGACGTCTTCGATAAGATTTGCTGGGGTAGCAGCCAGTGAAACCTTGGCATCCACACCCAGGGTGATTTCTGCGCTGTCGTCGGTTTCTGTTGTGCCTTCCAGAGTAAGCTTGGTGGCAGCAGCGGCATCAACCACGATTTTGGCAGAATTGTCTACGCTGACTTCGGTGGTTTTGGCACCGCCGGTGACATCAACATTCTTGAAGCCAGCGGTAGTACCCACTTCAACCTTGGTGGTGTTGGCACCCGCAATAACCGTGGCAGAGAGATTGTTGCTGGCTGTGGCAGTACCATCAACCTTGATGCTCTTGGCAGCGGTACCAGTCACGGTGGTGTCGGTGGCACCGTCAACGGTCAGCGCACCGGTCATGCCGTCGCCAGCAACGACATTGTTGGCACCGGTGCCGGTAACCGAAAAGGCACCCAAAAAGCCGGTCTTGCTGGAAGTACCGGTAATGGTGGCACCAGTGGTGTTGGTCGCATCGTATTGGGCAGTACCAAAGGCATCCCAGTTAACATTGATATTCTCAATGCCAGTAATCTTGGCGAGATTATTCTTAGCATTCAGTGTCAGGTTCAGCGTGTCGTTGTCATCGCTGTGCTGGTCAATGATGGTATCTGCAGTTTGCAATGTGGCACTGGTACCAGTAATCACATCATCACCATCCGTACCGATGAAGGTGTCGGTTTTGGTGGTGAGCGTACTAGTCTCACCAAAACTTAACCTAAATAAATCAACAGCTTATGTGATGGTTGCTGTTGCTTTTTCAGGCACTTCTAAACATTTACTTAACAAAATAGCGATACCTTTACTTTTGGCAGCAAAATATCCCGTGTTTTCAGGTGGTTAAGGCAGGTTCTAAACAGCAAAAGACAAGTGACTTCTAAACATTTACTTAACATGTTTTTTATGCCAGGAGCCTGTTGCTTTATTTTGTTGACACTGCTGGCCAAATGTGCAAAATGCACATTTATCAGATTTTAGCTTCAGTCACTTTAGGGAGCAATACCAACCAACATGGCAACCACCACCAGCAACTGCACAGCATACGCCTCTGGCGGCGTTACCACAGACTCGATTCTTGATCGGGTGCTGCACCGTTTGCTGTCTCCGGTTGCCAGGCTTTGTTTAAAGCATGGTATCTCCTTTAGTGTGGCAACAGATAAGCTAAAGCATGTGTTTGTCAACGAGGCCATTGCCTTAAAGCCCGATGCAGCCGCTCATGGCCTGGTCAGCCGGGTGGCAACAGCCACCGGCATCAACCGCCGCGAGGTAACCCGTCTTACCCGCACTGCCACACCGCAGCGGGTCAGCAAACAGCCCCTTGCTGCCGAGGTGCTTGCTCTTTGGGCAACCAGCAAACATTACCGTACTATTGATGGCAAACCGCTTGCCTTGCCCCGCCAGGGTGAAACACCCAGCTTTGATGCCCTTGCCCGCAAAATCACCAATGATGTACATCCCCGCAGTCTGCTGGATGAACTTTTGCGGCTTGAACTTGTACAATATAATGCTGATGATGATACAGTCCGGCTTTTGCGCACCGACTTTGTACCCAGGGGTGACAGTTGTCAGATGCTCTCCTTTTTGGGGGATAACGTGGGTGATCACCTTGATGCAGCGGTGGCAAACATCCTGGCAGAAGAACCAGCCCACCTTGAGCAGGCAGTTTTTGCCGATGAGCTTTCCGATGTATCCGTTGCACAGTTGCAGCCGCTGATGGAAACCCGCTGGCAAGAGCTGCGCAGCAGCATGATTCCGGTACTGGCAGATATGATAGAAGCAGACCGCGAGGCTGGCAGATTACAAAATCAGCGTATCCGGCTGGGGCTTTACAGCTTTAGTGAGCAGATGCCTGAAGCAGAAAAGGATGCAGACAGTAAATGATTGGCAAAACTGCACATACACCATTGTTAATACTGGTTGCAGCCCTGCTGTTTATCCTGTCTGGCTGTGGTAGCAATATGCTTGCCGGTGTTGGCTCTGGCGGAACCGGTGGTGGCGGTGGTGTTATCAGCAAGGCTTCCTACACTTGCAGTGCAACCCTGGAAGCATCCCCCAGCAGCGGTTACCTGATTAACGCTGTGGTCTTTCTGGATAAAAACGGCAACTATCAGATGGATGAAGAAGAACCTTACGCAGTAACTGATTTTAACGGCAACGCCACCTTGGAGGCATACCCTGCCGAAATAGCTGCCTGGCCTGTGGTGGTTGCAGCATTTAAAGGGGTTACCATTGACAGCACCACCATGCAGCCCCTTGATAGCGATTACATCCTTTCTGCTCCGCAGGGCGAGCTGCCCGACAGTGGCAACAACAACACCGCAGATGATGATGAAACCAACAATGATGACCCAAACGACAAACACACTTGCAGCACCGTTGTAATCAACCCGGTTTCCAGCCAACTACGCGAGCTGATGGAATCAGGCAAATATGCTGACACCCGCCAGGCAATGGATGCCCTGGCTGCACAACTGGAGCTGCCTGCCCACCTTAACCTGCTGGATAAGGAAACAGCCAGCTACAGTCCGGCACTGCAAGCAGCAGCCAAAAGCATTTCTGCCCTGATGCAGATGCAGGCCGAGCAACTGTTTACCCCAAAAGACAACAACACCTCGGTTGTGGATGTGGAGCGTTACCGCACCATGATCAGGCTGATTAACAGCAACATCAACATCATAGCCAGGCTTAACACACCGGCAAACCTGCAAAACCTTAACAGCAACATTGATGCCGTATTTAAAGTAACCCCCAAAAAAGAGATTGCAGAGCAAACAGAAGATTAACAGCAAACAACCAATAAAAGGTTGCATTATCAACAGTTTCCAGTATAAAGTTGTTTATTTTATAGCCAATAAAACCTTGATTGATACTGGAACTTGCTTTTGTAACAACATAAAAAAGGAGGTGTTAAACAACAGGGCAGTCTCCGTAGCAGTTTCAAAACATCTTAATATGTATTAACCGTTTAACCAGCAGTACCAAAACCAGAAAACAGCAGCTAACTTACAACCTGCGGCTTATTCCGCAAAACCTGTAAAAAGAAAGGAAACAAACACAATGGCAACTACCCCAACCACAGCACAACTGGCGATCCTGCGTCTTAACCAAACCATCTTTGGTAAAGCAGCAGGAACAGACACCCTTAACGCAGCTCTGCCCCAATTCCCTGGCACAGACCCCGATGCAGAAGCCAATGCCTATGCACAAGCCCTTATTGATGACGCTTTTGCAGGCTCTGAGCCGCTTGATATTTTCAAGGCAGTGCTTGATAACGTATCAGCCAGCAACATCAGCCAGGCAGACAAAGATGCCCTGGCAGCAGAAATGGTTAACTTTGTAAATGCCGGCCTTACCGTTGGTGAAACCACTAACCTGCTGTCTGCATACCTCTACAACAGTGCTGGCACTCTGCCAGAGTACGAAGGTGCAGCAAACCCATGGAATGCCACCTCCCAACTGGTTGTAAACCAGACTGCTGTTGCCGTTGATTACGCTGTTGAGAAGAAAACTGCAGCTGATAACAGTGACATTCTGGACGGCGTAACCGAAGACCCCAAAACTGTAGATAATGCCATCAACCCACCTGTTCCTGGTGCAACCTTCACGCTCACCAAGGGCGACGACATGCTCATCGGTACAAGCAACGATGACCTGTTCACCGGTGACAACACCACCTATCAAACTGGCGATATGATCATCGACACCAACGCTGATGATAACGACACCCTGAAGCTGACCACCACTGCCAACATCGCAGTGACGCCGACGGTTAGCGGTGTTGAAAACATCGAAATCGACGTAGCCAAGGTTGGTCTGTTTACCTTTGCCGCAACCGGTATCACTGGTGCGAAGAACTTCACGGTTAACCGTGGTGATCTGATGGACGGTGCCATCGACGGTACCGGCGCAGTTCAAATTACTGGTGCCAAGGCTGCTACTTTCAATGCCGGCGACAAGGTGACCGATTTCACCGTGGGCTTCTCCACCACTGGCAACGCCACTGCTGCGGCTGTGATCAATGCCGGCACGGGCGCAGTAACAGTTACCGAAGTGGGCAAGGGCGGTGTGACCGTCAATGGTGCCGCAGGCAAAAATATTTCCGTTGCAGAAGTCGTTGCAACTACTACTGGCTCCAAAGCCACCATCAACAGCTCGGGTAATGTTAGCGTGACCAACGGTGTGGATGAGCTGACCCTGCAAGGCAACAACGCAGCGGCAACCTATACGCTGAGTGCTATTGAAACACAGGCTAACGGCGGTAAGGTAACCGTTGCCGGTGATTCCGACATCACCATCAAGGCGACAGGTACAATTCTGGATGGCAAGAAACTGGTTAACGACGCCACTGCCAAGGTAACCGTTGAAGCTACTGCTGCCAATGACATGAACCTGAAAGACTTCGGCAAGGTTACCTCCGTG
>Ga0172377_10005765_pt1 | contig 12752 bp, 10 predicted proteins | sample Pumphouse3metaG_FD_119749 | JGI IMG/M metagenome (GOLD analysis project Ga0172377, IMG submission 119749) | Leachate microbial communities from a municipal landfill in Southern Ontario, Canada - Pumphouse #3 metaG | ecosystem: Engineered > Solid waste > Landfill > Unclassified | place: Canada... | reverse complement strand
CGCCGGTTGTTGCCCTTTTTTCTAGTTCGACCAACAGAACCGACGCTTCGGTGAGCGGAACCTGCCAGTCTTTGTCGATGACCTGCACGCGCAGCGCGCCTGCGGTTTGTTCTTGCGCCGACGCGCTCTGCCGCACGGCAAGCACGGCGGCGAGAAGCACCACGGGGATGAGGAGGGGATTTCGTTGCGGCAACGGTTTCATGAGGTGTTCCTGTCGCATCGGTTACCAGGGATCTCCCAAGCGGTTCTGCAGGTCGGCCATTTCGGAAAGACGTGCCGGCTCTGCGATGCCCGTCCGCGCGAAGGTCAGGCAGACACGGACTGCGGCGACCGAACGCGGACGGCTGTTGGTCAGCGTCTTCACTACCAGGATCGCGTCGGCGAACTGCCCGTCCGCGGCTGCGGCGTCACCCAATTCCATCCAGGCGGCACCGAGTTCCGCGTGTGCCGCGGCGCGTTCCGTCGGGGTGATGGCGGGGTCGGGCAGCAGGGTCTCGGCGGCCGCCAGGCAGTGGCGCGCCTGCCGCGTATCACCGACACGGGCCAGGAGCCGCGCGTAACGCGTCTGGACCGGGAGGCGCATGTCGGCCCGGATCTGGCCCAGCCGGTTGTCGATCTCCCGGCGCATCTGTTCGGCGAACGGCGTGTCGCCGAGCCGCCACGCCGCCTCGCTCATTTCCATGAGCTTGTCGCAGGCAATAGCCGGATGCAGGCTGTTGAGCAAAAGCGTCAAGCCGGCATTCAAGCGGTCGCGGTAGAGCGCAGTCTGGCCGGTCTCTCCGGCTTTCTGGTAGACCACTCTGTAGGCGTCGAAAGCGCCGGCCGCCAGATCGAGGTCGAGCGTCTGGCGGCTGACGGTTTCGAGCCGGTTCAATGTGTCTAACAAGTTGGAGGTCGCCACCGTGTGTTGCATCAGGTCAGGCAGCAGTGCGGCTTGATCGGCGGTGTCGAGCCGCGTGACGCGTGCCGCCTCGCTCCGTTGCGTTGCGGTCCGGCTGGCACGGGCGCGTTCGATCGCGAGCTGGATGCGGCTGCGTTGCCATGAATCCAGACCGGTGTCACGGGCGACGTTCTCGGCCGCCTTCAGGAAGCGGTCGCCTGCATCGCCCCGTCCCGTCGCGTGACAACGATGGCCCAGTCGGGCCAACAGGTCGCCCCGGCGCCAGCCGCTGATGTCGTAGGCGATCGCGGCGGCCTGCTTGTGCGCTCCGAGATCCAGCGCTGTGATGGCCGTGTCCGACAGAGCGCGGTTGCGTTCGACGTCATGAAGGTCTGCCGGGATTTGCCGCGCGATGCCGTGGGCGAGGCTGCACCAGGGGTTTTCAGACGGCCGGCTCGGACACGCGGAAACGGGTGGACGGCAGCCGGCGGCGAGCAACGCCGCCGTAGGCATGCACGTATAAAGAAAAAATCGAAACATGGCTATCCCTCCTGTTGGAGTGTCCGCCATCCCTGACACAGAGGCCTTTCCTTTTTTAAAGGTGGCCGGAGGCACGCGTCCGTGACTCCGGCCATGCACCGCGCGGGATAGCTGTTACGCGATGCAAGCACTCGGAAACGGTCAGTCAGCCAAGACCTTGTAGAGTTTCGAACGGTCGCTCACGCCGAAATCAGCCAGCGTCACATTGGTTTTGTCGGCAACGAACGCCGCGCCGGCGACAGGGGCCCAGGTCTGCCCCGCATCCGTGCTGGCGTAAAGCGTGTAGGCGGTGCCGATTTCAGCCGCGAACCCCACTGAGAAGGCGGCCTGGTTGATCGCCAGCTCACCGCTGCCGGATTTGACCAGCATGCCCGATGTGGCGAGGGCCGACCATCCGTCGAGCCATGTGTCGCCGGTCGGCGCGAAAGCCCCGTAGTAGCTGACAGGCGAGGCGAATCCGTCGTCCTCCGGTGTGTAGGGCGAATTCGCCCATGTGCTGACCGGGCGCGGATCGAGCGCCTTGACGTTCGGCAGCAGCCCGTTGCCGGCCGTGGGGAACGGACGGCTGGCGTCGCCTGCCGATTCGCGTTCCAGATGGCGGATGGGTCGGGCGGTGGCCACCGTGAAATCCCATGCGGCATCGATCGGGATGTCTGCCGTACGCGCGTTATTGCTGCCGGTCTTGCAGAGCCGGTAGGTGTCGTTGCAGTTGAAGACCACGAAGTTCCGGAAGGCGGTCTGCGTGGCGTTGGTGGCTTGCGCCTGATAGTAAAACGGGGTGTTGGCCAGCGCTCCGACACCGGGCGTGTGCGTCGGGAAGGCATTCCACGTTGCGGAAAGGCCTTCGTGTGAATCGACCTTCGCGTTGTCCCCTTCGACACCGGCGATCATCGAGTCGACGTCCATGATCAAACAGTTGAAGAACTGGGGACGGCAGTTGTCGTCGATCTGTATAGCGGTAGAGTCGGTCTCGCCGCCGCTGATGCCGGTATTGCTGGTGCCGCGATAACGGTTGCCGATGACGGTCACGTTTTCGTAGCGTTGCAGCGCCCACGGACGGTTGTCGTCGGATTTCTCAACGCCGTCCATTTCAAACGCGTGATTGCCGATGCCGGAACCCGCCACGCCGTCCGCGTCGCAGAAGCCCTGCATGACGAAAATGAACTGGCCGCGGCCGCGATAGCCCTGATCGACATCGAAGCCGTCGTCGCCCACGTTGAGGATCGCCACATATTTCGTGTTGACGGTCCCGCCGAAGAACTCGATGCCGTCGTCCAGGTTGCCGACGATTTCGATATGGTCGATCTGCGTGCCGCGCCCCACACCGTAGAGCGAGAGCCCGTTGATCTCTGACGCGGGGGCGAAGCCGTAGCCGCCGTACCGGATCGAGACATAGGAGAGCACGCCGCTGGAATCGTCGTCGTCCGCACCGCCGTACTGGGTTTCACCCGCGCCCGGATCGGCCAGCCCCTCTGCGAGCGTGGTGGTGGTGACGAGCGGCCCCGTATTGCCGGTGGAGGAGACGGTGGTGTAGGCGCCGCCGCAGATCACCAACCCGCCCCACATCTCCGCTTTATTCCGTAACGTTGCGGTGGGATTGATGGTGGCGTAGTCTTCGTAGACCTCCTCCGGGTCCACCCAGGGGAAGTTGTTGTCGTCCATGTCCGTGAAGATAATCGGTTTCTCCCGGGTGCCGCGCGCGATCAGTTTGCTGCCGCGGCAGATCCAGAGACCGGTGGGCTCGCCCGCATCGGCGGCTGAAAGACCGCGCACCACTGTGCCCGGCTCGATATGCAGGGTGGCGCCGCTCTTGACGAATACGATCTGGTTCAAGACGTATTCATTGTCGGCGGTCCAGGTCTGGGAGGCCGTGATGTCCGCCGTGACATCAATCATCGCCGCCTGCGCGCCATAGCCGGCCGCCATCGCGGCTGCCCATCCCGCAAGGATTCGCTTGTATCCAGTCATACTCTCTCCTTTGTGTTTCCCGTCCGGCACGGCCCTTCCGTTCCGGAGCGCCCCCCGCCTCGGGAGGCGGCGAACAGCGGGGGAAACATCCGCTGCTCTTCCGCTGTTGTCACTGCCCGTTCCGGCTGGCCTTCTGGTGTCGGCGCGGATTCAGTGAAAACGCGGCCAGAATAAAGGGCTTGTGTAAGAGGGATATCAACGTTCCGTGCGATTCCTGTTAAAGCGGGCCGGGGCGGAAGGCTGTGTGCGGGTCTGCGGCGGATCGGGGGTGCGATTTTTTTGTGTTGAAGTTGAGCGGCACGAAAGCGGCGTCGCGCGGGATACAGTTTGCCGCCGCACCCAACGGGGGCCCCGGCAGGGCAAAGACGGTGAAGCGGCCGATGTGCCGCGCGTGCGGTCTGTGGAGTGCGGGAGCTTGCTCCCGCTTTCCAAAGCGGCGGCAAGCCGCCGCACTCCATAACTCAGCGACAGGCGTCCCCCTGTTTGAAAGGTGCGAGGGATGTGTTATCTTCATGCAATCCTAACACGACGCTCACGCAGCGTTAGCGGGAGCCTTGCATAGTGACCGGCAACCACTTGTTGTCATGTGCGGCGCGTGCCGCTGACCGGGTGAAAAGGAGCTGTATTAAAAAGCGCTTATGAAAACGAACTGTGTCATTACCTCATTGATGATCATGACCTGCGCCGTTTCACACGCACAAACGGAGCCTGTGAAAGAGGAGAAACCTTCCGGCCCGTCATTCGATGCGGGCATGGACATCCGTTTCCGGTATGAGTACAAAGACAACTGGATGGACAAAGGCAAGACCTCGATCGACACCACGTATGAGGATTATGCCCGGCTGCGGACGCGCGTGTGGGGCAGGGCCGATTTGACCGAGGACCTGAGCGCGTACCTGCGTCTGGGCAATGAGTTCCGCGACTACCGCAACAGTACCGGCAGCAAACATAAGAATGAGTTCCCGGATGAAGGGTACATCGACAATCTCTATCTCGATATCAAGAATATCCGCGACCGCGTGGATCTTCGCATCGGCCGCCAGAACATCAAAGAGGGCAGCGGCCGTATGATCAGTGACGGCACCGGCGGCGACGGCACCCGCACCGAGTATTTCGATGCGATCCTTGCGAAGGTCAAGCTGATGGAACGCAGCGATGTCGAACTGATGGCGGTCTGGAACCGCTACCGTGACGACTGGACGCTCGGCAATCCGCATGACATCTACGACCAGACGAAGATCAAGAGCGGAGACCCGTATTCCAAGATGCACGAAAAGGCGCTGATGGCCTATCTGCATTATAACGAGGTCGAAAATATCCCGATGGAGTTCTACTGGATCTGGAAACAGGAAACCCGGTTCTACGACAAAGAGACGCGCTATCCGGGCCGCGACTTCCACACGTTTGGCACACGCCTGATGCCGCGTTTTTCCGACACGCTCTCGGCCGAACTCGAATCCGCTGTGCAGCTCGGACAGATCGACGGCCAGTCCGGCATGGAAGGACGAAACATCGCCGCGTGGATGACCTATGCGGGCGTCACCTACGCGCGTGACGATTGGGCCGGCAAGCCGCGCCTGACCGGCGCGTTGCTCTATCTGTCGGGTGACGACGACAGCTATTACAAGACGGCTGACGGCGGCACCGCGACCGGCTGGAACCCGCTCTTCAACCGGACCGACAGCGAGGGGCACATCTCCGCCGGCATGTACGACAGCTACCGCTGGTCCAATCTGGTCTATCCGCATCTCGAAGCCGCGGTCCAGCCGCGTGCCAAACATAAGCTCCGCGTGCAGGCGGGCCCGATGTACGCGGCGGAAAAAGACAATGGCGCGCGCGATGCCTATCGCGGTCTGTTCGCCCTCTGCCGCTACGACTTCCCGTTGCTGAGCAAGATCTTCGGCAAGCGCGGTGAATTAAAGGGAGCGGTCGTCGGTGAAATGATGGCCTATGGCGATTATTACGAACACGAGGCCGCCGACGCCGATGTGGGCACCTGGCTGCGCATCGAGATCAACGGCAAGTTCTGACTCACGTAATCCTAACGGCAGAGACATCATTCCGTAACCGAAAAGTGGGTTAATGATCCGCGTACGGAAGCACGGTGCGGCCGTTGTAAAAGGAGTGTTATGAAACAGAGCGTGTTGATGAGCGTTGTGTTGGGATTGAGTGTGATGGCGGCCCATGCCCAGGACAAGCTGGTGATGGACGGCTCCACGACGGTCGGCCCGATCGCCAAGGCCTTTGCCGAGACCTACATGCGCCAGAATCCGGGCGTGAACATCACGGTCAGCGAGTCGGGCAGCGGCAACGGCGCCAAGGCGTTGCTGAACGGGACATGCGACATTGCCAACCTCTCGCGCCACTTGAAGGAATCGGAGAAGAAGGCCATGTCCGAGAAGGGTGTCAAGCCGGTCGCCCATGTGGTGGCATTCGACGCGCTGCCGGTGATTGTCCACCCTTCGAACCGTGTGAAAGGCCTGACGATCGATCAGATCCGCGACATTTACACCGGGAAGATCACGAACTGGAAAGAGGTCGGCGGTGGCGATCAGCGGATCGTGGTGATCAGCCGCGACACCAACAGCGGCACGTTCGAGACCTTCAAGGAGTTGGTGCTCGGCAATGACTCGAAGATCGTCGCCAGCGCTGAGTACACGGGCAGCAACGGCGGTGTGCGCCAGCGGGTGCAGATGACCAAGGGATCGATCGGTTATGCCGGGTTGGGTTTCGTGGACCGTTCGGTCAAGGCGCTCGATGTCAACGGCGTGGCGCCGTCGGCCGAGAGCGTGGTCGCCAAGCAGTATCCGATCTCGCGAGAGCTGTTCATGTTCACCAACGGCGAGCCGGTCTCCGACAGTCTGGCGGCTAAGCTCCTGAGCATGAGCCGGACCGAAAAGGGGCGCGAAATCATCGAGGAGATCGGCTACGTGCCGGTGCCCGAGAAATAAATGAACCGACCGTCATCCATGCTGCTCTCGCCCGGCGCGCGGACGCGCCGCAGGCTGGCCGAACTGGCCGGGCGAGGCGTCCTGTTCGGCATCACCTCGGTGGCGGCGCTGGCCGTGATGGCGATCATTTTCTTCATCGCCCGCGACGCCCTGCCGTTCTTCACTCAGGTCGGGGCGCGAGAGTTCTTTCTCTCGACAGAATGGTATCCGGCGCATCAGCCGCCGCGTTTCGGCGCGGCCGCGATTTTCGCGGGCAGCTTGCTGGTGACCGCTGCGGCCGTCTTGCTGGCGGTCCCGCTCGGACTCTTCGCGGCGTTGTGCATGAGCGATGTTCTGCCGTTCGGCGTGCGCCAAATCCTGAAACCGGTGATCGAGATGCTGGCGGCGATTCCGTCCGTCGTGTACGGATTCTTCGCTCTGACCGTGGTCGCGCCGCTGATGCAGAACGCCGGGAGCTGGCTGCCGGGACAGTTCGAGATCGCCAGCGGCGTCAATGCGCTGACCGCCTCGCTGATCCTGGCCGTCATGGCGCTGCCGACGATTGTGAGCGTCTCGGAGGATGCGCTTCAGGCGGCCGGACGAGAACTGCGCGAAGGCAGTTATGCGCTGGGCGCGACCCGCGCGGAGACGCTCTTCAAAGTGGTGGTCCCGGCCTCGGTGAGCGGGCTCTTCTCGGCGGTGCTGCTCGGCGTGATGCGCGCGATGGGCGAGACGATGGTGGTGTGGATGGCGTCGGGCAATGCCGCGCAGATTCCGCGGCCTTGGTACAACCTGTTGCAGCCGGTGCGGACATTGACCGCGACCATCGCCGGCGACATGGGCGAGGCGGATCAGATGACCGGTTCGGCCCACTATCATGTGCTCTTTGCGATGGGCCTCTGCCTGCTGCTGGTGAGTTTCGCCTGCAATCTGGCCGGCGAGTGGATCGTGGCGCGGCAGCGCAAACGGCTGAGGGGAGGTTGAGCGAATGCGGTTGAAACTGCGAAAGCTGATGGATCACGCGCTGACGGCCGGCGGCTATCTGGCGATCGGCGGCATGGCGCTTTTCCTGTTGTGGGTCTTGGTGCCGGTTTTCACCAAAGGGTTCGGCGCGTATGTGTTCCGCGGTACGGTGGAACACCGACGCATGATGCTGGGCGAGTTCAATCGCGGCGACCTTGCTCGGCTGCGCGCGGAACTTGCCGAGGTGTGGCGCGCGCGCGAACCGGTCTATCGGGCGGTCGCGGCGTTCGAGCGGGAGTTGGATGCCATGCCGGCTGCGCGACGCAAGGCCTTGAGGTCCGCTTTCCGCGAAGTGCGAGAGGGTGTGGCCGTTCTGCTGGGGCCCGAGCCCGGCGTTCCGCTGCCCGCGCTGACACGCCGGCTTTACGGACAGACCCGTTGGGAACAGGCGCGCGAGAAGGCCGCCGACATTCTGTTCGAGGAGACGTGGGAGTACAGCGATGCCGGCAGCCGGCGGGTACTGGTGCCGCGCGCCGAGCAGTTTGAAGGCACGGCGTTGGCCCCGGTGTTCGACAGCGTCGAACGCGATCTGGCGGCGATGATGCGGCCGCGGCTCACCGTGTATCCGCGCTTCTTGACCGACCGTTCGATCGACGCTCACTTTTTCGGCGGAATCGGGCCGGAGGTGCTGGGCACCCTCTACCTCTCTCTGGGCGCGATGCTGGTCGCGGTACCGCTCGGGATTGTCGCGGCGGTCTACTTTCAGGAGTACGCCAAAGAGGGGCCGAGCGTGGCGTTCCTGCGCTCCTGTGTCAACACGCTGGCCGGTGTGCCGAGCGTGGTGTTCGGCTTGTTCGGTCTTGCCTTTTTCATCAACACGTTGCGCGTGTCGCCGGGCAAGAGCGTGCTCGCCGGCGCCCTGACGTTGGCACTGCTGGTTTTGCCGACTGTGATTCGCGCGTCGGAGGAGGCCATCGCGGCCGTGCCGCGCGCCTTTAAAGAGGGTGCGATGGCGCTGGGCGCGGGGCGCTTCCGCACCGTGGCGACGGTGATCCTGCCGGCCGCGCTGCCGGGGATCCTGACCGGCATCGTGATCAGCATGGGGCGAGCAGCCGGCGAAACTGCGCCGATCATCTTCACGGCGGCGGTATCCGTCGGGCAGATGGTCAAGCCGTCCGAGGTACTGTCGCAACCCACACCGGCGCTTTCCTGGAATCTGTATAATCTGTGCACGGAGCATGAGGCGGTCGAGGAGCTGCGCCATGTGCAGTTCGGCATGGCCGCGACGCTGGTGCTGATCGTGCTGGCTCTGAACCTGGCGGCCATCTTGCTGCGGGCACGCGTCGCGCGGCGGTTGAAGGGGTGAAGGACGTGATATGAACGAGGAAGCAAAACGTGAGGGCGTGCATCTGGAGGCACGGGGATTCTCGGTCTTCTATGGTGCGCATGAGGCGGTCTGCAAGGTGGATGTTTCTGTGCCGTGCGGACTTGTGACCGCGATCATCGGCCCGAGCGGCTGCGGCAAAAGCACGTTTCTCCGGGCGATCAACCGGATGAATGACTTGATTCCCGGTTGCCGCGCGGCGGGCGAGCTGCTGTTTGACGGACAGAATGTGTACGGCCCCGAGGTCGATGCCGCCGTGTTGCGCCGCAGGGTGGGTATGGTGTTTCAAAAACCCAATCCGTTTCCCAAAAGCATCTATGACAATGTCGCGTACGGCCCGCGCCTGCACGACCGCTGCAAGCGCGGGGAACTGGATGCGATCGTTGAGGAGAGTCTGGTGAACGCCGCCCTGTGGGATGAGGTGAAGGACCGCCTGCATATGAACGCATTGGGCCTTTCCGGCGGGCAGGCGCAGCGGCTCTGCCTGGCGCGCGCGCTGGCGGTGAAACCCGAGATCCTGCTGATGGACGAGCCGACCTCGGCGCTTGACCCCAAGGCGACGGCCCGCATCGAAGAGTTGATCGTGCAGTTGCGCGGACGCTACACCATCGCGATCGTCACGCACAACATGCAGCAGGCGGCGCGCGTATCGGACCGCACCGCTTTTTTTTACGAGGGCAATCTGGTAGAGTTCGACGCGACGGAAACGCTGTTCACGCGTCCGCGCGAGAAGCAGACCGAAGACTACATTACCGGCCGTTTCGGCTGAGAAACGTAGCGAGGATTCAGAATGAACATGATTTTTGCGCGTGAAAGCGGCGCGATGAAGACCTCGATCCTGCGTCTGGCGGGTGAGGTGGAGCGGCGTCTGGCAGAGGTGCTGACGGCAACCGAGCGGCGTGACACGGACGCGCTGAAAAGCTGGATGGCACGGGATTCGGAGATCGACGACTGGGAGGTGCGGATCGAAGAGGAGTGCCTCAAGATCCTGGCGCTGCACCAGCCGGTGGCACGCGATCTGCGGTTCGTAGTGGCCGTACTCAAGATCAATAACGATCTGGAGCGGATCGGCGACATCGTCGTCAACATTGCCGACCGCGGGATACGGCTTGCAGCATTCCCGGTGACACCCTTGCAGCCGCGTCTGATGCAGATGGGGGGCATCGTGCGGGAGATGCTGGCGTCGAGCTTGGACGCGTTGATGGAGCTGGATGTCGCGCGGGCTGAGGCCGTGATCGCGCGCGATGATGAGGTCGACCGGCTCAACGTCGAGGTCATCGGCGGTGTGATCGCGCAGGCGACGCTCGCCAACACCGGAGCCGTGACCGAGGCTTTGATTCTGACCCACAGCGTGGCGCGCGATCTGGAACGGATCGGCGACCACGCGACCAATATCGCCGAGGATGTCGCCTATCTGGTGGACGGCACGATCATCCGCCACCAGAACCGGCATCGGAGCGGGAAAACCGGTGCGGATGCAGCACCGGATCAGCAGGAGAACCAAGATGGCCAATGAAAGCGTGTTGATTGTCGAGGATGACGCGGACATCCGTGAATTGCTGGGCTATACCTTGAAACGTGAGGGCTACACGGTCGAGGCCTGCGATTCCGCCGAGAACGCTCAGAACGTGTTGCGGCGGCGGACGCTGCCGGATCTGATTCTGTTGGACCTGATGCTGCCCGGCACGGATGGGTATGCGTTCTGCCGGGCGCTGCGTGCCGATGAGCGCACCGCGCGCATCCCGGTCATCATGGTGACCGCGCGCGACGAGGACGCGGACATCGTCGCGGGCCTGGAGGTCGGCGCGGATGATTATGTGACCAAACCCTTCAGCGCGCGGATTCTGGTGGCGCGGATCAAAGCGGTGTTGCGGCGTTCGGCGGTTGAGCCGGGTGATGAAAAGGACACGCTGACCCAGGGCCCCTTCGAGATCGACAGGCTGCACCACACGGCCCGGGCCGACGGTCAGGCGCTGACGTTGACGCTGAGCGAGTTCAAGGCGCTGGAGCTTTTCGCGAAGCGGCCGGGTGTCGTTTTCTCGCGCTATCAGATCGTGGACGCGATTCACGGAGAAGATTACCCGGTGACCGATCGGTCAGTGGATGTTCTGATCGTGGGCTTGCGCCGCAAGCTCGGAGACTGCGGCGAGTGGATCGAAACCGTGCGCGGCGTGGGATATCGAATGAAAGCGGAGTGAGTCGTGATAAAAAAAACGCTGTTCTGGCAATTTTTTGGGGTGCATGTTCTGCTGCTGATCGCGGCGGTGGGCTTTGTGGCCTTCTACATGTGGCAGTCAAGCCGGACGACCTATCGCCGGCAATGGCTGCGCGAGCTGGAGATGCAGGCGCGTCTGGCAGCCGCCCTGCTGCCGGACGGCGACGGCACGGTTGACGAGGCGGCGGCCGAACGCTTTTTTGGACGGCTGGGTGAAACCGACGGGCACCGCTTTACATTGATTCTGCCGGATGGACGGGTAATAGGCGATACGCGGGCCAAGGCGAGCCAGATGGAGTCGCACGCGGACCGTCCCGAAGTGATTGAGGCGATCGCAAGAGGCTGCGGCATGAGCCAGCGTTACAGCTACAGTCTGGGGCAGTCGATGCTCTATCTGGCACAACGCATCCCGGCCGAGGGCGCGTTGCGCGCCGTGATCCGTGTGGCGGTGCCGGCTCAGATCGTCACGCGTGAGACACAGGCCTCCCAACAAGTGATGGGGGTTTTGCTGACGGTGGTCTTGGTGACGGCCTTGATCCTGAGCTATGGCGCGGCGCGGCGCGTCATCGGGCCTGTGGCCGACCTGCAGCTCGGTCTGGTTCGGATCGGAGGCGGTGAGTTGGACTATCGACTGCAGATCCCTTCCGTGCCGCATCTGGCCGAGTTGGCCCGCTCGATCAATCAGACGGCCGACCGCCTGCAGAAACATATCGACGCATTGAATCATGAGCGGACCCTGCGCACGTTGATCCTCGCCAACATGACGCGCGGCGTGATCGCGATTGATCCGCGTCACGCGGTGCTGGACATGAACGAGCCGGCGCAGCGGTTGCTGGGTTTGACGCATGCCGCGTCGGCGGGAACGTTGATCGGCGACGTGCTGCGCGATCCGGAGTTGCTTTCGTTGATCGATGACAGCGAACGTGGCGACGGGACGGTCGAGCGTGAATTGAGCGTGGCGGGAGGCGCGGGCGAGCGGCGGCTGAGCATGCGCGCCACGGCGTTGAACGATGCCGGCGGCCAACGGATCGGCACGTTGCTGGTGCTGAGTGATGTCACGCTGCTGCGCCATCTCGAAACCGTGCGTCAGGATTTTGTCGCGAACGTCTCGCACGAATTGCGGACGCCCGTCACCTCGGTCAAAGGGTTTGCCGAAGCGCTCTTGGACGGCGCGCTGCATGATCCTGAAAAAGCGGAGCGCTTCGTGCAGATCATCATGCGCCAGGCCAACCAATTGGAGTCGATCATCCGCGACTTGCTGGAGCTTTCACGGTTGGACGAGCATACCGGGCAGTCGATTGACCGGCAGGAAAACCCGGTCAGCGAGATCCTGAAGCATGCCGTCGAGCTGTGTCAGACGCGTGCGGATGAACGGGGTGTCGTGCTGGCGGTCACGTGCGAATCGGGCCTGACGGCGCGTGTGCATGCGGGTCTTGTTGAGCAGGCGCTGGTGAACCTGATCGACAACGGCATCAAATACGGTGTCAACGGCGGGGGCGGCCGCGTCGAAATCGAGGCGGCGCAAGAGGGGGCTTCGGTGCGCATCGCCGTGCGTGACCAGGGTCCGGGTATTGAGCCGCAGCATGTCGGGCGGCTCTTCGAACGGTTCTATCGGGTAGACAAAGGGCGCAGCCGCGAACTGGGCGGCACCGGGCTCGGGCTGGCTATCGTCAAGCACATCGCGCTCATCCACGGCGGGACGGTCTCGGTGTCGAGCGAGCCGGGCAAGGGTGCCGTCTTCACGCTGCGTCTGCCGGCATGAAGCCAAGGCTTGGGGCGCATGGCAGTTCTGTTGGGGACACCTTCTCCTAATCCTAATCCTAATCCTAATCTTAATCTTAATCAGCTTGAAGTTATAGAAAAGGAGACATG
>Ga0172377_10005761_pt1 | contig 12757 bp, 9 predicted proteins | sample Pumphouse3metaG_FD_119749 | JGI IMG/M metagenome (GOLD analysis project Ga0172377, IMG submission 119749) | Leachate microbial communities from a municipal landfill in Southern Ontario, Canada - Pumphouse #3 metaG | ecosystem: Engineered > Solid waste > Landfill > Unclassified | place: Canada... | reverse complement strand
TGTCAGACCCAAGAGGGTGTAAAACAGATAGGCAAATGTATCTACTGTGGGGAAGATGGAGAAGAGTGGGTTTTTGGAACCTCATATTAGTGTGAAACGCACGGCCTGTTGAAAAGCTACTCTCAGCTGCTACTGTATAATCAAGTCCAACTGTTTTCTGTTTTCTTATAAAGGGGCTGCGAATCCTCAGGGCTCGTTGTCTTTGTTGTAGCGAGAGATATCGAGGCTGTTTTAAACAGTTGAACTATGAAATCGACCCTTTCCGAGTATAGAGATATAAGGCTGTTCTAGATTTTTGCTAATTGTTTCACAAGTCCCTTTTTTTCAACCATTGACCTGTATAACTGCCTTTATAATTTTTAATATCCTCTAGGCTCCCTTGAACAACTATCTCTCCTCCTTGGTCTCCACCTTCTGGTCCTAGATCTATTATCCAATCAGCCTGTTTGATCACATCTAAATTATGTTCAATGATGATAACGGTGTCTCCTCTTTTGACTAATCCTCTCAAGAGTATTAGAAGTTTATCAACATCATAGAAGTGAAGTCCTGTAGTTGGCTCGTCCAAAATATATATTGTGTGACCTCTTGTAACTTTTGAGAGTTCTTTTGAAAGTTTGATTCTTTGTGATTCCCCACCAGATAAGGTTAGGGCAGATTGCCCAAGTTGTATATATCCAAGTCCCACTTCTTGCAAAACTTTTAATCGTCTAGTAATGGTTGGAATGTTTTCAAAAAACTCTAATGCCTCATCTACGGTTAGTTGTAAAATTTCAGCGATATTTTTTCCTTTATAATCTATATCTAAAACTTCCTCGTTATATCTTTTACCATTACACTCATCGCAGGTTATGTACATATCTGGTAAAAACTGCATCTCTACCTTGATTTGCCCGTCCCCACGGCATTTTGCACATCTTCCACCTTTAACATTAAAGCTAAACCTTCCCTTGTCATACCCTCTAGCCCTAGCTTCTTGGGTTTGTGCAAAAAGATCTCTAATAGGTGTGAAAACGCCTGTATATGTAGCAGGGTTAGATCTTGGTGTACGGCCAATAGGGGACTGATCTATACCAATTACCTTATCTACTGAGTCTAAACCGTAAATATCTTCATAATTACCCTCAATTTGCTTCCCATTCATCTTAGTATTCATCAAAGCAGGGTATAAAGTGTCATTAATTAGAGAAGATTTGCCACTTCCTGACACTCCAGTAATGCATGTTAGGGTATTTAGAGGTATGTGGAGGTCTATGTTTTTTAAATTGTGGGTTTTAATTCCGATCAAAGAAACTTGATCGTTTCTCTCAACATCACTTTTCAGTTGTATGTCGTCCATGATTTTAGTTCCCACCTCTAAGTCTCTTCTTAAGTATTTAGCAGTTAAAGAGTTGGTACGCTTGATGTCTGCCAATGTCCCTTGCCCCACAACCTTACCACCTTTCTTACCAGCCTTTGGGCCAATATCTACAATATGGTCTGCGTGTTTAATTGTATTTTCATCATGTTCAACAACTATTACAGTATTTCCACTATCCCTTAATTCCTCTAAAGAGGAAACTAATCTAGATACGTCTCTAGAATGTAGCCCAATAGAGGGCTCATCGAGCACATATAGCACACCAGAAAGCCCTGTGCCAATTTGTGAGGCCAGTCTAATTCGTTGTGATTCTCCTCCAGATAGAGAGTTAGCTTTTCTTGAAAGAGTAAGGTAATCTAAGCCTACATTGATTAGAAATGTAATTCTCGAGTTGATTTCTTTAAGAATAGGTTTAGCTATCTCCTTATCATTACCTTCAAGGTGTAATTTGTCGAAAAATTTGTATAGCTCCTTTATCGACATCTCTGTAAGATCTATTATGTTTCTGTTGCTAACTGTTACTGCTAGGGCAAAGCTTTTCAACCTTTGGCCGTTACAAATATTACATATCTCTTCTTTCATAAATTCTTCTATCTGTGACTTTCTGTAATCAGAGTTAGTTTCCTTGTAAAGTCTTTCCTGCTCTTTGATTACACCCTCATACTCTGCCTCATACTCTTTAGTTCTGCCATATCTGTTTGTATAGGTTATCTCGTAGTAAGGCTTAGTTCCTATACCGTAAAATATTAAATCAAAAATTTCTTTGGGATATTCGCCAATTCTAGTTTTGAGATTAAAGTTGTGTTCTTTAGCCACTGCCTCCAAGACGCGCTTATTCCATGAATCTTTTGTCATCCTATTTCCCCAAGGGAATATTCCTCCTTCAAGTATTGTGAGTCTTGGATTATAGATCTTTTTAATGTCTATCTGCTTTACTCTTCCCAAACCTGTACAATTCGGACATGCGCCCTCTGGAGCATTAAAGGAGAATGTAGCAGGAGTAATATTAGGGTATGAAATGTTGCATTCAAAGCATGTGAAGTTCTCAGAAAAGAATTTTTCCTTATTATCTCCATATGTAATTACAATTTCTCCATCGGACATGTTAGATGCTAACTCTAACGAGTCTATAAGCCTTTTATGATTCTCCTCTTCCCAAACATCTTTACCAATAAGACGGTCTACAATTAGTCGGATAGTGTGCTTTTTGTTCTGATCTAACTTAATATCTTCAATATCGTCCAAGTGATATGTATTACCATCCACAATTATCCTAAGAAAACCTTTATTAAGGAGTTTCTCAAAGAGCGCTGAGTATTCTCCCTTTCTATTTCGAACTAGGGGAGAGAGTACCTGAAATTTCTCGTTTTCTTTGAACTGCCCTTCAATCTGTGAGGCTATTTGCTGCACTGTTTGGGCTTTAATCTCAGAACCACACCTAGGGCAATGCGGTATGCCTATGTGGCCATATAGGAGCCTCAGATAGCCATATATCTCTGTAATTGTACCAACAGTTGATCTCGGATTTGTGCTGGTGGTTTTTTGATCTATAGATATTGAGGGAGAGAGTCCAGAAATAGATTCTACATCAGGTTTTTCCATAAGGCCTAGGAACTGTCTAGCATAGGAAGAAAGTGACTCCACATATCTTCTTTGGCCCTCTGCATAAAGGGTGTCAAAAGCTAGAGAAGACTTCCCACTTCCTGATACTCCGGTAAACACTATTAGTTTGTTCTTTGGCAATTCTAGGGAGATATTTTTGAGATTATGCTGTTTAGCTCCCTGTATTACAATCTTTTCGTTTTCCATTCGATTTATATTATATCATAGGTATGTAGTATAATAAGAGGATTTATGCATCCGTAGCTCAAATGGAAAGAGCAACGCACTCCTAACGCGTAGGTTGTCGGTTCGATTCCGGCCGGATGCGTTTTAATGTATTGTGTATGAAGTGATTTTCAAACCTTCCTCTTGGCTATTTGTTAATATGACAAGGTTATTCCTTGAAGAGGTAACTGTCCAGTAGAGAATGTCCTGGTTACTAAGGAGAGGTGTTTTGTTATCTCCATCTATATCAGATATGTATATGAAGTCATTTTCCTCAAATTGTAAATAACTAGAATTTGATAACCAATTAATTTTCTTTATTAAATCAATATTTATGTTAGCTATATCTTGGGTTCCTATAGTTACTGTATGATCACCTTCTTCCTTGTCAAAAGTAAATATTGCGTATTCTGTAGCAGTTTTTAATAGTAGCTTATCCCCATCACCTGAAAATTCTAAAAGGTCTGCAGGGTAGGGGGAAGCAGTTATATATTTACCTATAGTGCTGTCGTACCAATATGATGCTTGTGTAGTTTTAATGAATACTCCGCCAGACTCTTGATTAACTGCGAATTCCGTAATTTGCCCCATAGTCTGTGTGCTTTCTGGGGAATTACTAAAATATCCAAAAACAAAATCTGTTTTTCTGTAGTTCTCTAAATATTTAAGGTTATTTTGAAAAAATACTGTTGGAATAATTTCAATTTCTGAGGAGCCGTCAAGATTGTACTGTTTTAGAGTATATTTTAGAATATCTTCATCAATATTATCCAAATGTCTAAAGATATAGAAATACCCTTCTTTGTCAGTACTCCAGATGTCTAAGTCATCAATTTTGCGCAGGAGTAACTGTTTTGTATTTTTGCTAATATTATATGAGATTACGTCTTTCTCGGACTCTAGAATTAAATATTTCTCATTTTCTGCCCAAGTTAGCTCGTAATTTTGGAACTCTGTTAAGCTTAAAGGACTTTCTATCAAAGATGTGTAATTTGAAACTATAGTTGTTGGTATAACGTATTTGTTAGAAGATTGTTGGGTGACTATTTCTAAGATTGCCATTTCGCCAGAAGGGGAAAGTTGTAAATCTATATTAGAGATAGGGATTTCTAAGTCTATAGGTATTGTAAGAATAGTAATAGGGGCGGAATTTAGAGTCCAAAATCCACTATTGATATTATAATGAACAATTTCATATGAGTTCTCGCCTTTAAGTAGTAGTGAAAGGCGATTATTTGATTTGTCTGCCCAGTATTTCTCTAATATTAATGTAGAATCGAATATATTCTTTGATTCAAATTTTGTCTTTACCAAATATGGGAATATTGGTGTAGATTTCTCTTCTAATATCTTTATACTTTTCTTCCAATCATAGTAGCCATCTTTGGATATTAGTACATCATATGTGCCGACATCTAGCGTCATACTCTTGTTTGTTCGGCCTTTGGCTATATCGTTTACATATATGTTTGCACCAGTAGGAGAGCTCTCTATAGTAAGTACTCCAACCTGTTTTATAGAGCGATCTATAAAGTCAAATCTCCAGCCCTGCACATACAGAAATATGGCTAAGGCCCCAGTATAGACAGCTAAGGTAACAAATATAGAGGTTAATATAGAAATAAGATTTTTGGATTTCTTCTTAATCATGTAGTGTTAGTATAGCATAACTTGGTATAATGTCTGTATGGTAGGAAAGAAATTAGGCGTAGATCTAGGAACCGCAAACTCTGTAGTGTATGTACAGGGTGAAGGGGTCGTCTTTGTAGAGCCAACAGTAGTTGCTATAGATTTGAATACTTTCAAAGTTATTGCTGTAGGTACTCAAGCAAAAGAGATGATTGGTAAGACTCCTGATAATATAATAGCTAAAAGGCCACTTAAAAATGGTGTTATAGCGGATTCTAGAGTAACAGAGGCATTACTTAAGTACTTCTTTGATAAAGCTCTAGGTAAAGCTAGATTTTTTAAACCAGATGTAGTTGTAAGTGTACCAGCAGGGATTACTACTGTAGAGCAAAGGGCTGTACTCAAAGCTGCAAATGCCGCGGGTGCTAAGAATATTACCTTGCTTCCCGAGCCCTTACTTGCGGCTTTAGGAGCTGGCTTACCTATAGAGACATCTTCAGGGAATATGATAGTAAATATGGGTGGAGGAACTGCAGAGATAGCAGTGTTGTCATTGGATGGTATTGTTAAGTATGATTCCCTTCGTGTAGCTGGAGATGCCATTAATGAATCGATAATTGCTTATATGAGAAAGAAGAAGGGAATCCTTATCGGTGAGCAAACTGCAGAGAAGGTCAAGTTTGAGATAGGGTCAGCTTTAGAGATGTCCAAGCCCTTAGAAATGGAAGTAAGAGGAAGAGATATAGGTGCTGGAGTGCCTAAGGCAGTAATGGTAAATTCTAATGAAATAGCTCAGGCGGTAAAAGAGCCAATAAGGAAAATAATACAGGCCATCAAAGGCGTCTTAGAACAAACTCCTCCAGAACTATCGGCTGATATTATTGATAGAGGCATGGTAATGAGTGGGGGCACCGCCCTTTTAAGAAATCTTGATAAATTAATAGCTAAAGCAACTGGGGTGCCAGCACATGTCGCTGATGAGCCTATATTTTGTGTAGCAAAAGGTACCGGTATTGCGCTAGAACTTATAAGTTCGGGTAGAAGAGTTTTTGTATTTGAAAAGAGTATTAGTTAGTGTATCATTGTATAACTATGTTTGATTTATTCAGCAAAAAGGGCAAAAAAGAATTAAAGCTTGAAGAAGTTACAAATTTGCTTCAGCAGCTACGCATCCCTATTAGTCTTGTTTTTACTCCTACCAATTTGAAAGAAGAAAAGGAGAGATTCTTTAAATCTGATACATATGAACCGTATTTTGAGTATAGGATGGTAAAAAATAAGAATGATCAGATATTCAGAGAGTTATATAGTTTGAACAAGGTCTCAGATGTTGATCCAAGAATCTCAGATTTCTATATGAAACTAATTGAAGATAAAAGATTAGTAAGCGACCTTATGCATAGTGCAGGTAATAACCCTTTAGTTACAGAACTATCTTTAAAGAAGTATAAGGCTCCTTCAGCAATGCTTTTTAGAAATTCTGCTAGAGTATTAAGGGGAAAGCTTGATAGGTATAATGTCAAGAATAGCAAGAAAATAGATAGGGGAGAGAAACTTCACTACGAGCAGATAGAGAGTGGTTTTAAGGTGGTTTTCGATACTTTAGGATTAGAAGGTTGGAGTATTGCTCCTTCTAAAAATATTGCAAAGAATGGTATTAAGGTAGGTATTAAGCGTAAACAGATTTTGGTAGATCCTAATATCACTAGATCACAATTCAAACTTAGGAAAACTATAATCCACGAGGTAGGTACACATGTTTTAAGGTCTTTGAACGGTTTTGCAACTGGTTTTCCAGCTTTGGGTAATGCAAACCTTTCCTCATATTTAGATATTGAGGAGGGGCTTGCTACATGGAATGAGGAGTCTATGGGATATCTTACAGAAAAATGGCTTAAGAAAAAGGCAGGAATGGTTTGGGCTATATATCTTGGTGAACAATTAACATTTAGGCAGTTATACAATGCTCTTTCTGGAGCTTTTCTGAAACACTCTGCATGGGATATAGCATACAGGGTTAAGCGTGGGCTAGGGGACACAAGTTATCCGGGGATATATGCTAAAGACATCGTATATTTCAGGGGCTTTAGGAAAGTGAAAAGGGTATTAGAGAAGGATCCTACAATGTATGAAAAGCTCTACGCGGGCAAAATCGATATCGAAAGGACAAAATGGGTAGATGAAGGTCTAATTCCAAGGCCTAAAATTGTACCTAGTAAAGAATTGTGGCAGGAAATTTTTAAGGAAGCGAATCTTTAAAGGCAGTAATCATAGCCTCGGCAATATTAACAGGTTGGCCATCATCAATCTTTGTCTCATATGCTTTAAAACCTGGGTGTAGGCTTATTTCCTGTACGTACGGTTTTCCGTTTTTAAACATAAAGTCTACTGCCATAAAGTCGGCTTGGATTAATTTCGCGAATTTCTCCGAAATATCTTTTATTTCCTTAGTAGGATTATTATACATTGTATAGATACCCTTATTGACCGTCATAAAGCCTTCTTTAGCCTCTCTCTTCCAACCTCCAATTACCTTACCTAGTTTTACAAATACTCTGACGTCCTCAGCTGTTTCTGTAAATTCTTGGATAAAAAAGTCTGTTAGATCTTGACTCCTGAGCTCTTTCCTATTTAGATCTTTTGCAGAATTTAATTTATAGACATTCTTTTTGATTATTTCCTTCCTCCATTTTCTGTCAACTCTATTTATCCCAGAATACTCCTTAATTATTAATGGGTAGTCCTCTAAGATATCTCTATTTTCATCATATCTGCCATCTGTACGATAATATGTGTCAAAATAGGGGATATTGTGTGTAGAACAAAATTGTGCAGTAAAAATTTTGTTGTAGTATGGCATGTTTTTGATGGCTTCACTGTTTTGGACTAAGATTTTATTCCTTCGGTTTGTTGTATTGTACTGATCAACCCAATCTACGATCAATCTCTTTGTTTCATACTCCTTAGGACTATGAAGATTGTGTCCCCTAAAGAGGATGTGTGAGTATTGGGTAATATCAACACCGTTGATTTTTATAGATGTTTCACCCTCCTTGAGCAAGAATTCTATCTGAGTGTTATATGCGAAGCTATAGGGCAGATTCTTATTAGCTAACTCTGTCATAAGTCGTTCAACTGCAGTAGCATATTTACCCTCTCTCTTATCAGTAACCCTGTGTTCTTTGTCAATTATTAGGTATTTCATCTTCTATACTGTTTTAATCTTTTTAATTAGCCCCCTTCTTTTGTACCTCCTAAAGGTTCTCATAGCATCTTTATTGCTTTTCATCTTTTTTGTTATCAGTAGGAAATCAATCCTATCAAATCCGAGCCCATGTTCTTCTACCTCTTCTATGTCCCTATACTGTAGGATAATAGTATCGAGCAATGCATTGATCTTTAGTGCTTCAACGGCTTTCCAGGTCTCAATATCGGTGGAAAATTCACAATTATTGATAATTATCTTATTTTCTTTATAAACTCCAACATTAGCATCCTTTTCGACTATTTTCTTATTCCTAAGTAGGGTAGGGATATCGTTTTGGGTGTATCCTATCGTTACAATTCTTTGTGTGTTATTCCCTTTTAATAATTCCTGGATATAGTAATCTAGGGCATCTGAGCGCTCTTTACCTATTATTGGGAAAAAATTAAGATATGATTCTGGCATAGTGTTAACTTCTAATAGGGCACCATTATCTTTAGTCAAAGGTTTCGATATATCCTTACAAATAATATCTACACCTAGAGTAAATATGTGCATGGTAGCAGCTATCGACTCTACGATATTCTTTATCTCAGGAGATACCCTGTCTGTGTAATCTTCTGTAATTCCTCCTTGACTCATACTTGCAACATTTCTAACATATACCCTTTTATCTTTTTCAGGTACAGATTCTAATGTTAAATTCTGTTTATCTAGAAAGGATATAAGGGGCTCGTCTATATCTATAGGTTTTAATATATGGGCAGGATTCCTAATACTTCTTCTAGGATCTTTATTCTCTTTCTCTATCAATTCCTTTATATTACTTTTTCCATTCCCTGTGACAAAGGCGGGAATCCTTTTTGTGCAGGCTTTTAGCTCTTCATTTATAACTAGGAGCCTGTAATCTGCACCGTTTTCATCTCCTTGAGCCTGTTCTTGGAGCATTATCTTTTTCTGCCAAGATTTTCTATTTCCCCGCTTTACTTGTCCTTTAGCATAATCATAGGCTTTGTATGCCTGCTCTCTATTCTTTATCCCTACTGATACGCCCTTGCCACCCGTTAGGCCAGTTGGTTTTATAACTAATGGTTTCTCATATTCGTCCCAGAGTTTATCGATCTCATCTTTCGAGGTGATAATATTCCATTTAGGGAGAGGTAAACCCATCCTTTGGATTAACTTATTGGTTAACCATTTATCTTGTTGTATATTCTTACCGAAAATAGAATCTAGGGTAGAGGATATTGAACAGGTAATCTGTGATTTCCTGCCACATCCTATTGTGTAATATCTATTCCATTTAGTTCCGTATCCTTGTGCTACTCCGGGTATAATGCCTTCATCTACAACTGTTAAGGTAGTTTCGTATCCTAGTTGCTGTGCTTTATGGAGTATTGGTATCGTAGACATAGATTTAACCTGTAATTTTATTACAGTATCTACAACATAATCCTCTGCTTCTTTATAGGTAATTTTATTTTTTGATAATTCTCTAAAAGTTTCAGAAGACTCTCTCCAAATTGCTGGTAATTTTGAGCTTATAGATAAGCTACCATCTTTAAAAGTATAAGATTCTATAAAGATGGGATGAAAATCTTTTATATGATCTAAAAGATTCTTCACATCTTCAGATTGCTCTATATCACTAATCTGTACCCGTGTGGTAGGGGATTCTAAGTTCAAGCCTTGGATTGTCTTTATGTTGTCCATTTGGGGTATCATGAATTTAGATATTTCTGTTTAATATATCTCATTATTGGTACTGCAACTTTTACAACCTCTCCTTCATCGACCTTATAGTGTAACCTTAACCCTGGATTGTAGTTAATTTCGTTTATCCCACATTCTGCTTCATTTGAAATATCTGGTGTAATTATATCCACTCCTCCAAATTCCATGCCTAGCGCCCAAACGGCCCTGACAGCAATATCTTTATAGTAATCTCCAACCTCAGCCATACATTCTTGAGTTGTCCCACCAGTAGTTAAATTACAACTATATCTTAATTTGAGCTCTTGATTGAGAGGTAATATAGAATCAAATGTCATATTTAGCTCCCTTAATCTTAAATCTACCTCGTTATCTATTGCTATGGGTTTTAATATATCTCTCTTCCTTTTTTCGTTAGTTATATCTATTAGTTCTTGTATTGTATGCTGTCCATTCCCAGTAACATGTGCCGCCTTTCTCCTCACTGCTCCTACAACTTCTTTACCTACAACAAGTAATCTGTAGTTCTCACCATCTATAAACTCTTCACCTAGAACTTGAGTATTGCCATTAGATCTGTTCTTCTCCTTAGCTATCTCAAATGCTTTTATTGCTTCATTTTCAGTATTTGGAAGTATGGTAATTCCGATTCCACCTAATTGTTGAGCTGGTTTTATTACAACCCTTTTATTATATGTATCAAAAAACTTTATAGTATCTATAGGGCTATTAAGGGGGACCTGTTTGGGTACAGGTAATCCCGCCTCCTCTAAGACGAGATTTGATAGGTGTTTACGCTTAGCGATGGTAGAAGATGGGGAATTAGTAAGTGGTGTTGCTGTATTTATTATATACCAGACCTTATCTTCACATTCGAATTTAGCGAGTAGTTTATATACAAGAATTTTATACTTGATATCCAATATGTCTGCTGCTTCTATGTAGTAAGCAAGGTGCACATTACCAGCCTCCTTTAAATATTGTTCGTAATTTTTCATATATATGTTTATTTAAATGTTTTAGTTGTATCTATCAAATAACCAGAAAGCTCTGACCTACCAATAACTAGGGGATATATTATATCGTTTGTAATAACAACTTCAATATCCTTTACATCTCCCAACATTTTAACAGTTATTCTAATAACTGGTCTAATATTAATCTTACCATCTTCTACGATTTTCGCCAGACGAAGAATATCCTCATGTTTTACAATTTCTTTTCCCTGTGTATCAATGTAGTCCTGTGCATCCTTAAGAGTAGAGAAATTCGAGGGCATCTCTATGCTCTTGAAATATTTTGTAGCATCTGTAAAGCCTATCCTGTTAGCAAGACTGCTTGTCATACGAGAAGTGAGAACTCCGGTATCCATAAAGGTATTGATAATTTCTTTATCAACTTTAATTTTTTGTTTCCTTTTTCTCATAGAAACTGCAGGTTTATGATATACACTAACTCTTTCAACGATATTTAGGACCTTTCTTCCGCTTATAGATTCGATGCTTTCTTCAATTTCCCCACCGAAAAGATTCTTACCGAGTCTAATACCATGTTTTATACTTTTTACATCTAGTCCCCTAGCTTTTTCTAGCCTCCAACGAAGGCCAGTTTGGTTAGCAACTTGTATGCCGAGTCCAGGTCTAGCGTTAACTTCAAACACTACGGGTCCTTTATCCCTATCAAGTGCAATGTCTACACCTATATATCCAAGCCCTATAGCTTTTTGGCATTTAAGAGCTATTTCCAGGAGGTTGTTCCAATCGGGGATCTGTATTCCACTGAGTATTTTATTCTGTTTAAGATCTATGGTTTTATCGAGGAGTTCATACGTATCACTCATTATGGCGGTGGGACTCATGTGCATAGAGTAGGTAGTAATACCTGTAGCTATATCGATTCCTGTACATATTGCCCCTGAATGTAAGTTTGCTGTTCCATTAGATCTTTTGGTAGGCAGCCTTGTCATTGCCATTATAGGGATCTTATTAAAGCAAATTATACGGATATCAGGGACTCCTTTGTAGGAATACTGTTTGAGTAAAGGGTCTGTCTTCACTCGCTCCTCTAAGATGGCAATATCTTTTTTAGAGCCCATGGAGAATCGCCCCTCTAAGATGTTCTCGATATGAAGAACTATATCTCTTTGACTCATAGTTTGCCCATTTGGCCTAATCCATGCGTCTCCACTTTTTGTTTTGCCATAAAAGATTATAATTCCATTCCCACCTGTACCTTTATTTGGCTTTATAACGAAGCTTTTTGGCAAGGAGTCCCAATCTAGGAACTCTAACTGCTTTTTTGTTCTGATAAGTTTGTATACCTCAGGAGTTTTGATACCTTCTTTTCGCAAGATCCTTTTAGTCAGTATTTTATTATCTGCAATCCTTTTTGCAGATGGAGGGTTATATGGTCTTATATATTCTTGATTTCTTCTATTTAATCCAAGAATATCCTTAAATCTTGTTCTAAGCATTTTCTTTACTCCCAGTTATTGATCTGAATCGAAAAAAGTCCTTCACTCTTAATCCTTTAAATTGTCCAACTGCAATGTTGGCAAGTATGAGAACCGGTATTATCCATAGATTGTTAGAGAAGTATGTAGAGATAACATCTCTGGTTATCACATACCAACCAATTGTAGATATAGCTATTGTAGAAAAGACAATTAACATCGAAGCCTTTAGAGATTTTTTGACATACTGTTTAGTGAAAAAGTCTCCTAAAGCAGCAATAGATATCATTGCTAGAGGTGGGATGTTTTGTAGGTTATCTAAGGTTAAGACAAACCTGTCAACTAAAACGAAAAAGAGAATGAGAGAGATTGCTAGTATGCAGTAGTTTATAGCGATTCTTGTAATGTAGTGCATACGAATCTTTTTAAGCATAGAGTAAGAGAGTAGGGATGTCATTATTACTACGGCTGTTATCACTAATCCATACTTTAAACCGGTATAGGAGTATGCTATTGCTAGTATAATGGGAGCGTATACTCCGTATGACTTAGTACCAAATAGGTATCTAGC
>Ga0172377_10005760_pt1 | contig 12759 bp, 8 predicted proteins | sample Pumphouse3metaG_FD_119749 | JGI IMG/M metagenome (GOLD analysis project Ga0172377, IMG submission 119749) | Leachate microbial communities from a municipal landfill in Southern Ontario, Canada - Pumphouse #3 metaG | ecosystem: Engineered > Solid waste > Landfill > Unclassified | place: Canada... | reverse complement strand
TCAATGATTGTTTCCTCGGGTGAAATCAGGAAAGTCATGGCTCCCTTAGCTGAATATCTGGCTCTTAAGATCACTGATGTCATTTCAATGATCCAGCCGGAATTATCCGCTGACATCCTCACTAACGGTCTTCTCCTCACAGGTGGCGGTTCCTTGCTTCAGGGATTGAAGGATATATTGCAGAGTCTGCTGTCTATTCCTGTCCGTGTCGCCGAAGATCCGATGGAAGCTACGTCGTCTGGTATGAGAATCTTCAGTCAGAATCTGAAGAAAACAAAATAGAGGATAAATAAAATGATCAGTATTATAGATTTGAAAAAAGCCAAGATGCAGGCACTGAAAGAACATGACGCTGATAAGCAGAGTGTTCTGGGTGTGTTGATTGCTGGCTATCAGAAGACTGAGATTGACAAGAAAGTCAAAGGCGAAGAGATGACAGATGCTGATATGGTTTCTCTTCTCAACAAGGTCTTAAAAGAACTTGAAGACGAGAAGAAAATGTATGTCGACGGCAATCGTCTTGATGAAGCTGCTTCTATCGATAAGCAGATGCTTATAATCAAATCCTATCTTCCCCTCATGATGAGCGAAGAGGAAATCACTAAGATCATTGAAGGTCTTTCTGATAAATCCATCAAGTCCGTCATGGCTGAGTTTAAGACAAAATATGCCGGTAAGGTCGATATGGGTCTTGTCTCCAAAGTCGCCCGCTCTTTCCAAAAGTAAACTGATTGAGGAGACTTTGATGTTTAAAGTCTCCTCAGTCATTGACAAAGGGATAAGTTTTACTTAAACTATATTCCGTTGCCATTTTTGGGGGAATAGTTAAATGGTATAACAGCGGTCTCCAAAACCGCTATTGAGAGTTCGATTCTTTCTTCCCCCGCCATTAAACAGATTTGCCCTTATTTAAGGGCTTTTTTGATGCATATTCATCTGTGTAGAGAAAAAACTACACCCTGGTCTGTTTCCCGTCTTTCGGCTATCCTTCAGCAGGAAGGACGCTTTTCTCGATAATGAGGGCGATTAAGAACAATAGTCTGAAAATCATCCTTAAGAAAAATTGCTAAGGCCTTTGTAATTCACTAATTTTGATTTAAACCGCATACTAAAAGTATTGAACAAGTTATAAGAAACACTTAGAAGGTTCCTATCAAATAAAAAGAGTTCCTAATTTTGCTTTTTGATTTCTTTAATTGTGTTTTTACTCATTGAAGATTTAAAACTTGTCACAAAGGTAATGATAATTGCTTCAATAGTGATCATACTTAAAATGGCAAAGCAAACTGAAGGGTAAATAAATAGTAAAGAGAAGGAGATGCTTTTATTAACTGCATCGACAATTATTCCCAAATTGGCAATTGCAAAAATGAAGAATAAAACAGAGAACAATAAAGCCTGAACAATATTTACTAGATTTATAGATAATCTCGAAACACCGATTGCTCTAATAATATTGATATCATGTTTCATATTAGAAAGATTTGAATTAAAGAAAATTAGACAAACAGCAAAGCTGGTAATTATTATTATAATTGTTATCAGGAAAATTATTGTTTGAATAGTCGAATTATCTTGAATGGATTCGATTTGATTAGCATAGCCGTTATATTTATTTTTGATATTGACAAAATTTCCAAAAGGACTTTTTTTAGAAAACCTTTTAATGAAATTCAAGTCTTTGAAATAATTCCCGGAAGTCTTAAAAAATATTTTGGAATATTCTTCAGCTGTGTTATTTCTTTTTTGATAACCACTTTTAACAAAGACACATTTTGATAAAGTTACAGCATTTGATAAAACTGAATAAGTATCATTATTGAATAATTCTTCAGAACTCATTTCGCTCCATACAGAATAATCTTCGCTTGTATTATATATATCTACAATCGTCAAGCCTGAGAATTTTTTTCCTATCAGATTATTAATATTGTTTATAATTTCAGGTTCAGATGATGTAGAGCAATCAATATACTTGTTTTTTAAAATGACATCAGCTTGAAGACTTGTAATGGCTACTTCAGTGTAATCGAGGGGATAATGACATTGCTGATTAACATTAAGTCTTGCATCGCGAACAACCCCAATCCGCCCTAAATCTAGCGCTGAATCAAGTTCAACTCCTCCAAAGACTCCTCTATAAGCATAGACACATAGAGCCTCTCCTTTCGATCCTCCAGAGGATAAATAATTGTTTTCGAGGGGATAATCAAACGAATCAGCAACGTTGAATACAATACCATTCGACCATTCTCCCAAAATTTCTTTTTCCTTTTTTAAAAAACTCTGTTTTTATCTTCGAAACCACCGCTTCTGTTGCTTGATATCCTAGTTTTGGCTTCAATGAAAGTCTCATTGCTATCATCCTCTGATTGTGCTCGAAGAACGATCTCATTTGTATCAGATACATTAATTGTTAGAATTGTGGCTAGACCAGTAAAACAGAAAATGGACAACAAAATAGAAGTAATCAAAAATATTTTTCTAAATCTAAGAGTAATTAGGGACATTTTTAAAGTGTTGATAAAACTAAGTGAAGCAGTTTTACCAATGCTTTTTGCCATAGGGTCAATGATTTCTTGAATCCTTAAAACATTGTCTTTTATTACAGTGCCATGTTCTAGAACTATTAATCTATCTGGCATGTCATCCTCAAAAAAGGAGTCATGAGTAACTATTATTACTAAATGGCTTTTTGAATAATTTTTCAAGACTTGAAAAAGAAGCGCCTTGTTGTTTTCATCTAAGGATGATGATGGTTCGTCAAGGAGTAAAACGGATGGATTTGAAATCAAAGATCTGGCAATAGCCACTCTTTGTTGCTGCCCTTTTGAAAGCTGACTTGGATGATATTTTAATAAATCATTAAAAGAAACACCATTGTCTGGAAAGCCAAGCCTTTGCAAAGCATCTTCGATTAACTTTTGCTTATTTTTTAGCTTGTTTAATGCTGGAAGAAGACATATATTTTCATAAATAGTCAAATCCTCAATAAGATTCAAATCTTGAAAAACCAAACTACAAATTGAACCGCGGTATTTGTCATTGAACCTTCCATAAATATTGCAATCCTCAAAACTCACCGTTCCCGTACTTGGCATTTCTTCACCGGCCATGATCTGCAAAAGCGTAGATTTTCCAGATCCATTATCGCCTTTGATGAAGACCAAACCATTTCTCGAAAATGATAGATTGATATTCATAAGTGCATTGAACTTATGCTTACCATTAAATACTTTGCTTATTTTATCAACGATCAAATACCGTGATTCTTTCATATTAAAATTCTCGATGCTTTTAATTTTTGTATGTTATTTGAAATCAATCAAATAACATTGTTGTATTGAATTAATGTTTTGCTTGAAGCGTTTAGATTATCTGCATAAGTAATCATCCTGTAATTTCCTTTGACATATGATGTTGCAATGCTTGTCGCAAACCAATTTTCAGTAACGCTTATATTTTTTGACGAATGGCCTGAAATAGAACTATCTTCAACATCGTTTAATCCTGACCAATATTTAGCATCTGAAAGATTGCACATTTTTTTGTTATATTCCAAGGTCACAGAAACAGAAGAATTGTTGTAAATTCTAATTGACCAAGTATTCGTTGTTTTTCCATTTACATATACATCAAAAAACCATAATAAGGCATATAGATTGAATAAGTGTTATATGAATTATAAATATCTGCTGGGAGGCATCCAAGGGATAGAAAAACATCATTTCCATTTGCGTTCTTTTTTACTCCGATATCGATATTAATATACTTATAACATGCATACACAAGTTCAGAGCAATACCAAGAAGAATTTATGTCCGTATTTAACCTGAATGTGTTTAAATTGTAATTCTTGCCTAGCTGTTGCTTAATGAAAAAAATGGCATTCGTTTTGGCTAAAGCGGTTGCACCGCTGACCCTAAGAATTTTCACTTTAAATTTTGTCATTCTTAAATCATCTAAGAAACCATATTGGACTCCACCACCAACAGCTTCTATAGTTTGGATATAATTTGAATAAGCACCAGAATGATTCATATCGACAATTAATGCATCATGGCCACAATTGAAAAAAGAAGTTTCTGTTTCATATACAATGTCACCTGCTAAAACGTTTGAGTAATCATAAACGGATTTATAGGGCACTCTTTTAAATTCCGTGGAAGGAGTATAAGAATACGTGTCTTTAGAAAGAATATAGTCGGCATCACCACTACTTGGAGAATCTGACCCAGAACTAGATTTTCTTTGAGCAGATTTATTATTTTGTCTTTGAAAATCGCAAATACTTGAATTTAGGCTGCCAACTATTATTCCATTTTCTAAACCAAAATCATAGGTATATTGATAGAGGTCTTTGCTATTTTCAATAGAATAATATTCATTCATGAATATATCAAAAGTTTTTGTGGGGAATTTTAATTGCGTTGCTACCATATTATAATATGAGCCGAGAACATCAACATAAGTTACAATTTCATTTTCACTGTTATTTGCAGAAATTGCTCTTAGAGATGCCTTTCCTGAATCAATCGTTTTGTGATTGCCTTCTTTTACATTCATTCCACATAACAAAATAGTGCAAAATAAAGCACTGACAAATAAACAATGTTTTTTCATTTGCTTTTCCTTTTTAAATGAATCTTATTTATTTCGGAACAAATTCAAAATCTACAATGTATTTTGAAATCTTTTCGGCTTGCTAATTTGGAATACTCTCCTTTTTCTTATACATGATGAAGGCGATGTTTTCTAGAAGAGCAGAAACAAGAACAATGACAGCCATTGTTATTGTGCAAATAAAGAAAATATAATCTTCAGAAGACGCGGGATTAGTAGCCACACCTAACATTCTAAAATAACATGCACGCAAGTTTTGCACATCTATGATTAGGAAGAAGATAAAGAAAACAAGTAGTTTTAAGATTGATAAGACCAAAGCTATGACTGGAAAGAGCGGCTTGTGGTATTTGGCTTGAAGAACAAAAAATATTCCTGTAAGCAATGAAAGAAAAATATAGGATCCCACCGAAATGATCTGATATAAAAAACTATTCATCGCAATGGAGTTGACAATATATAGAATTAACACTAATAGATAGCAAAAACATGTAGTAAGAAATATAATAAATTGTAAATTTACTCTTTTTTTCATTTGCTTCACCTCGAATGGATTATAACATTGCCTTATTGCAGGTGCAATATAAAAAGTGTAAAATTACACTATTAATGTATGATTACAAAAGAAGAATTTATTAAAAAAATTAATTTAATCGCCAAAGACATCCGTAAGGAATATAACCTTACTCAGGATGAAATGTCTGAAATAATCGGGATTTCCAAGAAAACCTTGGTTCAGTCCGAAAAAGGACGTAGATCTTTAGGATGGACCGAATGTCTCGCTATTATTACCATTTTCTGTCGAAGCCAAATATTGCAAGACAGTCTTGGTGGTGATCCAAGAGAAATTGTTCAGGCTTTGGCATTCGAAAATTCAAAGATTAGCTACCCCCTAGTCAAACCGGAATCTTATTGGTGGAGTGACTTGTCAAAAAAAGAGGGATTTAAGATTCAACAAAACATTATTAACAAGCATTATCGTCTGATCACATCCAAAAATGAATTAATCATATCTTCGTTTGATTATGAAGAAATTATTGATTATCTCAACATCCTATTGAAAAAGGAATCTAAGTCTAAGGAAAGTGAAGTGAAAACAAGAAGACAAACAAATGACAGATAAAAAGAAGAACAACTTCCATATCAGGAATTCGTTCAACCTGACAGCAGAACCTAGAAGGACCTTTTAAGATTGAAGTATCGTCTGATAAATGCTTGAATAAACTTGTTCTTCCCCCCGCCATAGAACATATTTGCCCTTATTTAAGGGCTTTTTTGATGCAAATTAATCTAAGCAATCGAATGATTCTGTTTATCTTACCATTGAGAAGCAATCCTTCTAATAATAGAAACAGCAATTGTTTAATATGGGCAGAAGAGCAGAAGATGTAATTTCTTTGTTTGAAACTTACTGATAAAAATATATTGACAGGATTATCAGTTATTATATAATAACAAGTGTTATTTTATTTATGCCAAAGAAAAAAATACTAACCGCAGAACAGGTCATCGATTCTGCTTATCTACTAGTGAAACGTGAAGGCGTCGAGAGATTAAATTCTCGTTCTTTAGCTAGAGAGACACATACCAGCACTCAGCCTCTCTTCTCTCTTTTTCCCAGCATGGCAGTAATCCTCAAAGAGGTTAAAGACAAAGCCTTCAGTCTTTATGATTCTACTATTACTGATGCTATCCAATCAGAGAGCAAGCCTTTCAAAGCAGTCGGAATAGCCTATATAAAATTTGCTGAAAATGAAGCGAATCTATTCAAGCTTCTTTTTATGACCGAAAATGATCAAACCTATGCTCATTTCAATATCGATCATCATGCTGCTTCAATTATCGAAGACGTCGAAAAAGAATATGGACTCACTGAAGAATATGCTAGGAGACTCTATTTCGAATCCTGGATAGCAACTCATGGCCTGGCGTCTCTTTTGGCGACGAAGACTTTGGTATTAAAGGACAGTGAGATATCGACAATCCTTGATGATGTCGTAAGAGGAACGTATGAAAAACTGAAAAGAGAAATGGAGAATAAATATGAATGATATTATTCAAGTAAATCACCTGAAGAAAAGCTTTAAAGAAATCAAAGCCGTAGATGATATCTCCTTTATTGTCCATGAAGGCGAGTTCTTTTCCTTTCTCGGTCTCAATGGAGCTGGAAAAAGCACTACTATCAACATCATAACCGGAGCCTTGGAAAAGGATTCCGGTGAGGTTTTGGTAAACGGACTGAATGTTGATTCCTCTCTCTCTGTCATCAGAGGAGAAATAGGAATAGTCTATCAAAACAGCAGCTTGGACAAGTTCCTCACAGTCTACGACAATCTCTGCTTTAAGGCCGCTCTCTACGGTTATACGGGTGATAAGTTCAAAAAACGTCTTTCTGAACTGGAGAAGCAATTGTCGCTCACTTCTATTTTGAAAAGACCGTTAGGCAAATTATCCGGCGGTCAGAAAAGACGAGTTGATATCGCCCGTGCTTTATTCCATGAACCTAAACTTCTGATCTTAGATGAACCGACTACTGGTCTTGATCCTCAGACCAGAAAGACGGTCTGGGAAGTAATCAAAGAAGAACAGAGAAAGAACAATCTGACTGTCTTTCTTACTACTCATTATATGGAAGAGGCGGGAGAAGCTCATTATGTTGTCATCATCGACAAAGGAAAAATTGTCGCCAAAGGTACACCGATCGATCTTAAGAACCGGTATAGCCATGACACTCTTTATATTCATCATCCTAAGAAAGAGAGCTTCAAGCTTCTGAATGATAAAGGAATAGCTTATCAGGAAAAGGATGGTTCTCTGCTTGTTCCTATCGAAAGCACCTCTAAAGTCCGTGATTTGATTGTCCGAGAACCTGCAGCCTTTGATGATTTTGAATTGGTCAAGGGAAGAATGGATGACGTATTTTTGAATGTTACCGGCAAAACACTTATTGGAGAGGAGAAAGAAAATGCTTAAAAAGAATCTTATTGATTTTACCTATCTTGTCCGAAGAAACATGAAGATATTTTATCTGGATAAAGTATCATTTCTTTCGAGTCTCATAACTCCTTTTATCTTAGTCTTTCTCTATATAACATTTCTGAAGAACGTCTATGATAAGTCTCTGTTGTCGGTTTTAGCCGAGTTTAATATCCTTTCGATTCCCGACAATCTGAAGAACTGGTTTTCCGCTGGCTGGCTTATTTCAAGTATCATGGCTACAACCTGTGTCACTTTGACTTTCTGCGGTAATACGATTGTTGTCAGCGATAAGCTAAGCGGCGCTAACAAAGACATAGAAGCAGCACCGGTCTCTAGAATGACTATTTATCTTTCTTATTTTGTCGCAAATTTCTTAAGTACTTTCTTTGTCGCTCTGATAGCCTTGGGTTTAGGATTTATCTATATTGGGATAGTTGGGTGGTATCTGTCTTTTATTGATGTTGTCATGCTGACAGTCTCGACTGTTCTTCTGACTCTGTTTGGATCTCTTTTTGCTTCCATCATCATGTCTTTCTTTAAAAGCCAGGGAGCAATAACAGCCAGCTCTATCATCGTCAGTGCCCTATATGGGTTTGTCTGCGGTGCCTATATGCCGATATCTTCCTTCAGTCCGACAGTCAGCAACATCATCTACTGTCTTCCTGGAACCTATGGAACCATGGGATTCAGGCATTTCTTCTGCCATGGTGCTCTTGATGAACTTGAAAAATATATCGTCGGTGTTGCTGACAGTCAGACTGCGTCTTTGGCGGTGTCTTCGATTAAAAAAGGCTTTGACATCGAAATCACGGCTTTCGGAAATACGATTGATATTTCTCAGGCTATCCTGATCTTATCCAGTACTATCATTGTTTTGCTTATTTCTTATTCTCTTATCATCTATTTCAAGAATTTTAAAAAGAAGACTGTTGCTGATAAGCTTAAGCGATAAGACTTTTGACCTAAGATTTAAATATCGATATATTTCTATATTGAGTATATAGAACAGGAATTTTTAATCTTACGTTTTAATATGAAAAGAAACCTTGATTCGGCTTAGCTGTCTGCAATAAAATACATTGTCTATGTTATGATACAGATTACAGATTACAGATCTCCGTTATTGATTAAGGCAATAACTGAAAAATATAATAAAAAAGCATTATAATAGTCAGATAAAGGGAATGGAAATGATCGATAATATTATTCTGATTGCTAAGAGAGACGACAAGGAGAAATCCTTACTGAGGACCTGTTTTTCTTCTGCCTATAAAATAGTGGGTGTCAAAGACGGTGAAAGAGCAATCGAATTAATAAACAAATATGGATCTAAGATCAAACTGGCTATTTTAGAAGATAATCTTCCTCTTTTGAGCGGCTTAGATATTCTCAGTCTAATTACCGAAAATGACAAAGTCAGGATCCCGGTTATCATTGTTTCTTCTTCTGACGATAATCAAGTCGCGGCTTTTAAGAGAGGAGCCTGGGACTTTATCTGCTGCCCTTCTGAAATCGAAGTCGTCAAAGCCAGAATCAATAACATTCTTAACAGAAGCATGGAATTGGCTTTGAATGGAACATCTTTGGCTGTCCGCGAAAAGCAGAATGAAATTGAAGAATTAAGCGAAAGTGTACCAGGTGGTATTGCTGTTTTTGAAACAGAAAAGAACGGAGATACGAAAGTTAAGTTTTTCAATAACAACGTCTGTGAGATAGCTGAATTGTCACGTGAGGAAATACAGAAGATCAATCCTCTTTTTATTTGTCGAACTATTCCGGAAGATCAGGAAAAAGTCAGCAAATCTCTTGAAAAAGCATATAAGACCGGCAAGAAGATCAGCATTGTCTATCGTACTTTATCAAAATCAGGTGATATCAAATATCTGAGACTCAGTGCCAGAGTCATTATGAAATATGATGGTGTCAGACTCACTTATGTCATCTATCTTGATATCAGCAAACAATACAAAAGAGAACTTGCTCTTCAGCAGCTCAATGAAAGAACCCGTCAGATTGTCAATAATGCCCCAGGCGGAGTCTTTAGGTGTCTTCGTGATTCGGATTGGAAGAAGATTGAAGCCAATGACGGCTTCTATCGTCTTATCGGCTATTCAAAGAAAAAATTCCATGAATTGTTCAATGACTGTGTCATCCGTCTTCTCCATCCTGATGATGTGGAAGTGGTTTTGAAGTCTATTGACTCTCAGCTTAAAAAGAGCAATAATGCCCGTCTTCAGAATCGTCTTATGTGTAAAGACACAACTCGCTGGGTCGATGTCAGAGTAGAAAGAACCTATGATGAAAAAGGCGACGAATACCTCGATTGTATTTTTGTCGATGTGTCAAAAGAAGCTGACTTGAGACAACAGCTTCTCTTGTATAGAAGCTCAAGAATCAACGGAGTCTTCAGTGTACAGCTAGATAAGTATTTTACTCTTCTTTACGGAAATGACCGCTTCTATAAGATGCATGAATATACAAAAGAGAGTTTTCAGGAGAAACTGAATAACCAATGTTATAAAGATATCTATCCTGACGATATTGCTCATGTAGAGAAACTTCTTTCCGAAACCCTTGATAAAGGCCGAACCTATCTTGAATGGACGATGAGAATAATCACCGGCAAGAACAACATCAGACATTTCCTCGTCTGCGGAAATATCCGCAAAGGCAAGGAACGAATCATTATGGATGGAGTTGTTCTCGATATCACTGAGCAAAAGAAAAATGAAGAAGCTCTGCGTTCTAGCCGTGAGACTCTCCGAATGACTCTTCTCAATTCCGACATCTCATATTGGAATTATGATTTTGCCACTAAGGAAATCATTCAGTCTGATATCACAGCTTTGCATCAGGGACTCACTAATCACGCCAATAATATCCCTGAGTCTCTAGTCGAAAAAGGAATAGTCCGTTCTGATTCTGTCAAACCTCTGCTTGAAATGTATGACAGATTAAAAAAAGGAGCTAAGAAAGCCTCTGGTGATTTTTGGTTCACCAGTAATAACAAAAAAGACTATTGGTGTGAACATATCGATTACACCAACACCTTTGATGAAAAAGGAAAGCCTTTGTTTGCCAAAGGGATCGGAAAAGATGTCACTAAGGAAAAAAGAGCCGAACAGCATTTCAGGGAAGAGCTGGAATATTCGTCAGCTACTCAAAGCGAGAATCTGATCGTCAAGACCAGATGCAACCTGACGAAGAATATCCTTGAGAGCTATTCTGCCAAGGAAGACGCATCTCTTTCAAAAAGCGGCATTCCCTATACTAAAGCGACTGAAAACCTCTTCTCACGCTGCTATACCAAAGAGGATCGAGAAAAACTGAAAGGCTATCTTGACCGCGAAAGAATCATTGAAGCTTTTCTAAACAGCGAGTCCTCATTCAGCTTTGATTATCGAAGAGTGAAAAACGACGGTATTGTTATCTGGGTCAATACGATTCTGAAGATCTATCAAAACCCGGAAACCAAGGACATCATGACTTTCATGTATACCTTTGATATCAATGAGGAAAAACTCAAGGAAGGCATTATCAAGAACGTCACTGCCGTAGACTATGATTATGTCGGATGCATCAATCTTAAAAGAAACACAATCAGACTTTTTATCGGAGATGACAAGAAATCCCATAGTCTTCCTTCTTTTTCAGATGACTATGAAAGAGTTCTCTGTGAAATCAATCGAAAAATCGTAGACCCTGTCGATGCCGAACGTTCTATCAGAGATATGAAGATATCCGGTATCAGGAAACATTTGAAAGATAAACCTGTCTTCTCCGCTGTCTATTCTTTCAACGATGAAAAAGGAAAACCGGTTCAGAAAAGAATCCAGTACAGCTATCTTGACGATTCTCATGAACTTGTTATCTGTACTAGAACCGACGTCACCGACATCTTCGAACAGCAGAGAATACAGCAGGAGAATCTTCAGAATGCTCTTCTATTGGCCGAACAGGCCAATAATGCCAAGAGCGATTTCCTTTCAAGAATGAGTCATGAGATTAGAACACCGATGAACGCGATCATCGGTATGTGCACCATCGCCTCTCAGGCTAACGGAGATATGGATCAGATAACTGACTGTCTTAGCAAAATCGATCTTTCGTCCCGCTTCCTGCTTTCTCTGATCAACGATATCCTTGATATGAGCAGAATCGAAAGCGGAAGAATGACTCTGAAGAGAGAAAGAATTCCTTTTGAGGAATTCCTCAACGGAATCAATTCCATCTGTTATACCAATGCCAAGCAGAAAAATATCGAATACGTAAACTCTGTCGATTCCAATATCGGAAATTATTATTATGGCGATGTTATGAAACTGCAGCAGATTTTTATCAATCTTCTTTCTAATTCAATGAAGTTCACTCCTCCAAATGGAAAAGTTGTCTTTGATATAAAGCAGCTGAAAAGGGATGAATCGCACGCTCTCCTTCGCTTTACAGTCAGAGATACCGGATGTGGAATATCGGAAAAATTCCTGCCGTATATTTTCGATCCGTTTTCCCAGGAACATTCTGGGACTACCTCTATGTATGGAGGAACTGGTCTTGGTTTGGCAATCTGCAATAACCTAGTCAATATGATGAACGGCACCATCGATGTTAAAAGCAAAGTCGGGGTCGGAACTGAGTTTGTCGTCACTTTGAAATTAGGGACACCTCTTCACGAAGAACCTAAAAGCAAAGCTTCTGTTGACTTTACAAAACTGAAAGTACTGGTTATCGACAGCGATGTAACGACTTGCGAACATATCGCACACATATTTACTGATTTGGGGTCGGAGGCTTCTTCTTTTTCTGATGAAGACGAAGGAATAGAGGCTATCGTTTCTCCTGATTCTTTTGATTTGATCCTGGTTGATTGGAAAGCCGGGCCTTTGGACGGCTTGACAATATCTGGAATAATCAGAAAGAAAGTCAGTCCTGATGTCAAGATTGCCTTGATGACATCCGCTGATTGGATTTCTATTGAAGCAGAAGCCAAAATAGCTGGTATTGACTGCATCATCAATAAGCCGATGATCAAATCTTCTCTGGTAGAAGCAGTTGAAGAAATTTACGGCAAAACCAACAGGCATTCTATCTCCTCGATGAAGACCGATTTTGATTTCAGGGGAAAGAGAATATTATTGGCCGAAGACCAGAAACTCAATG
>Ga0172377_10005759_pt1 | contig 12759 bp, 1 predicted proteins | sample Pumphouse3metaG_FD_119749 | JGI IMG/M metagenome (GOLD analysis project Ga0172377, IMG submission 119749) | Leachate microbial communities from a municipal landfill in Southern Ontario, Canada - Pumphouse #3 metaG | ecosystem: Engineered > Solid waste > Landfill > Unclassified | place: Canada... | reverse complement strand
TTTCAATTGTTCTTTGATCTTCTCATAGAGAGGTTTAGCTTCACGGGCAACTTGATCTCGGAAGCCGGCGATAGAAGATACCGCGATCTTAAGGCCGAACATCTTTCTGAAGATCTTATTTATGTCATTGTCCGATACCTTGAATAGGAAGGAGTATGTCTTCCTGGACATGCTCTTCGATCTCTCTGTCACGGCACAAAGAGATTTCCCCACATCCGCAGGAGGGACACTTTGACAGCTTCACTTCTTCTATCTTGTCTATCCTGTTTGGCTTTTCCCTGAACCATCCGGGATGACCGAATAACCCGCCTTTTTTCTTAGCGGGAGGGGGAGGAGGATCTTGTTTCGGGGGGGGGCGCGACGACGGGCAGGTGGAACGCAGACTTACTGCGAACGACTGAAATGTTAAAATTTTTTATTGAGATCACTTCGTCGCCCTGTGCCGGAGCAAAGCGACTGGTACAGGGCTCCTCGTGACGACGTTGTAGGAATTTACCGCGGATAACTGAAATGTTACCTTAATTTTTCGGCTACGAATTGGGCTCTTGTTAAACATACAAACTTTTTATTTGACTAATTATAGTTATGTGCTATAATAACGCAAAGTTTTTATGTGTTCTTTTTGCCTTTACAGGGCAGAGGGATAACTCCCTCAAGGTCTTCGTATGAAAGATAGGGTATGGGGAATTAAACCTATGAAAAAAGTATTATCGTACACAATCAGGATACTCGTCTCGCTGGTATTTTTCTCACAGCAGACATTGGCGCTGGCGGATAATGCCCATAACACAAGGGGGACAGAGCATCTGGCGCCCCTTTCCGTATTTGATAAGGACTTTTCTGGAATTCTTGCCGAGGCGGAAAGCATCGCGGATAGCGTGACCGTGAACCGCGCGGAGATGGTAAAAAAGATGTCGGCCTTAATGACTCTGGGACTCCTTCTATCTGATGTTATAGGACTTTATGGTGATAGTATTTCCGCGGGCCTATCCGATACTACGGTAGATATACTGAAGTCCCGGGTAGAGGGCATAACCGAGCTCGAAGATATGCTCAAGGCCGCACGGATACAGAAAAAAGAAGGGGTAGGCTCATATTTTCTGCTATCGGATCTTTACGGGAAAGAAGGCGGCGCCGCGGAGGTAAAGGTCAGCATATATCCGAAGGGGTGCCCCGCGCCTCTTCATTTTCCCGGTCAAAAGCTTATTACTACGGATCGCTATGGCACACGGGTCTACATTGGGCCCGCGAGTACTTCAAGAGAGACCGCGCAGGATCGGATCTTACAGAAAGAGCTGTTCGAGATATCCTTGCCCGAGGCCTTTGAGGTGATCGGGCCGCCGGCGTTTACGGATGTGACCCTTGAACGCGGAGGCATTGTCACTGGTGACCTGCCTTTTTCGAGGGGAACTTCAGAACCTTTTGCCGAATTGATAAGCATGGGTAGACATTTTCTATCCGAGGCAAGGCATTTTCTGGATAGCCACAGGACGGCTTTTGCTTTTGCCCTGCTGGCGGCGGGGTTGTCTATAGATGCTTTTACGGGGTCACTTTTCGGTGTACTGATACTGGCCAACGCGATTTTCGGGGAAGAAGAAAGCCCGGATGAGGCCGGGGGGGAAGAATTTTCGGGCGATGAGTCTTCATACGAAGATCAAGTTAAGGTGATAATGGATCTCATGAGGCGCACTACAGTTGAATTGGAGGAGATTTACGCAAAATACACATCAGGCTCAAACGAACTGGGAGAGGCGATAAGGTCGTTAAAAGAAACAGAAAAGTCCAAAATAAAAAAAAGGCGGGTCGAACTTGGAGAGCAACTGAATTTTCTGCTGAAGACATTCGGGAATGAAATTAACGGGGTTTTGAGGGGGTTCAGTGAAAGAATACAACCTGTGCTGGAAGATCCGGCGTGCCGGGAAGAGGTTCTTAATTTTTTGGATTTCATAATTGAATTCGCGGAACGTCCCGGGTGCAGGGAATATATAGGTTTGGAGGATAACGCGCGTATATTGGAAAACGCCATGGCCTGCTATGTGGATGTTTTTCAGGGCCTGGGGGCCGACGAAGAACTCCGGCGTTTTCTGAAAGAAAAGATCAAACCCCAGACCGCAAAAGCCAGGGAAATAGCGCTGGGAGGGATGAAACTCGTTAAAAAACTGCCCTTGTCGGTACAGGACGAGGGATGCCTGGCATCAAGAACAATTGCCAGGATAGATCTTTTCATGGGGGAAGTTTATTTACGCCTTGGCGATCACGATGAGGCGGGCAAGTTTGTCGCCAGCGCTATAAAGCGGAACGACATGTTCGTCAATTTCATCAAAAACCACAGAGAAGCATACTCCGGTGTGCAAAATCCGTTCTATAACAGGGCTTACGGAGTTCTTTTGAATATCGCAAGGGCTTCCCGTAATTGGCAGGATGTGGAAAAATATCTCGAGAAGTATGTAGAATCTTCAAGGCTGCACTGCGCCGAAGTACCTGAAACTCCGATATACGAAAAGCACGCCGGAATTTTGGCCTATGCGATCCATCTTTACGTGAATAGCGAGAATTGTTACAAAGATACTCACCGCAAGGTAGGCGTCCTGCTTGAAGAAATGAAGGAAATAGTCAAGAAGAACAATACCCCGAGGTGTTTGCTGGCTTATCTACAGTGTGTAACTACCGTTGTTCTCGTAAGGGGGAATGTCGGGTACACGGCGGATATACTTGAGGCGTTTATGGACGCCCTGGAAAAAATATCGACAAAATATCCGCATGGTTTTGTGACTCTCGATGATCACATGCACACCGCCGCGGCCAATGCCATCCTTTCGCTTGCCGTGGAAGGGCGCACGGAAAAGGCGAGAGAAATGGCCGCGCGATGTCTTGCCTTGATGTCGCGTATGGGGCTCCCTTTATCCCTTGATGAATTGAAGAAGGTACAAGATGAGAGGTATTTTGACACGATAGTCGCGGGGGTACTTTTCGCGGTCCAAGGCGAACATGAGAGGGCGCGGCTTTTCCTGGATCTGTCCAAAGAGGCTATCAGTTCCGGCGCTGTTGATATGACTGACTCAAGGGGGCCCGCCGTGATCTGGTCTATGGAAATGGTGGAAATAGCGATGCCATTTTTGTCTGACGAACACCGCGGCGGCATTGTCGACGATCGGATGATACAAACCATTTTCAATCTTGACGGGTGGGAATTTTTCCCCGAACGTTTTGGCCATGTGCTTACGTGTCATCATCCTAAGGTAAGGGAGCACCTGTTGTCGGGTCTGCGCAGGGTGATCCGAGACGGTTCGGAAAATTTAGACGAGGCAGTAAAGAGAAACATCATCAGGTTCCTTATCTACCTTAAAGACGACGAGATCGCGCACATGCTTTTAGAAGAGTTTTTCGCGCTTGCCGCTTCCGGCGCAGAGGTTTCCCCCGGTCAGGCGGAACAGAAGAGGATAGCGGAGCTGTTAGGGGATCTTCTTGAATGTGATCTTTCGGGGGTAAGCCGTGTAATCGACGGAATAGATCTGCTGATCGCTTCGGCACAGACGGTACCCGTGACACGGCCGGGGAAAAACGCAAAGAGGCCCGCGAAAACATCCGGCGTTACGGATTTTGAGAAAATGCTGTCCCGCATGAAAAAGGCCTTCAGCGCGAAGATAACATCCAGGGACAGGGCCGGGAGGGCCGGACAGTATCTCCTGGACGGCCGATTTGATGAAGCCTCCAGGGAGGCCTCACTTGGTTTGGAGATGGCCATGGGCCGCGACGATACTGATGAAGATGTCGTGAACGCCTGCGAGGCTTGTGTGACTGTATGTGATCTTTGGAGTGAGTGTACCCGTTTATACAGGAAAGACGACTTTTCAGGCGCTTTAAGGGTATTGAAAGAATTTGAAGAACTTATGATGTATTTTGAAGCCGGCATCGATGAAGGGGATAATGAAATCGGAACGGAAGGATGGAAGATACCCGTACAGATAATGGGATCCAGGATCGAGCATTTATTGCTCTCTGACGAACTTTTCAGAGAACGCGATACTATGGGTAGCGGGGATATTAATGCCGTAAGAGAAGGTCTTATCTCCGACATAGGCAAGGCTCTGGATCTTTTGAGCGAGATAGGAGATGACGCGGACAAGGTAGTTAACACTTACAGGGTGAAATTGACGGGGGTGCAAAAACTTCTTGAGTCATTCGATCTCGGTGCTGAGGGATCAAAAGCCCTGGAAAAACAGAGGAAGAAGGCCGTCAGCATTAGAAAAAGTTTTCCAAATGATCCCAGGGTCAATGAAATAACGGGATTTCTAACAAGAACTGTCAGGGAAAAGGCCGAGATAATGGATGATATGACCCGCAGGGCGCTGGATATACTTCGAGGAGCGCGCGGCCGAAATTTTCATGAGAAACTGGAAGAGTTAAGAAGGGTTATGTCCGAGGAGATGAGTACCTATGCCGGGAGACTGCCTGTTCTTCATACCTTGTTAAAAGATGCGGAACGGCTCTTAAAAGAAGGGCAATACGTCCGCGCGGCCGATATGGCCTTACTTGGAATGGAATTTTCTCTCGGGGATGCCGGGACCGGGCAGGGATTGTATACGGGGTTGGAATTCGTTTTCACCAGAGCGCGAGCTCTCACAGTGGTGAAGAGGTTAAAAACGGATTACGATATTTTGAATGCCCAGGTTGAGACCGACATGTTCAGCGGAGAGATGAAAAAAGAAGCGGCGCGAAGGGCTTTACCCGCGGGCGCTTCTAACGCTAAGGAAGCCGATCGTGTCCGTCCGGAGTACTGCTTTGGCGCGATAACGCTGGAAAAGGACAGGGGTAGAGATCCCGAAAACATCGTTAAATTAAGCGGCCTTGACAAACTGCGTTTCTGGCCGGACAAGAGTGAGAGCAAGGTCGAGCCCGGCAAGCGGGCCGGTCTCACAAAGGACAGTTTCAAGAAGGGGGAAGTGTACTCGATCGTAAGCGATATGAAGGATGCGGGGATAAGGGTGTTTTTGCGCGTCGTCGATATTGAGGATGAAGGAGAGACCGTTATCTTCCAGCCCGAGGGCGCGCATGGAAGACTGAACGAGGCAATGGACTCCTTGCCCAAAAAGGATGTCAGCATAAAAAAAGTAAGTGACCCCAGTATGGTTGAGAGGCGTAATTTGCTGGACAGATTGATATGGACATTAGGCCTTAACCTGGATACTGCCGAACAAGGTTCCCGTACGATCTCATGCGGCGACGGTTTGCTGGACCATGTCCTGGGTTTACGGGAGATCCCGGGAGAGGCCGACATATCCGGTATTGAGGTCGGTTTTTTCAATAAGGATCTTGAGGCCGATGATGCCCAGGCCGGCGCGGTCAGGGCGGCCCGGCATTCGGGCCTCCCCCTGGTATTCATACACGGCCCTCCCGGTACGGGTAAAACCAGCGTCATAGAAGAGATAGTCAGGCAGTGTGTTCTAAGGGGAGAAAAAGTCCTTGTGGTGTCGCAGTCTCATGCCGGAGTTGATAATATCGGGGTAAGACTTAAGAACAGCGGGGTTACTTTTGCCAGGGTGGGTAACAGCCCGCCCACGCGGGAAGAGATCCAGGAGAACTGGGAAAACAGAGAAGTATATCTCGAAAGGATGAGAAACAGGGCATCCGTGGTATTAGGGACCAATAACGGTTTCTACCTGGACAGGACCCTTACATTCAAAAAGGATCCCCGTAACGGACGGAAAATATACGACCATTACTATGCCGGCAATTATGACCTTGTGATAATTGAGGAGGCGGGCAGAGCGACACTATCGGAAACAATAGGCCCCGTAAGCATGGTACGCCAGGGCGGCAAGGTCATAATGGTGGGAGACCATAATCAACTGCCTCCTTACGGCATATCTATGGAAGAGGTGCGTGAGATAAGACGGCTTTTGACCAAATCCGGAGCGAAGCCGAGAGAACTCGATAAGATATTTTCATACCAGAATATGCAGGAATACAGGCGGTCTTTGTTCGAGATGCACCATTCTCCGGGATGGCGGACGTTCATGAGATCCAACGGAGAGAATTGCCGCCATCTTCTTAAGGTGAACAGGCGGTCACACTGGGCCATAGTCGATCTGGTGAGCCGGTTATTCTATGGCGGTAAGATCGGGACAGATGAGCGTAATAGGCCGGGGGTAAGGCCGATAGAAAAAGACACGTTACTGGTTGTTGACTATACGGCCGATCCGGGATCCCGCATAAAAACGCATGAGTCTTTTTCTGAAGAGACGAGGAGTTATCACAATATCACGGAAGTGAACATCGTTCTCAGGAAGTTGGAGGACGCGTTGAACCTGAAGATGCCCGTTGAAGGTGAAGAAGAACAGTACAGGTTCGAGGCGGGGGACATGACCGTCATATCCCCTTACAAAGGTCAGATCGAAATGATAAAGCTCGGCATAAAGGTCAAGGCGGTTCTCAAAGATATACTTAGCCCCCCGGATGAGCAGGAAGCCGCGTCTCTTTTCAGCGACAGAAGGAAGGCGGTATTGATGCGCGCGTTAAGCGAAGATTTCAAGCGTGAAGGGCTCCGGTTGATAGATGACATGGAGGCTGCCTTCAGGTCAGGCGATGCTGCCGTGCTGCGCATCCGCGCATCCTCGTTCGTCGAGAAACTGCTTTTCAGTATCGATACTAATGAACTGGTCTCCAGGCGGAACATCAGATGGACAGAGTCGGATGACGTGGGGCTGGTAGATGTGGAGACGGTAGATTCCATACAGGGCGGTGAGAACGAGATAGTCATACTTTCTCTGGTAAGGAGCAACACACGCGGGAATATCGGTTTTATGGGAACATATGACGGGATACAGAGACTTGACGTGGCTTTTTCGCGGGCCAGGAAAAAACTGTGGGTGATAGGTGATTTTTCGGGAACGCTTTGTAAGGCCTCCTACAACCCTAATGCCGGTATGGCGGGTTTTAAGGGGAAAATGCCTTCAGGCAGGGGAGAGATAGCGGATCCCGGACGGGACAGGGATTCCATAACAAGCCGGATAGATCTTCACATAGCGAATGAGCGCAGGGAAAGCACCAAAAGGGCCGCTGAGATATTCGACCAGGTCAGGCTTTACGGCAGGGAACTTTCCCGCCGCATCGAAAGAGGCGAAGTAGCTGTCGGGCTGGATGAAGACGCGCCCGGTACGGATGCGAAAGCCGGTGACGGATCCGGCATTTCACGGAAGGCGCTTGAACTCCAAAAGTCTTTGGTCAGGGAACTTGTTCGAAGACTGTACGTCATGGCCGACCGGAAAAGGGATTCTGAGGATGAGATAGTTGTGGCGCTTGACACAAGTTGGGTTCCCGAGACGCAGAGAAGCCAGGCGAGCAGGGAAATAAGCGCGCTTAGGGCCTTTCTCGGGAAGGAAGGCCTGAGGGGAAGGATAACCCTTCTTGCCGGGCATGATCCCAATGTTCTGGAAGAAGAACTGGCGGGGCTTGTGACCGACCCCGCGCATCAAGTTAAACTTTCTGACGTTATTATCATTACCACCAGAGGCGACGGAAAGAAGCGTCCGTTCGCGGATATCCTGGATGGGCAGGAGCCCGGGGATTCCCCTTTCATGGCATACGTTGACCTGAATATTCCTCCCGGGGCAGGTATGGCCGATATGGATTTTACAGACATCAGCATGATGTGGATCCTGAACTATGTACTTGATCACGCTTACGGGCAGTCCGGGAAAGAGGGTCGGGAGGTTTCCGTGCCGATAAACGCGGACCCGCTGAACATAAATGATCTTACCGCCCGCAGAGACTTCCGGGTCTATGTGTTGACCCATGTGTAACGGAGCCGGATCGAAACGGAACGCCCGTAAGGCCGGTTTCAAGTTTTCCGGTTAATGAAGAGTAAAAACCTGTTACTACCCCGCCGTCACGAGGAGCCCTGTACCGAACGGTACAGGCAACGGTAACATTTCAGTTATCCGATAGTAGAATCCTACGCCGTCGTCACGAGGAGCCCTGTACCAGGTAACATTTCAGCTATCCGCAGTAGAATCCTACGCCGTCGTCACGAGGAGCCCTGTACCGAACGGTACAGGCAACGGTAACATTTCAATTATCCGCAGTAGAATCCTACTCCGTCGTCACGAGGAGCCCTGTACCAGTCGTTTCGCTCCGGTACAGGGCGACGAAGTGATCTCAATAACAATCTTATTACAGTTAGGAATCAAAAATTTTTAGTCTTTTTATTGGACTAACAAAAAGACTGTGATATACTATATTAGTAAAAGATCAAAGGTATATGGACTGTTTGCCCGGGGCATTATTGTCACGGGCAGGTTTTGCTATGCTTTGTTAGTTGCAAGATTTACAAAGTTTTCACAAGGAGTCGTTTTATGGATCGCTCCGGTATAGTTAATAGAGGTCCGATAAGAAAAAGACTCTTCAGAGTGCCGATATCCCTCATCACTCTGGCGGCTTTTCTGGTCAATGTGTTCTCTTATGATCTTGCCTATGCGGCCGCGTCGGGAGGGGCATACGATATGCCCGGCGTATTCGAGGCTATGCGCATGGAGGCATCTTCTGTCAAAGAAATCGATCCGGATACTTTTGTTCTGCCGGAACATCTCGGTAGGGTCGAATACCGCTATAGAACCGGCCATGCGGGAAGAACAGTTATCCATATCCAGGACGCCCATTGTAACTATGACTGCCAGAGAAAAATATCAGAAATAATAGGGTATGTAAAAAACGAATACGGCGTGGAAACGGTCAATCTGGAAGGCGGGGGAGGGGATTATGACCTGTCGGTATTTACCGGCATAGAAGATAAGGATATCCGTTCCCGGGTGGCCGATTATTTTGTAAAAGAAGGCATCGTCAACGGCGCGGAGGAATTCGCGATAAACAATCCCGGTAAGATAAGTCTCTGGGGTATTGAGGATACCGGGCTTTACATTGACAACCTGAACGCGTACAGGACAACTCTTGAATTCAAGCCCGAGGCCGACCGCTACATTGATACCCTGGAGCAGGCTCTCAACGATATCAAACTCCGCATATATTCGAAGGGTCTTTTAGAGCTCGACAGCATGTACTCAGATTACAAGGATGGCGCCCTGGAATTAAGGGATTATCTGTCCTACCTGTTGGAAATCGGGCGGAAGAACGCCATCTACGTAAAGGATCTGAGTAATCTGTACCTTTTGGGGCAGACCCTGTCACAGGAAGAAAAGATAGATTTTCGAAAAGCCGATCGAGAGAGAGAGTTCCTTATAGAAGAATTGAGGAACAGGCTTTCCAAAAACGCGTGGGAAAGTCTGGTCTTGAAGACCGTGGAGTTTTCTTCCCACGGTGTACCGGAAAAAGATTTCTACGCCTATCTCGCCGAAAAGTCGGCGCTGGTAAACGTAGACCTGAAGGCTTTTCCCGATCTCAGGGACTACATGGTCTATATCTCTATGTACGAGTCGGTAGATAAGTCGAAGATATTCGGCGAGATGAATGCTCTGGAAGAGAGTATAAAAGAACGTCTCTATCAGAACGAAAAACAGAGGGATCTGGGAAGATTGTCCAAGAACCTGGTGCTTATCAAGAACCTTTTTGATATCAGGATGACAAAAGAGGATTACAGGTACTATATCGAGAATAAGCGCACCTTTTCCTCTGACAGGTACATATCTTTTATTAAGGACGCGGCTCTTCAGTACGGGCTGCCGGACGGGCTTGACCGCGATATTTCCGATCTCGACCTTTACCGCGAGAAAGCGGTAAAATTCTACGAATATTCTTTTGAGCGCGACGAAGCGTTCGTGAAGAATATCAGGTCCGAAGCCGGCGAGGCGGCAATTCTCGTTACCGGGGGGTTTCATACCGAGAACCTTGCGGGACTTTTCAGGGATAACGGCGTTTCTTTCATTTCCATAATGCCTAAGTTCAGGAACGAGGGGGATTATGAATCTCCCTATTTCGCGCTTCTTTCCGGGGATAGCGGTAAAGTGATTAGCTCCCTTGCCCAGAGCATGATGGCGCTGGCATGGTTTTCATATTTCTGTTCGGATTCCGGCGAGGTGCTGGGTACCGAACCCCAGGCAATAGAGGCCTGGGTAAAGCTGGTCGAAGCGTCAATTAAGTCGAAAGAGAGCGGAGTAGAGGTACCCGTGCAGACCGTGCATGGAGAGGTGAAGTATTACCTCGGATCTCCCGAAAATATACCGGTAGAGGAAGTAAAAGGCGTGATCGTAGGTGACAGGCAAGTATACGTAGCAGGCCGTTACGATAAGGACGCTTTGGGCGGTGACCCGGAACGCTGGGCTGAAGCACTTTCTATTGACGAGAAAAAGATGGAGAAAATAATTGAGGGAGTGAAAGATTTAGGGTTTGATATAACAGAAAGAGGAGATAAGGGTGAAGTCTTTTTCAACGCCAAAATGGAGATTTCCGGAAAAACTCTAAGATTATCCTATCATAAGATCCCGACATCCGGCGATCTATCTGATCTGCCCACGGTGCGTTTGGATTTTAGCGATTTGGATATGGGCCAGTACCCTAATGACGGGATAAGTTTGATGCCGGAAAAAACTGGTTTTAAGTTTGCCAGGAGACTAAAAGAAATAGTTGAATTTTTCATGGATCAAACCGGGGATTTTTATTTTGAGGTATCTGGTGAGCATAAAGAAGTAATTTTAGATGAAGAAAAAAGACCGACAGTTCGTCAAATAGGACAAAGACGTATAGATGCTTATGGAAGGTATTTAAAGAGAAGGAAGGGGTTTGAGTTAGTTAAAAAAACCGGGCCTAATCGGATATACGTAGAGTCACTGATTGAACAGATAAAAGAAAAGAAAAAACCTTTTGAAAAAATAGTCAGATTAAGAACTGAACAAGCCTATTCTGATGAAATGACGTCTAAGATGAAAGAGGCGTTAGAAGCTGTTAATGTTCTGGAAGCAAGCTTAGGAAGGTTTTTTATAGAATTAGAAACAGGAAAGGAAACTTCTTATAATCGTGTAATTGATGATACAAACGATTTTATTAGAAAGATGAAAGATGCCGGATATTCAGACGAGTATGAACTTGTCAGTCTGATATTCAATCAGATAACTTGTATATTTCCCGCAGATTACACTTATAGATCTCCATCGGCACGGCAAGGCACAGTACCTGCTTTTCTCAAAGTGGCAGTAGGTGCGGCCGTTATAGCGGCAATCGTTCTTCCGGTATCTTTGGGCATAAGCGCCCTCGGCCCGGCGGAGTTCCTGTCGATGTATCTACACTACGCCGGGGACGCTTTGCCGCCGCTCGGCCGGGTTTTCGGGGGAGTGATGGCCGCGGGCGGGCTGCTGGGAGTGCGGGTGTCTGATGATAAAGATAACCTTGGGAGGAAAAGAAGAGGGAGTCCGAGTGGACGTATTAAAGTCACATCTGCTCCGAAAGGATTAAAAGATATAGCGATACTGGTAAACGATTTGGGAGGCAGCGGAGATGTCATGCGCGCATGGATGTTGGCAAGAGAGATAGAAAAGAGCTGGCCGCGTGTGAAAATAACAGTCGCAATGGATGCGTCCGCATATGGAAAATTCAATAACATAATGCCCATGCCCGCCGGTAAGTACAAGAAAGTTATCGGTAACATCACGGTAGTCGATAGGCATTCTTACAGGGAACCTGGAGAGGATGAAGATGCTGATTACAACGATAATCCCGATATCTGCTTTTACTTTGACCCCGGCTTGTCAGGCGAATTTGAGGTGAAAGGACAATCCTATCTTGTGCAGCCATATTACACTACTCCCGACGAAGATATAGAGGCGCGCGAATACGAAGATACGTACGATAAAATTCTGTATTTCGGTCTTTATGAGGGTTCTCTGGGCATGATATTTGACAGAGACCTCGATAAGCTGAAGAAAGAACACGAAAACTTAAATGAGCGAAATAGAGCCGAAAGGAAAAAGGATCTTTTGAACAAGATTTTAGGGCATCATCCCGTAAAAAGATTCTCGCCGGAGGACTTGTCGGCGCTCAGCAGTGCCATGTGGGGGGCTTCTTATGCTTCAGAACCGTCAAGCGATCTCGCTTATGCAGCTATGGCGCGCAAAGCGGCAGAAGATGATAAAGAATTCGATAAGAAGAGAAAGGTGCTATTTGTTTTTAATAAGAGCGGGCAGGATGGAGTTTCAAAAAACGGTATGATAGGGAGTTTCAAAGCCAATCGCTTTGGCTATTCTGAAGCGAATGATCTTCCGGGATCCGATTTGATCAGTGAGGATGGCGATATCGTGATCAATCTCTCATCGCTTCCTCTTGAAATGTTCAATGAGCTCTTCGCCCTATGCGAAATGCCGGTATATACTACCGGGGCAGTTAGCCGGACAACGGCAAATCAGCTTGATAAGGTATGGTTATATGAACCGACTCCATGGTTCGATAATTTTGGGAAAGAGATAATGGATATTGCTGAAAACTGTCTTACCAAGGAAGAATACGATCTATTTTCTAAGCTTATTGCTGAACAAATTGAATCGGAAGACAACGATAATTTCCAAAGGTTTGAAGGATCCGGTCTGCCGAAGTTGTTCTATGACGCACAGATCAGGGGCATCTACACAAAAATAAATAATCATATCTTGAATAAAAAGCAGTCCCTGCCGGCGGTTTTGAAAACAGTAGCTGATGGTTGGAAGAGATCGCAGGGCAAGGACAGGTTTGCTTTAGCGTCGCTTGGACTTCTGTCGGCGATTTCTCTTACGGGTATTATCGGGGCAGTCGTGCTTTCGGGCATCTCAATCCTCGGCCCGG
>Ga0172377_10005758_pt1 | contig 12759 bp, 9 predicted proteins | sample Pumphouse3metaG_FD_119749 | JGI IMG/M metagenome (GOLD analysis project Ga0172377, IMG submission 119749) | Leachate microbial communities from a municipal landfill in Southern Ontario, Canada - Pumphouse #3 metaG | ecosystem: Engineered > Solid waste > Landfill > Unclassified | place: Canada... | reverse complement strand
TGCAACTATTTTAACTAAAACTTATAAATAATTGCATATCCGACTTTTCGGAGTGGGCTCTAGATTTATATTTTTTAATTTATATAAATTAAAAATATAAAATATTCATTTATTAATCAATATTTTAACACGTAAACAATATTCAGAATTTATACAGATTTGAACAGTATATTTACAGTATATTTACAATATGAAATTATTATTAGTTGAAGACGAAGTAGAACTGGCAAAAAGCATTCTGGATTATCTGAATGACAATGATTTTGTATGCGAATGGGCAAATAATTTTTCATCGGCTATGTATAAAATATCCGGCTATAATTACGATTGCATTTTGCTTGATCTGATGTTGCCTGATGGCAATGGACTGAATTTACTAACCGAATTAAAAAACAACCATAAAACAGATGGAGTAATTATTATTTCAGCTAAGGAAACACTGGAAACAAGAATTGAAGGACTTAATCTGGGAGCTGACGATTACCTGACAAAACCATTTCATTTATCTGAATTATTAGTCAGGATAAAAGCTATAATCAGACGAAAACAATTTAGCGGAAACAATATAATTACGTTTAAAGAAATTGAAATTGACATTCTCTCAAAAGAAGTAAAAGTCAATAATCAAAAAATAGAAATCACTAAAAAAGAATACAATTTATTATTGTTTTTTATCGGCAATAAAAACAGAGTATTATCAAAAGAAGCCATAGCCGAACACCTTTCGGGAGATATGGCCGACATGATGGATAACTACGATTTTGTGTATGCTCATATCAAAAATCTTAAAAAGAAATTAAAAAATGCTCAAAGTCAAAACTATATCGAAACAGTTTATGGATTAGGATACAAATGGCACGATGAATAAAAACCTGTTATTACTTTCTGAAATTGATAACCTGCAATATAACAAAACTGATAAAATTTCGGTTAAAGAGCTTATTGAAAATAAATCAGACTTTTTTAAAGAGCAGACAAAACATAAAAATAGAATATTACTTAAAAAATAATATTCCGATAAATTCGAATATTAGATTAACAGGAATAATGATAAACAACCTGTTGCTCAACGCCATCAGGCATAATACTAACAATGGCAAAATAAATATTTCAATTATGAGTGAATCCCTGATTATTTTCAATACCGGAAAAGCAGGAAAATTGTCGGAAGAAAAACTTTGTAGCAATTTTTCTAAAACAAACACTTCGAAACAAGGTAATGGACTGGTTATGGGCAATATAAAAAAATTGCTGACATCAACGGCTGGACTGTTTCATATTCTTATTCTAAAAACGACCATACTTTTAAAGTGCAATTCTTGAAATTCAAAAGTTCTTCAAAATAGAATAATTCCTTTGCCTAAAATAAAAAACAGTCAAAATGAGACTTGCCACACATCTTCTAATTGTATTAACACTACTTTCTATTTGTAAGGCCAAAGGACAAACAAGATATGAACCAGTTGGCGATAGCATAAAATCGTCTTATTTACTAAAAAAAAGCATAGTCCCTGTTTCATTTATAGGCCTTAGCTTAATAATCAATAACAGTAATTTTGAAAAAAGATTTCAGACCAATCTGCGTAAAAAAGTCGGTAATAATTTTGAGTCTACTATAGATAATTATTTACAATTTATGCCGATAGTGGAGATGTATTCTGCCGATATTTTAAGTATGAAAGCAAAAAATCATTGGTTTGATCAAACAAAATATTTATTGATTTCCAACTTTATTTCTTCAACCGCAACACACATTTTAAAAACAAGAATCAATAAAAAGCGTCCTAATTGCTCACACCAATCCTTTCCTTCCGGACATACCACAGTAGCATTTACCAATGCCTGTGTTTTGTATAACGAATTTAAGAAGATCTCCCCCGTTTTAGCTTATAGCGGTTATGCGTTTGCGACTACAACAGGCTCCTTCAGAATAATTAACAATGAGCACTATCTCTCTGATGTACTTGTTGGTGCAGGCATCGGAATTCTTTCGGCAGAACTGGTATATTATCTTGAGCCTTTAAAAAACTTCAATCCTTTCAAAAAAACCCGAAATATCACATTCGTACCTCAAATAAACAAAGACGATTATGGTTTTTATTTTGCCTGGAATTTTTAGAACATAACAATTTAAATATCAAAAAATTAACACCAGAGAGCTATATTAAATAATTATTGTTACAGGTAATTGGTAATAAAAAAGTTTAGTTTGTACTACATATATTTGATTTTTATATACTTTTAGCACATAAATAAAATACAATTAACATTCATTTAATATGAGGTTTTTAATTCATAGAATTAAGTCGCATAAAAACAATCAATTACACCCTATAGGATTATTCCCTAAATTAATTGTTAATAGCAAAGGCTATATTATATCTGCAAATAAAAGAGCTAAAAAATTATTACAATTACCTAAAGATTATAATAACTTTTTACTAAACAATTCTGAAAACAGTAGAAATATAATTACTTTTTATGAAGCTATTGCCGTTTGTAAGAGTACAAAACAATTTTATTCTCATACAATAAAAATTGGAAGTAATTTAAAAATAGTAATAGGTTATGCTTATTATTTAAAAGATGACTTATCTCTGGTTTCTATAAAAAACATATCCTGTAAAGAAAATATAAAAGGGCAGATTTATAAACGATTAAGAGGACAGGAAGCGTTAACTTTGTGTGCCTATATTTTGTCTGAATCGGGTTATGACTGCGTTAATAAGGCACTAAAAAATCTTTTGGGGGTCTTAAAAGCTACGAATATAGTAGTATATGAAAATTATATAGATAAAGATTCTAATATATGTTGTAAGCTTATAGAAGAGGCCTCTATCTCTAAAGAATTTTGTCAGAGAGGTACACCATTAAGCGATACTAATTATGATAGAGAGGGATTTAAAGATTTTCGAATCAAAATGTCCAATGGCTTATTTTTAATTGATAAATTAGATGAACTTTCTCCAAAATTAAAAAATCATCTAAAAAATTTACCAACTACATATATTGCTGAGGTGCCTATCTTTGTAAATAATGATTGGTTTGGTTTCCTCGCAATTTGGTATCTAAAGGATAATACCCGGTCAAATTCGTTTGAAGTTGAATTTGTTAAAACTATTTCTTATCTGCTTTCTATGCATTATAGAAGAATGAAAGACAGAGCAAAAATAATTGAGACCTATAAAAAACTAGGAAAGTCTGTAGAAGCTAAAAATGGACTTATTTCTCTTATGTCACATGATATTAATAATTCTCTTAATGGAATTATAGGTTTTAGTGATCTTTTAAAAAACATGCACATCTCTGATGATGAAAATGTAAATAAATACATAGATATTATTAACACGTCATCAACAGCAATGGCTTTTTTGGTAAAAAATGTGACTAAATGGGCAAAAATTACTGATGGTGGTGCTATTACACCTGTATTTAAAAAAATAATTCCCCGGGAAATAGCAGATCAGGGTATAGCTCTTTTGGGTGGTAGAATAAATGCTAAAAATATAAATCTTATAAAAGAGTCATCTATTGATCTTCCTGTTGTGGCTGATTCGGCTATGATGTTTACTATTTTTGAAAATCTTTTAATTAATGCTATTAAATTTACACCTGAAGAAGGAATGATTACGCTATCCTGTAAAAAGGATGAAACAAACGAAAATTATATTTTCATAATGAAAGATACAGGAGTCGGTATGACTTTTGAAAAAGCAGCTAATCTTTTTAATGAGGTTAAAAATCAGTCTACTATCGGTACTAACGGAGAAAAAGGATTAAGTCTGGGACTAAAAATTTGCAAAAAATTTGTATTAGCACAAGATGGGAAAATATGGGCCCAAAGTGCTCCTGACAAAGGAACTATTATAAGCATATCGATACCAATAAAAAATATAGCATCTTGAATCATTAACTATTACAATTTTAAGTTGAAATTATTTATTCATTAAAAAATGCTCAAAGTCAAAACTATATCGAAACAGTTTATGGATTAGGATACAAATGGCATGATGAATAAAAACCTGTTACATAAAACGCAAAGGACATATTTCTATTCCATGATTCTTTTGTTTGCCATTATTGCTCCTCTATTTTATATTATTGCACATCATCTTTATTTAGAAGAAGTTGATGAAGATTTAGTGCTTGCAAAATCTGAATTTATGCAATATTCAGCATCAAAGATGAAAACAAAAGATATCACCGGCTGGAATCGGTTTAATTACAAAATTAAAATCGAAAAAAACAAAGCATTAAGTTGTGACACATTATTTAATTCATCGTTTTATAATTTTTCAGAAAAAGAAATCGAGCCGTTACGGGAATTGAAGTCTCCTGTTGTAATAGACGGGAAACTTTATACACTTTCAATTAAAACAAATTTGCTTGAATCGGAAGATTTAAGAACTGCCCTTTTAATACTCTTTATAACCATTATTGCATTTTCATTTTTAGGCATTTTTATTATCAACAAATGGTTTTCGACCCGTCTTTGGAAACCGTTTTATCAAACGCTGCAAAAAATAGAAAATTTTGAAATAGACAAACACACAAAACCCAATTTCAGCCGTTCTAATATCACAGAATTTAACAGATTAAATGACAGCATAGAAAAATTAATAGAACACAACATTGTTATTTACAAAAATCAACGTGAATTTGTGGAGAATGCAGCACACGAACTTCAAACGCCAATAGCTGTTTTTAAAGCCAAAATTGACATCCTTATTCAGCGTGATGATATTACACAAGGACAGTCTGAAGTTCTTGTTTCACTATATAATGCCATTTCTAAATTAACCCGGTTGAACAAAAACCTGTTATTACTTTCTAAAATTGACAATCTGCAATATAACCTGGTTGATAAAATTTCAATTAAAAAGCTTATTGAAAACAAATCAGACTTTTTTACAGAACAGGCAAAACAAAAAAACATAAAAATAGACTATTCCTTAAAAAATGATATTCTTATAAATTCGAATATTGGATTAACAGAAATAATGATAAATAATCTTTTACTAAACGCTATAAGGCATAATGTTACCAATGGGAAAATAAATATTTCAATTATGGATAAAACCCTGGTTATTTCCAATACCGGAAAAGCCGGAAAATTATCGGAAGAAAAACTTTTTAGCCGATTTTCGAAAACACAAACTTCAAAACAAGGTAACGGACTGGGCCTTGCCATAGTAAAAAAAATTGCTGACCTCAACCACTGGACTGTTTCATATTATTATTCCGAAAGCACACATACTTTTATAGTACAATTCTAAAAATTCAAAATTTCTTCAGAATCGAGTAATTCCTTTGCCTGAAATTAAAAACAGGCAAAATGAGAATTACAATATATCTGCTAATTGTATTAACAATACTTTCTATTGGTAAAGTCAAAGGACAAATAATATATGAGCCATTAGGCGATAGCATAAAATCGTCTGCATTTTTTAAAAAAAGCATAGTACCTGTTTCACTTATAAGCCTTGGATTAATAATAAATAACAGTAATTTAGAAAAGGAATTTCACACCTATCTGCGTAATAAAGTCGGTAATAATTTTGAGTTTCCTATAGATAATTATTTGCAATATGCTCCAATCGCAGAGATGTATTCTGCCGATATTTTAGGCGTAAAAGCAAAAAATAACTGGTTTGACCAAACAAAATATTTATTAATTGCCAATCTTATTTCGTCAACTATAACAGATAATTTAAAAATAATTATCAATAAAAAGCGTCCCGGTGGCGGGAACCATTCCTTTCCTTCAGGTCATACCACATTAGCATTTACCAATGCCTGTGTTTTATATAACGAATTTAATAAGACCTCTCCCGGCATAGCTTATAGCGGTTATGCTATTGCTGCTGCAACAGGAACATTTAGAATGATGAATAACGCACACTGGTTATCTGATGTACTTGTTGGTGCAGGCATCGGAATTCTTTCGGCAGAGCTGGTGTATTATCTTGAACCTTTAAAAAATTTCAATCCTTTTAAAAAAACAAAAAATATAACATTAGTGCCACAAATAAACAACGATAACTATGGCTTTTATTTTGCCTGGAATTTTTAGAATTCAAAATTTATTCAGAATTATTATATATTTTTAGATTAATATTAAACCCGCTCCGAAAAGTCGCATATGTAAATAGTTATAAGTTTTATTTAAAACAGTTGTTTTAAATCATACGATATTTGCTTATTAATAATTGTGTTGCATATCGTCATTTATAATCAATTTTTAAAAATTTACTTTTAAGAGTGGGCTCAAGATTATTATTCTATAAAAAAGAAACATGAAAATTTATATTCTGATATTGATGTTAATATGCTCTATGGGCAACATCGCGTTTTCTCAAAATACGCTTCAATATTATATATCTAAAGCTGAGTTAAACAGTCCTCTGTTGCAAAAACAAAACAATGACAATAAAATTATAAATTTTGATTTAAAAAAATACGATGCCATATATAGATCTCCTAAAGTTAATATAAACAGCAGTATGATTTTTTCTCCTGTTATATCAAGAGATGGCTCTACCAATAAATTTAAATTATTTACTTCCGGCAGTTCTGATTATCTGGGATATGATTTAGCTGCCACCGATGGCGGACAATATCAGGCGGTAATTTCTGCAGAGCAGCCTCTTTTCACTAAAAAATATTATAAAGCAAATAAAGCAAAATTTGAACTTCAGAAAGCTCAGAACAAAAATGATGTCCGGTTAACCAAAGCAGAGCTAAAACAAACTGTGACTCATCAATATATTTTATGTGTACAATCTGAAAAACAAAAAGAGAATGTACAAAAAAACATTAAAATAATAGGTTATCAGATCAATCAGATGAAAACGCTTGTAAATGAAGGAATATATAAAATTACAGATTTAAAATTACTGGAGATAGAATTAGAAGATAATCAGATAGAAGAAGAACAATTAAAAGGCACATATATTGAAAATTTTAATACCATGAATCTGTTATGCGGAATTAAGGATACCACAATATATAAACTAAATACTTTAAACCTTGAGCTACAAACAGGGAATGCTGATGTGTCTATATTTTCAAGACACTTTAAGCTGGATAGTTTATCTTTAAAAAACAAACAAAATGTATCCGATTTACAATATCTTCCAAAATTAAGCCTTTTGGGAGACGCCGGTTTAAATGCCACATATCGTCCTACACCTGACAGATTGGGATTTAGTATCGGATTATCCCTAAAATGGAATCTATTCGATGGACATCAAAAAAAATATGATCAGGGGAAAAATCAATTATTATTATCAAATATCGCGATAGATCAGAAAAATTTTGAACTTCAAAACGATATAAAAAAGATGAATCTTTTAAATCAGATAAACAATTTAAACAAACAGAGAATATTGATAAAAAAACAATTATCAGAATATGACGAATTGCTTAAATTATATAAAATTGAGATAAAAAAAGGTTTGATTTCCGTTCTGGAACTCAAAACATTAATTAATGATATTTCATCAAAAAGAAAAGTTTATATAAATATACTTATGGCTAAAGAAATTCTGATTAATTCATATAATTACCGGAACCTTTGAGCTTTTCAATCTAATAAATAACATATAATGAACAGAATATTAAAATATAGTTTTCTCGCAGGACTTCTTCTCCTAATCTCATGTCATCAGAAAGAAACTGTCGTACAAGAAAAAAATCTACTTCCAATCGTTAATACAATTCATCCTTTTCATGGAAATATTCAGGAAAATAAACAGCTAAACGGACAGATTATTTATCTTAATAAAACTATTATTACTGCTCCTATTACCGGATATGTAACAAAGGTAAATACGACTATAGGAAATTATATAAATAAAGGCGATCTGATTTTTAAAATTCAGACAAGTGAAAATAAGGCACTTCAGAATACAAAAAGCTTTAATTCTAATAACTATGGTCAGATATCTTTGTATGCAATTGCCTCCGGATATATAAATTCTTTAAATGTTACAGAATCGGGAGCTTATATAACAGAAGGTACCGCGATGGCGACTGTTGTGAATGATAAAGACTTAATTGTACAGGTTAATTCTCCTTATGAGTATAGTAAACTATTAGCCAAAAATAAAAATATTCAGATAGAACTACCTGATAAAAGTACCATGGCGGCATCTTATTATAAGACTATTCCAATGGTAGATCCGATATCACAGACCCAAAAAATATATTTTAAATTAAAAAAATATAAAATACTTCCTGAAAATTTAAACGTCATTGTTGATTTTACTACTGAGGCTAAAAAAAACAGAGTATTGCTTCCCAAAGCAGCTGTGCTGACTAATGAAACTGAAGATCAGTTCTGGATAATGAAAGTCCTAAATGATTCTTTAGCTGTAAAAGTCCCTGTAGTAAAAGGTCTTGAAGAAAACGGAAAAACTGAAATATTAAAACCATTTTTAACTGATAAAGATTGTATAATACTTAAAGGGGCATACGGACTATCAGACAGTACAACTGTAAAAGTCAGACAGCTATGAAAAATATGTTCTTCAAATATAAAAGTCCTATAGTTGTACTTTTAACTCTGATTCTTTTAGCAGGTGCTTATACTTATAAAAATATGAGCACCTCCCTTTTCCCAAATGTAACATTTCCCAAAATCAAGATTATTGCCGAAAATGGAGAGCAGCCGGTAGATAAAATGATGGTTACTGTTACCAAACCTATGGAAAATGCTATCAAACGAGTAGAAAATCTTAAGATGATTCGGAGTACCACAAGCATGGGTAGCTGTGAAATATCTGCTTTTCTGGATTGGAATTCAGATATAAACCAGGATAAGCAATTCATAGAATCCCGTATAAATCAGATCAAAAATGATTTACCACCTAATGTTCAGATAACTGTTGAAAAAATGAATCCGTCGATCTTACCGATTATGGGTTACTATATGCAGTCGGACAGCAAAAATCAGGTAGAACTTAAAATACTGGGAAACAATATCGTTAAGCCTTTTTTATCAAGGATTCAAGGTGTTAAAGCAGTGGAAATTATCGGAGGTAAGACTAAAGAATATAGAATAATATTAAATCAAAAAAAATTAAGCCTTTTTAAACTGAGTTCCCAACAGGTAACAGATGCTTTAAATCATACAAATTTCATAAAATCAGACGGCTATATTGTTGATTATAAACGACTTTATTTAACAGTTACTGATGCTACCGTTAAAAATAAAGAACAGCTGGAAAATCTGGTTATCTCAAATAATGATAAACGCAGTATAACTATAAAAGATATAGCAAAAGTTCAGATTTCTGAGAAAACTGAGTTTATTAAAATAAATGCGAATGGTGAAGATGTCCCACTTATAGCCATATTAAAACAACCTGAAAGTAATCTTGGTGAAGTCGCAATTCAGGTTACACAAAAAATTAAAGAGCTCAACAAAATATTACCTAAGGGGGTAGAATTAAAACAATATTATAATCAGGCAGATTTTGTAGATAATAGTTTAAGGAGCATTATCGACGTACTTTGGATAGGATTACTTCTTTCTATGATCGTAGTGATTCTGTTTCTGCGTTCTGTAAAAGCAAGCAGTGTTCTTCTTCTTACTATCCCTATAACTCTTGGTCTGACGTTTATAGTAATGCGGGCTGTTGGTTTTGATTTAAATATTATGACCATTGGTGCGATAGCAGCTTCTGTAGGTTTAATAATCGATGATGCGGTTATCGTGGTGGAGCAAATTCACCGGACTCACGAAGAATATCCTGATCGTAAGCCATCAGAATTAGTTGGTAAAGCAGTAAATTTCCTGTTCCCCGCAATGGTTAGTTCATCCCTGAGTACAATTGTTATTTTTTTGCCTTTTGTATTAATGACTGGTATTGCCGGCGCATATTTTAAGATATTAACAGAAACAATGATAATTACACTTATTGTTTCTTTTTTCGTAACATGGATTGGGTTACCTGCTATTTATCTGTTATTCTCAAGTAAGACCAATACGATAACTCTGTCACATGTTGTACCTGAAAGAAAATGGGTAAGATATTTCATGGACAGGCCATATATTAGTTATGCTTTCACCGGACTTTTGATTTTAAGTATATGCTTCGTTTTACCAAAACTAAAAACAGGGTTTCTTCCGCAGATGGATGAAGGTTCTATTGTACTTGATTTTAACAGCCCTGCAGGAACCTCACTTGATGAAACAGACAGAATGCTTGCGGATGTTGATAATATATTAGATAAAATTCCTGAGGTAAGAACATATTCAAGAAGAACAGGTACGGAAATGGGTTTTTTTATAACCGAACCCAACAGAGGTGATTATCTCATAGAATTGAATAAAAACAGGAATAAAACAACTGAAGAAGTTATTGACATTATAAGAAAGAAGGTAGAATCTTCTGTTCCGGCTCTGGACATAGATTTTGGACAGGTAATTTCAGATATGCTGGGAGATCTGATGACAAGTGTCCAGCCGATTGAAATTAAAATTTTCGGTACGGATCATGAAAAGCTTAATGAACTTTCAGAGGAAGTGGCTGCAAAAGTTAAGAATGTGAAGGGAACGGCAGATGTTTTCGATGGAATAGTAGAGGCAGGCCCTATGTTTGGTATTAAGCCCAAAGAAGCTGTATTAAAACAGTATGGTCTTTCCGACACGGAACTTCACGATCAGGTTGAAACATATTTACATGGTACAATAGCAGGTTCAATTCTTGAAAAAGAACAGTTAACTGACATAAATGTACTATTTCCTGATAATTACAAAATACCTCTTGATAAAATTAAACATATAAAAATTTGTACTTCAGAGGGTAACTATTTCCCTTTAAAAACCTTCGCGGATTTTTATATTAAAAAAGGTGTGTCGGAAATTCAAAGGGAGAATCTTCAGACAATGGGAGTAGTCACAGCGCGTTTGAATAACCGTGATTTGGGTAGTGTTATGAAAGATATTAAAAGTAAACTTTCACAAATAGATCTTCCTCCTTCTTATCAGATAGAATACGGAGGATCATATGCACAACAGCAAAAATCTTTCAGTGAGCTACTTACTATTTTAATACTGGCCGTCATCTTAGTGTTTATTGTGGTATTATTTATGTTCAGAAATTTAATACTTTCATTAATAGTAATTTTCGTAAGTGCCTTGGGCATATCAGGTAGTTTAATGGCTTTGTATATTACAAATACTCCTTTAAATGTAGGTAGTTACACAGGCATAATAATGATCGTAGGAATTATTGGAGAGGCAGCTATTTTTACAATTTATCTATTTCTGGATGATATAAATAAAATGGCATACAAAGAGGCTATAATTCATTCTATTTCAGTGCGTCTGCGTCCAAAATTAATGACAGCTATAAGTGCCACTGTTGCATTACTTCCTCTGGCTCTGGGAATTGGTGCAGGAGCTCAGATGCATCAACCTCTGGCCATCGCAATAATAGGAGGATTTGTAGTTGATCTGCCTTTATTATTGGTAGTTTTGCCAACATTTATTTATAAATTTGATAAAATAAAAGCATAAAAAGGATCTTTGTAATGCGTTTACTTGTTTTTTATCCGGTAATTTTTTATTTTCTTTGGCAAAAGAAAAAGATAATAATTTTTATTAAATTAAATTATAATGAAGGGAAAAGTTTTAGTCATTGGGGCAGGCGGAGTCGGGACTGTTGTAATTTATCAGATGGCCGCTCATCCTGAAGTTTTCAGGGAAATCATGATAGCAAGTCGCACAAAATCGAAATGCGATGATATTGCAAAAAAAATTGGCGATAAACGTATAGCAACAGCTAAGATAGATGCAGATAATGTTCCTGAGCTGGTAAAACTAATAAAAGACTTTCAGCCTGAATTGGTTGTAAATGTTGCTCTTCCCTATCAGGACCTTACAATTATGGATGCTTGTCTGGAAACAGGAGTAGATTATATGGACACTGCTAATTACGAACCAAAAGACAAGGCTAAATTTGAATACAGATACCAGTGGGCATACCAGGAAAAATTCAAAAAAGCAGGACTAACGGCAATTTTAGGCTGCGGATTCGACCCGGGAGTAACCAGTGTATTTACTGCCTATGCGCTAAAACATTATTTCGACGAAATACATTATCTTGACATTGTAGATTGTAATGCAGGAAACCACGGAAAAGCCTTTGCAACAAACTTTAATCCGGAGATAAATATCAGGGAAATCACCCAAAAAGGTAAATACTGGAAAGACGGTAAATGGGTAGAAACTGAGCCACAGGAAATTCATAAACCACTTAATTATCCCGAAATAGGACCAAAAGAATCATATATGCTTTTCCATGAAGAACTTGAAGCACTTGTAAAACATATCCCAACCATAAAACAGGCACGTTTCTGGATGACCTTTGGTAAGGAATATCTTACACATCTGAGGGTAATTCAGGATATAGGCATGGCCGGCATAAAACCTGTTAATTACAAGGGTATGGATATTGTTCCCCTGCAATTTTTAAAAGCTGTTCTGCCAAATCCAGGAGAACTTGGAGCCCATTATACCGGACAGACATCCATTGGTTGCCGCATCAAAGGAATAAAAGACGGAAAAGAAAAAACATATTATATTTATAATAATTGTGACCATCATAAGGCATTTACAGAAACAGGAACTCAGGCCGTCAGTTACACGACTGGAACGCCGGCTATGATAGGAGCCATGATGTTTATGAAAGGAATATGGAAAAAACCGGGAGTATTCACCACAGATGAATTTGATCCGGATCCGTTTTT
>Ga0172377_10005755_pt1 | contig 12762 bp, 15 predicted proteins | sample Pumphouse3metaG_FD_119749 | JGI IMG/M metagenome (GOLD analysis project Ga0172377, IMG submission 119749) | Leachate microbial communities from a municipal landfill in Southern Ontario, Canada - Pumphouse #3 metaG | ecosystem: Engineered > Solid waste > Landfill > Unclassified | place: Canada... | reverse complement strand
TGTTTGATGAGAGAATCATGTCGAGAAGATCCCATTAATAGCGGGCAGGCATCATCGAATGAATAAAACAAAACCCTGATATAATCAGGGTATTTTGAGTTTGGAGCGAGTGACGGGAATCGAACCCGCATAATCAGCTTGGAAGGCTGATGTTCTACCACTGAACTACACTCGCATGGTGACCCGTACGGGATTCGAACCCGTGAATGCATGCGTGAAAGGCATGTGAGTTAAGCCGCTTCTCCAACGGGCCGGAATGGCGGAGTAGGCGAGACTCGAACTCGCGCGCCGGTTACCCGACCTATGTCCTTAGCAGGGACACCTCTTCACCAACTTGAGTACTACTCCATGCGCCCTAAAATAATAGCATAAATCGTTGCAAACGTGCAACAATTTTCACTTCAACTCGTCGTCTTTTTCCGAAGGTTCTTCCTTCACATCCTCAGAGGTCGCTTGAGAAGCCATTGCTTGTTGTTCTTGGGAGCGTTTTAAGAAATCTTGATAAATGACTTTAATTTCGGCTTGGAAACGTTGACGATAAAAATGATAACTACTAACCTGATGGAGCAAATTAATAGGAGCAAGACAAAACGCAATTAAGAGTGTGGTTAAGAAACCAATTAATAACTCATTCCACATGGTGAAGTTGATGAGCAAATAGTACATGGCTCCTCCCAACACGGCAACAGGAATAAGAAATAGTAAGAAGATCAGGTTAAAATAGAAAAAAGTTTTTTTAACAGGGTGTACAATTCGTTTCGAGAGTGTCACCGCTGCATCTTGATTAAAAGGGGTTTCAAAACTAATAAAAGGAGCGAAATTGGTGGGACACCCGGTGAGAAGATAGGTAATCGCTGCTACTAAAAGGGAGAGAATAATGCTGATCAATAAGGAAAGCGAAAACCATGGTAAGTTGTTTAACGAATCATAAATCGCAAGGAGATCTGTGGATTGCATCAGGGATTGAAAGAGGCTTGGCTCCAAACGTTGAATCAGAAAGCCAACAATGAGTGAAGAAAGAAACAAGGTTGCCATAAAGGTTAGAAAAGAGAGCAAGAAACCACGCATGACCATTTTGGATTGTAAGACCAAGCTTGGCATCATCATTTTAAAGCCGAAATAGAAATCGTTGTTGCTCAGGTCTCGCTGGTCCACGGCATTTTTGGCAATCATGGCAAGACTTGTTTGAACGGGGAGATAGACCAAAAAGATGGCAACAAACGATAAGCCATACATTCCGCCTAAAAAGATTGCAGATCCAACGACGATGGCCCAAGCCACACTGTAGAGCAAGAATTGTCCACTATGCTCAACCATGGTGCCGGCGCCATCTCGTAATGCTGTTTTAATGTTCAACATTGGGCCACGCCCTTTCTAAATGACTTTTCATATTATAGCAGTTTGAGACGGACGCGACAACACAAACGAATGGATTTCACTCGCAAGGGGGTGAGGATTACGCTATAATAAAACCACGAAGGTGATTCCATGACAAAACTACAATGGCCTAATTATTCAAGAAGTTTACTTAATACAACCGCCACAATTCTACGTCATTATGGCGTAGGGACTCCCTATGCGCCTTTGCGTGAATTAGTTCCGTTTTTTCAAGCACGTCCTCGACATGTCATTCTTATGATTTATGATGGGATGGGGACGGCAGCTTTACGTCAACATCTCGATGCATCGTCGTGGTTACGTCGGCATCAAATCGCAGAAATTACTTCGGTTTTTCCACCGACGACGACAGCTGCTATGACCTCGTATTATACTGGGCTTTCCCCATTGGAACACGGGTGGCTTGGATGGTCACTTTATTTCAAACAATATGGGCGAAGTGTTGATGTATTTACCAATCGGGATTCATTGGATAAGCAACCACTCTCCCAAGGAAGGCCTGCACAGGAACTGCTGGGCTACGAACCGATTTACAACAAGATCGATCGTGCTACTGACGGACGTGTGAAAACATACTCCATCGGGCCCCAAGGATTAACGCTCCAACCCGGTGTCAACCATCATATTGAAGTAGAGAGTCTTGAGGATATGGCGATGGAATTGATGCACTTATGTCGTCTGGAAGAATCAAGTTTTATCTTCACGTATTGGCCTGAACCGGATGCCACAATGCATGAAGTTGGACCCCAAGCCAATGCTGTGGGGGGTTTTCTACGTCAATTGGATCATTTTTTAGAAACATTAGTCCCGAAGCTTTCCGAATCCTTCATCATGATCTCGGCTGACCATGGACAAATTCAAGTCGAGCAAGAAATGGACCTGCGTCAAGATCACGACTTGTATGCATCGCTCCTCCTGCCACCTAGTATGGAGCCGCGAGCGGCAAGTTTACGAGTAAAACCCGAACATCGAGTCCCATTTGCAGCTGCATTTCGCAAGAAATATGGACGTGATTTTCGCTTGTTGTCCAAACAGCAAGTCTTACAACGGAACTTATTGGGAATGGGAACTCCCCATCCTCTTGTCGATGATTTCTTAGGGGATTATCTTGCCATTGGTCGTACGCATCGCTTGCTGGTTTGCTCGTCCAATTTTTCTGTGGAACGTTTCCCATTTTTGGGGCACCATGCAGGGTTATGCCCCGATGAAATGAATATTCCGCTGATTGTTGCTCAAGGAGGACAAACTGCATGAAGCCGCGATCCATGCATACCTTGTATCGTAACCGCGATTATGATCGTTCTTGGCCAATGATTCATCGTGATGCATGTCGTGGGATTCTCATTCAAGACGGTTTACTGGCCATGATTCATTCCGAAGTTGATGGTGATTATAAATTTCCCGGTGGGGGAGTGGAAGCAGAAGAAAGTATGCTGGAAGCTTTGTCACGAGAAGTTCTTGAGGAAAGTGGCATTCGAATTGGTGATCCCATCGAGCCCTATGTTGTTGTTGAAGAAATAGGGGGATCACGCTATGAATCTCAAACCATCTATCGAATGCATTCCCATTATTACTTGGCTGCTATTTATCAAAAAGGATTCCAGCAAAATCTCGATGATTACGAAGAAGTCGCTCAATACCGCTTAACTTTTGTGAGCGTAGAAGAGGCATTATCTCACAATCGGGCGCTACTCAACCGTGTGGATGCCATGCCTTGGCTTCCCCGTGAGATTTATGTGTTAGAGATGTTGCTTCAAGATGCTTCATTACCTCTTAATACAAACATACGCTAGAAAAGAAAAGGGCATAAGTAGCGCTTTGTCTATCTTTCGTTAGCCTCGAAAACTACCAATAATAAAGGTAGAAAATGTCATTATTAAATAAAAAAGAAAACGCTTCATCCGGATGGATAGAAGCGATTTTATTAACGGTGACCTTAATGAAGGACACGTCGTGCACTATAGATTTGTTGCATCTGTTGTAAGGGGAAGAAGAAGAGACGTTCGACTTCTTCAGCTTCGGGTTTGGTGAGGGATTGTAACAAGGAAAAGGTATCGATGATTCGCAGCATGACTCGGCGCATCAATTCATTGATGAGGAGCATGGCATCGGTCATGCGCTCATCTTTGGCATTCTTATCGAAGGCGTAGGGGGTGACGTGGGTAAAAGCGTTGCTTTCTTCATAAAACCCTAATAGGTAAGCAGTGACTGCTTCTACTTGATCATCCGGCATGATTTCCGCAAGCATATGGACGAAGTAAGGAGAATTGGGCACTTGATCGTTATCTTTTCCTTTTAAATACAATGCCCATCCATTGAGACGGAGAATGGTCGTATCCTCAATTTCTTGCTGAAACAAATCACGATAATAGCGCTGAACAATTTGGATGTCACGTTGATACTCGCGGGCTAAATCGGCATCGGCAGCATCTTCGATTTGCTCAATGTTGCGTCTTAAAAATTCAATGGCAGAAGCTTTGGCTTCATACCCTTTTATTTTTTGATGCACGCCATAAATAAAGGCACGATTGTTATCTTCGATGGCTAATAAATTTAAGATGGACATGGCTTCAATGATGTAGCGTGCTTGGGCATAAAACATCATAGCATTGCCTTGATAGAAGGCAGATAGCAAATCATCGTAACGGGGGGACAAATCTTGCAAGAGATAACCGATGTATTTTCCTTTAAAACTGACAGGTCCATCCCGTTGCACATACAAGGAACTCATGCCAATGATGTAGGCCACTCCTTGAATTTGTTCGGGCTGGCGGAGACGCTGTTTTTGATAGGCTTGTTGCAAATGGAAGGTATGAAAGGCAGTGGCTAACAAGACATCATCCTCCAACGGCTCGGGAGCTTCCATGACATGACGAAAGGGTAAAGGAAGAGTCGAAGCATCGGCAACTTCATCATGGGTTAATAAGGTTTCAAGCATCCGGTAGGCATTGATGGGGATGCGCTCTTGATACACATCGTGTAAAGCGGATAAGATGTTATAGGCAGACTCATACAAAAGTCCTTCATCGATAAACATCGCCAAGATATTATCGACATTTCCATCATCGTAATTTTCCGCAATGGCCTTAGCAAAATGAAAGGAAGGATGAATGTAAGTATCAAAGTTACGGATGATGATTCGATAATAATCTTTTTGAGAGTCGGAATCAAAATCCACATAATTCAAGAGGTCATTCATGGTGTTGGCTTTTTTCCCTTTGATACGAGGAAGCCACGAGAAGCGTTTGATAAAGCGCCTTTTTTCCATGCCTTCGTCTTCTTCATCGGTGTCTTCTTGAGTTTGTAGAGTATAGAGGCCTGCAATCCGTTCTTGATCGGAAGGCAAGGTGGAATAATATTTGGTAGCAAGATGGGGTTTGTTGATGAATACATTTAATAAAAGATTGGCTTCAATACAGTTACGGAGCAAAATGCGGTTGGCAGCTGCTTTGGGAAGAAACGAATATTCATCATAATTGAGGTCATCAAAGACCGAGAAAAAATAGCTGATGCCTGACTGGCAATAGCCATGAAAGCACGTCCAACAAGCACGCTCAAAATAATCCTCATGAGAAAAGGATAGTGGCTGAATCACTTGATATAAAACGGCATTAAAAGCATAGTACTTCCGCAACTTTAAATGCAGTTGTTGACGTGGATCCAATTCCATAGTCTCCGATTACTCCTGATCCAACTTGGAGAGGAGGAACCCTTCGCGTGTTCCATAGCGGCTAACATGGAAAGTTTTTGCACCGGTAAGTCGTGCGATTTCATCCAATATCACCATGCCTGGTACCAAGGAGTTGATGCGTCCAGGTACGACTTCATTAAGGGTTAAGATGCAATGTTGAGGATCACGATGCAATTCCTCCATTAGAGCCTCAAAGGCGGAGATGGGAACTTCATAGCCATGAATGGGCTCATTGCGCTTGAAAAAATGCCGATGTAATTTGGCAATCGCTCGGCCATTTCCACCCACGGAATGCAAGGCAGGAACATCGATTTTTGCTAACCAACGGACTTTGGCAAGTTCTTGACGAACCATCTCACGGATGGCTTCGGTTTCGGACAAGGTGGGAAGAATGTTATGAATGAGGGAACTCGTTTGACGTACACTCCCTAGTTCAAGGTTGATATGATGACGAATGACGCCCTCTTCAAAGTATGTTAGATTGGTCGAACTGCCCCCCACGCCTACTAGGAGGCCGGAATAAGGCAAAGGATCTCGATCTTTGGCAAACCCTTTCATCCCATACGCACACTCTTCTTGAGGGGTGAGCACTTCGACATGGACAAAGCAGCGACTATAAATTTCATTGACCACCGTTTGGGTGTTTTTTAAGCTACGAAAAAAGGCACTCGCAAAGCAGAAGGTCTTGATTCCTGGGAAACCGGCTAAGTCATCCAGATATTCTTTGAGGCAGCTGGCAATGGCATCCATGCCATCACTGGTTAAGAATCCATTGTCTACGTTTTGGATGAGGCGTGAAAACGTTTTGCGTGAGAAAAGCAGTTGCAAATGTTGTTGTTCGACGCGATAGGCCACCAAACGAATGGTGTTGGATCCAATATCAATCACTGCATAATACATGATAATCACCTCATATTATTATCTTACTATCTTTTTCTTTAGAAAACTATGATAAATTATGCTAAAATTGAAACGGTGATTCGAATGATAAAAATGATTGCAACCGACTTAGATGGAACCTTACTTCATCCCAAACGTGTCTTTCGTTTGGTCAGCCGTCCCAATCGGACCTTATTACGAGAGTTCTTCTTAAGTGGAGGAAAACTAGCGCTGGTCAGTGGACGGAGTTATGAATTCTGCCAAAAAATTGCCAAACGACTAGGAGTTCCCTGTGACATTATCGCTTGTGCGGGTGCTGTCATGGTCCGCGATGATGGAGGATGGCGTCAGGATTCAGCAATTCCTCTTGAACTGGCTCATGAGTTGGATCGATTTTTTGAATCCAAGCGGGCTCCTGCCATACGCTTGTATACTCTAAAAGATCAGCCCATCATTGCTACGGGGTGGGTATTACGGGCGTGGGAAAAGTTTTTGTTGCCCCTTTATATTTTAAAGTCGGCTCGTTATCAAGAAAAAACGGTGTATCGCAAAAAGCCATTCACCGAATTATTTACTGCCCCTGAGGCTGTGTTGAAGATGTCGTTGGTCTTTTATGAAAAAAATCTTGATTATATTCGCCCTATTTATCGTGAATTAAAAGATCGGTATGGAAAACGTCTCGAATTCTCGTTATTCAAAAATGGATTGGAAATCACTGCAAAAGGCATCGATAAAGGAAGAGCACTCATGCAACTTGCTGCCCAGCATGGCATTGCTATGGATGAAGTTGCCGTGGTAGGCGACGACGCCAACGACATTCCCATGTTCAAACTTTTTCCACAATCCTTTGCCATGGGACATGGAATGAATGCCGCAAAGACTGCCGCAAAGTATGAGTTGCAACAGTTTAGTGATTTAAAAAAATACTTAGGATGAGGGAAACGATTCAATACGTTTCCCTTCGATTTCATAATGACCGTCCACATATAATTTAAGTACTTGATAGTATTTGTCGCTTTGAAAACTATATGTAAATGAAGCGAGAGATCCGATGTATTGAAGGCGAATGCCTTGCTCGGTGAATGAATACCAGTTTTTATGGTCATGACCCGCAAATACTACTTGGGTGGAACCCTCCTCGACCAAGCGATCAAACAATCCCGAATTAATCGGGCCGTGGGATACCGATTCTCCTACTGTCGTAGGGTCGAGTTCAGAAAGGATTGGGCTATAAAATTCATGCAGGGGTTTATGAACAAATAAATAATTAGGTGCATCCCAATGATCCAAATGATCCATATACCAAGCGACTTGGTCAGCGGCAATGGGGGCATACTCTCGCCGCCATCCGTTGGTTTGATATTCATTGGTATCCAGCACACTTATCGTGTGCAGCAAGGTACCAGAAGTACTCCAAATGGGAATCCATTGATTACTATAGCCGGTAATGTTTTGGGGACCGGTTTGTAACCAACAGTAGGTATAAGGTTGCAAAAGTTGGACCAAGGCACTACGAGGAAGTCCCACTTCGCCATCATGGTTTCCAAAGTTGAGCGTCCACGGAATCGCCTTTTCCTCGAGATATTGGGCCAATTGATGAATGGCAATTTCATTGAAGAAACTAAATACAACATCACCATTGATAAGAATAAAATCAGGAGCTGTTTGCGTGATGGCTTCTTCCAGGTAAGATAAAGTGCGATCATCGCCCAACAAGGGGAGTCCGTTCAGATGTAAATCAGATACCACCAAGATGCTCAAGGGATGATCCGCTATCACCAAACTGGGAAATGCACTTGCATCCCATGGATTGCTTTCATGCCAAGGAGGACTTGTTTTATCAAGGGGACTGCGGTATTGCGTATAAGGCAAGGTACAAATGCCTAGCATAACGCTAAGCGCGAGTGGAAGATGAAGCCACTTTGACGTCCCTATCGCCTGTATCAAAATATTTCCCCCTTTTGAAAGTAGCGGGGGGAGAATTCTCTCCCGACCGCTACAAGCTGCCAGTTCGTATGAGTCCGTAAGAAATGGAAAGAAGCTACTTATCGCAAGACCAAGGATACTGATCGCCTTTTTGTCGATTGAGTTTCCAATGCAGTGGGCGCAAATTAGATGGATCGTCACTACCTCCATGAGCAATCGGACGAATATGATCGATCTCCCAGCCGTACTCTGTTTCTAGACCGTATTCTTTGAAGCAAATGACATGATTGCAGTCATCGTAACGATAGGCTTGGGGTGGATAGCCGATGGAGGTGCGTGCTTTATGCCATACCTTCTCAACGATTTTATGGTCAAAAGGTTGGCCATTGGCGTCTTGATTAAATGATCGTGGCATGCAATCCTCCTCTCTATATTCGCAATCCGGAACTGGCAAGCGGATCGAAATATCGATAGAAATGATGATGGAGTCCTCGTCTTCTAATTTCATTATAGAAGATTTTTAAGAAAAGTACAATTTTCATGCAAAAAATGGTGTTCACCAAAAAACTAGTTTTCTTTCTTTGAAGAATGTGATAGGATTTGATATAATTTCTATGAAGAAAAAGGGGGATGGTTTGGATGAATAAGATACAAGGAAAATCCATTCTTTCATACAGTGTATATGCCGTTTTAATTGTGCTCTTGGTGGTGACTATCGTCTTGACGCTAGGCTCTGCTTTTAGTGCTGACTTTGCTCGTGACCTCGAACGTTTCATGATTCGAGATTTAGGCTGGTTTGACTTTGATTTATTTACCATGGGGCAATATGCCATGGTTGGTTTGACAATTCTTACTGTGGGGCTTTTGGTGCTTGGGGATGAACTACAAATCCGGCGGGCACGCAAGGTTCGGCGATGAAAGAAAATACTTCCAAGCGGAAATACGTGTTTCGATTTGAAGAAAAGCCCCCCAAAGAAAGCCCAAGTTTCGTTCTCAAACGTCGGCGCTTCAAAGGAAGCGATGAACCGTATCGTAGAATTATCGAAGTCATTCAATCACGGTCTTCCAACACGAAAAACTAACAAAAGAGAATGGTCACATTCTCTTTTGCTTTCAAGACCCTTTCGTATATAATAAGAAAGAAGAAAGAAGGAGTATTCCATGCCTACCATGACTCAGGAAATCCGTCGCACCATCAAACTCGCTCAGATTGGTGAGATCACCGAATATCATATTTATCGCCGTATCGCCAAGCGTCTTAAAAAAGAAAGCGATCGCGAGATTCTTTTCCAGATCGCCGATCAAGAATATGCGCATTATGAAATATGGACCAAAGTATTAAAAGAACCAGCCAAGCCTTTATGGATCAAGGTATGGTGGTACAGCCTCTTAGCAATCCTCTTGGGCTATACCTTTGCACTAAAACGCATGGAACAAGGGGAAAACCTTGCTCAATCTTCCTACCAAGCGCTTGGACCCTATGCCCCTCAAGCCATTCAAATCGCTGGCGAAGAAGAAGAACATGAAAAGCGATTGTTGGGGATGCTGGATGAAGAACGATTGAAACATGTGGGTTCCATGGTCTTGGGCTTGAATGATGCCTTGGTCGAACTGACGGGAGCGATTGCAGGTTTAACCTTAGCGTTTGCTGATTCGCGGCTGATTAGTTTATCGGCGTTGATTACCGGCATTGCTGCCAGCCTATCGATGGCATCCAGTGAGTATCTAAGTGTCAAAACGGAAAATGGTCCCCATGCCTTAACCTCCGCCATTTATACAGGGATCGCCTACATCATCACTGTTGCTTTGCTGGTGGCTCCTTATTTCTTAATCCCCGATCAACATTTTGTTTCCCTGGGGGTCATGATTGGAATCGTTATTCTCATCATTTTGGGATTCAATTACTACATTTCGGTTGCCCAAGATCAACCGTTTCGCAAGCGTTTTTTACAAATGATCACCATTAGTCTTGGAGTTGCCGTATTATCCTTTGGCATTGGGTATGTGGTTAATCAAATCTTTGGCATCAGCGTGTAAAGTTTCTAGTTAATATTGGCAAAGCGCCTTGGAATTCAAGGCGCTTTTTTTAATGGATGAGCATATGATTTGAAAAGATGATCTTTCCTTAGTAAAGTATAATTATCAAGACGTTTTACATCCATAAGGAGGATTTATATATGAAACACGAACTACCAAAGTTACCCTATGCCTATGATGCATTGGAACCCTACATCGATGAAATGACAATGCGGATTCATCACGATAAGCATCATCAAGCTTATGTGGACAATTTGAATGTGGCGTTGGACAAACATCCTGAGTTTTATCAATGGCGCCTTAGCGAATTGTTGACAAAGCTGGATCAGTTACCCGCCGATATTCAAACCGCTGTCCGCAACAATGGTGGAGGGCATTACAACCACCAATTCTTCTGGAGCATCTTAAAGGTTCAACCAGAGGGAAAACCTAGTGGTGCATTAGGAAACGCCATTCAAGCCAAATTTGGCTCCTATGAGGCCTTCCGTGAAGTCTTTGCCACTGCAGCAAAAACGCGGTTTGGGTCCGGTTGGGCCTGGTTAATCCTCAATGCGAAAGGCGAGTTGGAAGTGCTGTCGACCGCCAATCAAGATTCTGTGGTTGCCTTTGGGACTCCATTGCTTGCGTTGGATGTGTGGGAGCATGCCTATTACTTGAAGTATCAAAATCGTCGCCCTGATTATGTGAATGCATTCTTCCAAATCATTGATTGGGCGAGAGTCGAAGCGATTTATCAAGCGGCAATGTCTCGTTAGAGAAGCAAAGAACGAACCAACTGGTTCGTTCTTTTTTACATGGGCTTTGACTGACGCAATGCTTGGCAGGATTTACAATAACCATACACGGTCATATCATGATGAGTGACTGTAAACTCATTTTGTGCGGCGAGGGTATGGATGGCATCGTCCAACAAACAGTCCATTTCTATCATTTGATGACACCCTAGGCATAACATGAAATGATGATGAGTGTCACGTAACCAGTAATAATAGGTTGCGTTGTCATAATAACTTTTGGATACCATTCCATTCCGGAACAAGGCATCCAATGTGCGATAGGCGGTGGCACGATCCATGGTACCTTCGGGTACTTGTTGCCAAAGCATTTCGGCAGTCCGAGGCGCTGTTTCACGCTGCAGCACATGCAACATGGCTTGGCGTTGTTTGGTCATGCGCATTACGCATCCCCCTTTCGTAACAAGGGACGAACCAAGAAGGAAGCAAGTAAAACAATCGCATAGAGAACCACAATGGTTGAACCAGCAGGAGTTTGTAAGTAGTGCGCACTAAAAATACCAAGGATGGTTACGACAATCGAGAGCCCAACCCCACAAAGTAAAACTGATTTGAAACTACGACAGAATTGACTCGCGACCAACGTAGGGAAGATCACCAAGGAAGAGATTAATAAGGTACCGATGGTACGCACACCAATTACAACAAGCAATGCCGCTAATACGGCAAGTCCGTAACCTAGGAATTGATAACGAATCTTGGCAAATTTTGCATATTCCAAGTCATAAGTTACGAGCAATAGAGGTTTGTAATACCGGAGGACAAACCATGCTATGGCCACTAATACTAGCAGGGAGAAGATTAATTCGGTATTGGTTACGGTGAAGATATTGCCGACAAGCATCCCTTCAATCACGCGATTAAAGCCTGAACTTTGACTAATGATGATGAGTCCAATGGCGAATGCTACTGCCGAAACCACGCCAATCACTGCATCGGTGTTCATGGTTTTTTTAGTGGAAAGATACTTGATTATCAATGCTGCTAGCACCACGAAAGGAACCGCTACATAAAAAGGTTGATCCGCAAGCAGAATGCCTAAGATTAGTCCTGTAAAACTCACGTGTGCCAATCCATCGGTTATCAGCGATTGCTGATTAAGTACCAAATAAGGGCTTAGTAAAGCTGCTGATACACTGAGAGCGATGCCAATGAGAAATGCATATTGAATGTATTGACGCATTAAAAAACTAAGCATGAGCATGAGGATGTCCCTCCCGATATTGATGCTGGGTTCCAAAGAAACCAACGGTTTTGTCGATGAACAAGACCAAGCTTTCCGGATCAACTGCTTCATCCAAATCATGGGTAATGTATACAACAGTCAGACCTTGCTTGTGTTGCATCTCCATTATTAAATCATTGAATTTACGGCGAAATTCAGGGTCAAGAGCACTGGTGGGTTCGTCAAGCACCAGCAAGTCGGGTTGAGAAACTAAGGCGCGAATCAAATAGACGCGCTGTTGCTGTCCTCCCGAAAGAGTTCCCATAGGTCGATCCACCAATGCTTCAATTTCCATCCGTTTGGCCCATTCGAGAATGAGTGCCCGCTTATCCTGCTTGCTTAATTGGGGAGTGCAAGCAAAACCGCCCTCAATGACTTCTTGAACAGTAATGGGGAAGTCGGTCTTATAGACCATCCGCTGGGGGAGATAACCAATCTTGTCAGTATGAATGTTGATGGTTCCTTCGGTGGGCTTGACTAAACCTACTAACATGCGTACTAAAGTCGTTTTTCCCGAACCATTGGGTCCGACAATATAAAGAAGTTCCCCGGGAGGCAATAAAAATGAAACATCGTGCAAAACCTTAGTTTCTCCATAAACTTTGGATAAATTCTCTGCTCGTATCATGCATTTTCTCCTCCCAATGCTATCATTAGATGATTGACGTTTTGTTCGAAAATGTCGGCATAGGAATAACCGCTTTCCAGCTGGGTCTTAGTGACATTATGATAGGCGTGAAGCTCAAGAAGATTCAAAGGGTATTGTTCCAGTAGAAGTTCTCGTTGAATGGTTTGGGCGATTCGGGGTTCCT
>Ga0172377_10005754_pt1 | contig 12763 bp, 12 predicted proteins | sample Pumphouse3metaG_FD_119749 | JGI IMG/M metagenome (GOLD analysis project Ga0172377, IMG submission 119749) | Leachate microbial communities from a municipal landfill in Southern Ontario, Canada - Pumphouse #3 metaG | ecosystem: Engineered > Solid waste > Landfill > Unclassified | place: Canada... | reverse complement strand
TTTCCAGGAAAGTCTGGGGATGTCGTGGGTGTCGATCACATTGAACTGCAAAAAGCGCATCTGGCTGGGTACGGACAGCATGGCGTCGGTGATGGCGTCGGCCAGATCCCGTCCGCTGTACGGACGCGTAGGGTTGGGATCCGCGCCCCACCCACCGGAAAGATACTTGTCCGTCTCACCCATCCAGGAACGCAGCGGACGGCTGCAACCCAGATAGTTCATCGTGGCATCCCATTCGTCCCCATGGAGGTGGGAGGAGGAATCAAGCCAGTCCTCCCCGACCAGATACGCCTTGGGATTGACGGCTTTCACGCTTTCATGCACTTCTCTCCATACCTCGTGGCAGTAGTCGTCCGTGCGGGTACGCCCCACTTCAGCCGCCACGTCCAGACGCCAGCCGTCCTGGGAGAATGGAGGCTTGAGGAAGCTCTTCAGGACGCTGTCCTCGCCTCTCCAGATGATGTCCCTGAGTTCCTTATTGCCATAGTTCAGCTGGGCAAGGGTCGGTACACCGTTCCATTTTTCCGAAGTACCGTCTTCACTGAAGTAATAATACCCCCGTTCCTTGCTCTGGGGATCGGCCACGGCTCTCTTGAACCAGGGATGCTCGATACCGGTGTGGTTGATGGAAATATCCACAACGATCCGCATCCCCTTCTGGTGGGCGGCGTCCATCAGGCGGATGAACGCCTCGTTTCCTCCCAGCTTGGGATCCACCTGGAAATAGTCGGTGCAGTCATACCGGTGGGTGGTGCGTGACGCGCCGATCGGATTGAGATACAACGTATCGAACCCCCGCTCTTTCAGATAGTCCAGTTTCTGCTGGATGCCGGCCAGGTCCCCGTTGAAGAAATCCAGGCACCGGCCCTGTTCGAACGGGAGCGGCTTGTCGGTGAACGGATGGACCGTCACCGTACCGCCGTCAAATTGGTATTCCCCTTCTTTCGCCCCGACGCTTGCATCACCTTTGCAGAACCGGTCAGGGAAGATCTGGTAACAGGTGGAGGAAGCGACCCAGGTGGCGGCGTCCAGATCCGGTTTCAGGAAGAAGCAGTCCCGAAGGACCGGCACAGACCTGCGCACGCCCTTCTCCGAAACGTACAGATAGCTGTCTGATGTACACAGCACGAAATGCCACCAGATGCCTTCCGGATGGGAAACACACACCGTAGCGGCATACCGGTTTCCGTTTTTCACGCACGGATGATTCTCCTGACGGTCGGCAGAGAACGTCACCAGCAACACCTGCAGCACCGGACTCTCGTCGGGCACCTGGATGGACAGGGTGATCTCCTCCCCGCGTTTGGGGTACAGATTTGATACGTAGGAGCGGTTGACCCCGCTGTCGACGCCGTTTTCCCACATCGTTACACCTCCTGCAAAAATGTTCTATTAATATCCAAACATTTCTGGTTGACCGTTTTAGAAAACCGGTTTACTCTCTGTAGTATACACCAGAATTGAACAGGATTCAATCTGGGAAATTGGGAAAAGGAGTAGTCAAATGAAAAAGACACTTGTGATCGCATTGCTGTGCGTAGCCATGGTGGGCTCTGTCTTCGCGCAGGGCGCCAGCGAAAGCACGGCTTCTTCCGCCTCTGCGGCGAAGGAAGTGTACTTCCTGAACTTCAAACCGGAAATCGCAGACGTATATACGCAGAAGGTAGCTCCTGCATTCGAGGCCGAGACCGGCATCAAGCTGAAGGTCGTCACCGCCGCCAGCGGCACCTACGCCCAGACGCTGAAGAGCGAAATGGCGAAGAACAACCCGCCGGTGATCTTCCAGACCAACGGACCGGTTGGCTTGGCCGAAAACCTGGACTCCACCGCAGATCTGAAGAACACCGGCTTCTACCAGTTGCTGGGTGACAAGAGCATGGCGCTGACCAATGGCGACCAGGTTCTTGCGATCCCGTACGCCGTCGAAGGCTATGGCATCATCTACAACGACGCCATCATGCGCAAGTACTTCGCGCTGGCCGACAAGGCGGTGTCCATCAGCAGCGCAGAAGAGATCAAAGACTTCGCTACGTTGAAAGCGGTGGTCGAGGACATGACCAAGCACAAGAGCCAGCTGGGAATCGAGGGAGTCTTCGCTTCCACGTCCCTGTCAGCCGGCAACCAGTGGAGATGGCAAACCCACCTTGTGAACGTTCCGTTGTACTATGAGTTCGCCGAAAACAAGAACTATGACAACGCAGTGCTCGCGGGACTGGCTTCCAGCACCATCACGTTCAAGTATGGGAAGAACTTCCAGAACATCTTTGACCTGTACCTGCAGAACAGTCTGACCAAACCGGGTCTGCTCGGTTCCAAGAGCGTGGATGATTCCATGGCCGAGTTCGCCCTTGGCAAGGTCGCCATGGTGCAGAACGGCAACTGGGGCGCCAGCCAGATTCTTGGAGTGAAGGGCAACACCGTCGCCAATGACGACATCAAGTTCCTGCCGATCTACATGGGGATCGACGGCGAATCCAGCCGCGGGCTTTGCGTCGGAACAGAGAACTATCTGTGCATCAACAAGAACGTCTCGGCCGATACCCAGAAGTACGCCGACCAGTTCCTCACCTGGCTGTTCTCTTCGGACACCGGCAAGAAGATCGTCAAGGAAGACTTGATGTTCATCACGCCGTTCAACAGCTTCAAGGAAGACGAGATGCCCACCGACCCGCTTGCCAAACAGGTGGTCCAGTGGATGAACAAACCGGGAGTCTCCTCGATTCCTTGGGCGTTCGCCGCGATTCCTTCCGAAGAGTGGAAGAACAGTTTCGGCGCCGCGCTGCTTGAGTATGCCCAGGGCCAGAAGAGCTGGGACCAGGTCAGCAAGGTCGCTGTCGACCAGTGGGCGAGCGAGTACAAGCTCACGCACTGAGGGAGAACCCGAGGTCGTCCCTTCGGGGACGGCCTTTCTTTTTTGTTTCCCAAAGGGGGTTTTCATGCAAAGAGCGTTGAAACGTTATTTCACGCTGTTCGCGCTGCCAGGTTTGATCTGTTTTTGCCTGGCGTTCCTCATCCCGATGATCCTCGGGGTCATCCTGTCATTCTGCAAATTCACCAACCTGACCAACGCAAAGTTTGTCGGGCTGTCCAACTACGCAAAGATGTTCGTGGATGGCAACTTCGGCCACGCGTTCGGCTTCACCGTGCTGTTCACCATCGTCAGCATGGCGACCATCAACGTCATCGCGTTCGCCTTGGCAATGCTTTTGACCCGTGGCATCAAGGGCACCAACGTGTTCCGCACGATCTTCTTCATGCCCAACCTGATCGGCGGCATCGTGCTGGGATGGATCTGGCAGGTCATTCTGAACGGTATTTTGATGAAAAGCGGGGTGACGTTGGTCAGTGACGCCAAATATGGCTTCTGGGGCTTGGTCATCTTGATGAATTGGCAGAATGTCGGTTACATGATGGTCATTTACATCGCCGGCATCCAGAACATCTCCAGCGATCTGATCGAGGCTGCGGAGATTGACGGGGCCGGCAAGGGGACGATGCTCCGGCACGTGATCATCCCCAGCGTGATGCCGTCCATCACCATCTGCACGTTCCTCACGCTGACCAACGGCTTCAAGCTGTTCGACCAGAACCTCGCCTTGACGGCCGGGGATCCGGGGAAGAAGAGCGAGATGCTGGCGCTGAACATCTACAATACGTTCTACGGCAGAAGTGGATTTGAGGGCGTGGGACAGGCAAAAGCGGTGCTGTTCACCATCATCGTCGCCTTGATCGCCCTGACCCAGCTCAGGGTCACCCGGAGCAAGGAGGTGGAATCATGAACGTCCAAACCAAAGGCTCCCGCGTTTCGCGGATCATTCTGTTTGTCGTGCTGGTGGCGCTTGCCGCGTTGTTCCTCGCCCCGATCTTCATCGTGTTCATGAACTCGTTCAAGAGCAAGCTGTACATCTCCAACGAACCATTCGTGTTTCCCAACACCGATACGTATACCGGCAGTGAGAACTACGTCACCGGCGTCATGAAGACACAGTTCTTCCGCGCCTTCGGATACTCGCTGTTCATCACCGTCTTCTCCGTACTGGGCATCGCGCTGGTGACCAGCATGCTGGCATGGTACATAACCCGGGTGAAGAGCAAGTTCACCTCGTTCGTCTACTATCTCTTGGTCTTCTCCATGATCGTCCCGTTCCAGATGGTGATGTTCACCATGAGCAAGATGGCCAACATGCTCCACCTGGACAATCCGGTGGGCATCATCGTGCTGTACATCGGGTTCGGGTGCGGCATGTCCAGCTTCATGTTCAGCGGATTCATCAAGAGCATTCCGCTGGCCCTGGAGGAAGCCGCCATGATCGACGGAGCCGGCCCGGTACGCACCTTCTTCCAGGTGGTGTTCCCGATGCTCAAGCCGACGGCCATCACCGTCTCGATCCTCAACGCCATGTGGGTGTGGAACGATTACCTCCTCCCCTACCTGACCATCGGCAACGACTACAAGACGATTCCGGTGGCCATCCAGTACCTGCGCGGCGGATACGGTTCGGTGGATATGGGAGCCATGATGGCCATGCTGGTGCTGGCGATGATTCCAATCATCCTATTTTATTTCTCCGCGCAACGGTTCATCATCAAGGGTGTTGTTGCCGGCGCGGTGAAGGGGTAAACCATGACACAGGGAAAACGACCGACAATCAAGGACATCGCCCAGGAGTCCGGATATTCGAAAACCGCAGTCTCTTTCGCGTTCAACGAGCCGTCACGTATCAGTGCGAAGGCCCGCGCCCAGATCTTGGAGGTCGCCAACCGCCTTGGGTATATTCCTGACCCGATGGCACGAAACTTCAGCTTGCGCAAGCATATGTCCGTCGGGTTTCTCCTTCCCCAGGATGTGATGTACTCGTTGGGGAATCCCTATGTCGGGGAAGTGGTCGAAGGGATCGGGATGGTGTGCCAGAAACATGGCTACACCCTGACTTTGATCCCTCCGCTGGAAGGAAGCATCGTCCAGGCGGTGCGCAATGCCGCCGTGGATGGCTTGATCGCCCTGGGGATGAAAGTGGGCATGGATATCGTCGACATCCTCAACGCACGGAAAGTCCCGTACGTGACGATCGACGGAACGCCTTCCGCCGAAATGCCCAGCGTGAACATCCAGGACAGCGAAGCCGCCTACCAGTTGATGGATGCCGTCCTGACGGCAGGCCACAAGGACATCGCCATCGTCAGCCTGACGGCGGCGGCCTTCAGTGATGATTCCGACGAGGATTCCGTCCCCCGCAAACGAATCCGCGGTTTTGAGAAAGCGTTCTCCGAGCGGTGGATGGACATCAACGATCCACGGCACATCCAGCAGTTCGTCAGTGAGTGCACGTTCACCGACGGCATGGATGTCGGTCGGAAGATCGCGTCGCAGCCCAATCTCCCTACCTGCGTGGTGACGATGAGCGACATCGTCGCCATCGGGTGCATCTCGGCGTTCCAGGAACGGGGATTGAACGTGCCCGATGACATTTCCGTCGTCGGTTTTGACAATGATGTGGCCTCTCGTATCATCCGGCCGGCACTGACCACCATCGACCAACCGGCGCTTGAAAAAGGCGCCATGGCGGCGGAAGCGTTGTTCCGGATGATCAACGGGGAACATTTGGGAAACGTACGGATGGAGATCCCGTTCCACTTGGTGAAGCGGGAAAGTCTGGCGGGACCAAGGAAAGCATAATCATGGACAGCAAAAAGCAACGATTTTCAGGGGTGCTGCTGCACCCGACCAGTTTGTATACCCCGTATGGCATCGGGGATTTCGGACCGGCGGCGTACGGCTTTGTCCGTTCCCTCACCCACGTCGGGGTAAAACTGTGGCAAGTATTGCCATTAGGGCCTACAGGCTACGGCAACAGCCCATACGCTGCGCGTTCTTCCTTCGCCGGCAACGAGCTGATGATCAGTCCCGAACTGTTGGTACGGGAAGGGTGGCTCTCTGCTTTGGACATCGAGCAACATCCCTCATTCCCCGACGGGAAGGTGGACTACAACGCGGTGATCCGCTGGAAGCTTCCCCTGCTGAAACGGGCGGCCAAGGAATTCCTCACCACCGATTCCGTGCAGGAAGACTTTGGACGCTTCTGTGAGGAAAACAGCGACTGGCTGGATGACTACGCCCTGTTTATGGTGGAGTACGAGCAGTATCAGGATGCCCGGTGGTTCTCCCACTGGGATCCCAAGGTGGCCCATCGCGACCCGGTGGCGCTTGCCCACATCGAGGAGGAGCATACCGAGGAGATCGAGGTGTGGAAAGCGCTGCAGTATCTGTACGAACGGCAGTGGCTCAGCCTGAAACGGTTTGCCAACGAAGCGGGCGTTGAGATCATCGGGGACATTCCCATCTTCGTCGCCAGCGACAGCGCCGACACGTGGAGCCACATTGATCTGTTCCAGACGGATGCCAACGGACGATACCGGAATGTCTCCGGCGTTCCTCCTGATTGTTTCTGCGCGACCGGACAGCTGTGGGGCAACCCGATCTACGACTGGGAAAAGATGAAGAAAAACGGATACGCCTGGTGGATCCGGCGCCTGAAGCGGCTTGCGTCCCACACCGATTACATCAGGATCGACCATTTCCGGGGATTCGAGTCCTACTGGAGCGTTCCGGCGGGAGACAAGACGGCGGAACATGGCGTCTGGGTCAAAGGGCCAGGCCAGTCGTTTTTCGACGCGGTGCGCGCCCAGTTGCCGAACCTGAAGATCATCGCGGAGGATCTGGGATTCATGACGCCGGAAGTGGAGAAACTTCGGGATGACAACGACTACCCCGGCATGCGGATCGCCACGTTCGGCTTCAACCGCAAGCCGGATGGCACTTTTGACGCTGAGGACACCTTCCTCCCCCACAACTATGGATACCGTGCCGTCGTCTATCCCGGCACTCACGACAACGATACCATCAAGGGATGGTTCGACAAGCTGGGAAAGGAAGACCAGTCCATGGTGATGGGATATCTGGGTTGCGCCGCTGAGGAAGTCCCCCATGCGTTGATACGCGCCCTGATGGCCAGCCACGCCGAGTTCGCCATCTTCCAGCTCCAGGACATCCTGGGACTGGGCAGCGAAGCGCGGATGAACACTCCTTCCACCTGCGGAGACCAGAACTGGTCATGGCAGTTGGGAGAAAAAGACAACATCGAGCCTCCGTTGCAGTGGTTCCACCAGCTGGTGAAGTGGTACGGAAGATAAAATGACGGCCGGGAAACCGGCCGTCTGAAGCACGTTATTTTTTCAGTTTCTTGACCAACGCGTCGGTGATGGCATGCGCTTCACCGGACGCGTCAAGGTCGATGATCAAGCCTTTGGCACGATAGTAGTTGATCAACGGTTCAGTCGAGGTGGCGTACACCTCCAGCCGATGTGCGATCGCTTCCGGCTTGTCATCATCCCGCTGGATCAACGGCTCCCCGGTATCATCATCGATTCCCTCTTTCTTGGGAGGGTTGTACAGGATGTGGTACGTCCGGCCGGTGCTCTTGCAGACCCGGCGTCCGGAAAGCCGTTTGATGATCACGTCATCCGGAACGACGAAGTTCACCACCGCATCAACGTGGCTCATCGCGCCCAGCGCGTCCGCCTGGGGTATGGTGCGGGGAAAGCCGTCCAGGATGTACCCTTTCTTGGCATCCGCTTCAGAGAGGCGGTTCTTCACCATGGCGATGGTCACTTCATCCGGCACAAGGCCACCGGAAGCAAGGATTGATTTGACCTGCTTGCCCAGTTCCGTTTCATTCTTGATGTTCGCCCTGAACAGATCTCCCGTGGAGATGTGGGGAATGCCCAGGATATCCTTCGCCAGTTCCGCTATCGTACCCTTCCCCGCTCCGGGAGGGCCAAGAAACACAAGATTCATCTTTTTTCGCTCCTTGTCCAAATCATACCAAAAGAGGGTTTGCGTTAAAAGGGCAACTGAGGTAGTATTTCCGGTTGAGGAGTCAATACCATGAGCAAAATCGTGCTGCACGCCACCGACCTGGATGGCTATCTGAACGAAGACGACAAGAACAAGATCGCCACGGCGGACAAGATGTACGCCCAGTCGTTGTCGTACTGTGAGATTCTGGACACATCCACCGACGTGGTGAATCTGGAAACGGCCCGCAAGGGATTGGTGGAGAATGCGTCGGAGATCGGCTCGTACCTGAAGCAGGTGACGTCCGAAGTGAAACGGATCCACGTCTATTCGTTTGAGACGCCCCAGGAACAACACGGGGAAGCCAGCCGCTTGATCGCCAAACTCCGCTCTCCGGAAACGCAGCACGAAGAGTTCCTGTACTACATCCAGCGGGCATACGAACTGCTCTTCTCCCACGTCTTCGCCGACGCGGCTCTGCCCAACAAACGGAGCATCATCACCAAGACGCCGGTGACCAATCCGGTGCGCAACTATGCCGTACACCGCATCCCCGACGTGGACAATCTGATCCACAACAGCGTGATGTGCGTCATGCTCCGCGGAGCCCTCCTCCCCTCGATGATCCTCTCCAAGGAAATCCAGGACTACAGTTCGGACAACTTTGTCACGCCGTTTGCCCTGTTCAAGATCAAACGGGATGAGACGAAGCATGAGTCCAACATGGACTACGTGCTGGATCTTGACCGTTCGTTCTTTGACCTGAAGAACCTGGACGGCAAGGATCTGGTGTTCGCCGATCCGATGAACGCCACCGGAGGATCGTTGGTGACGATCATCAACTACCTGAAGAGCAAGGACATCAAGCCGAAATCCATCAAGTTCATCAACGTCATCGCCGCGTTGAAAGGAAGCCTGCGCATCTGCAGGGCGCTCCCGGAAGCGGAAGTCTACACGCTCTGGATGGATCCGGTGCTGAACGACCAGGCGTACATCCTGCCGGGTCTTGGGGATGCCGGAGACCGGTTGAACGGGCTGGACACCGGGGACAAGCCCCGCAACATGATCCAGTTGATCGCCGATTACGGCACCAACATCGTCAACCTGTACCGCGCGCAGGTACGGGTCATCGAAGACACCGTCCTGGGGAAATGAACCGGTGAAAAGGTTCTTCCCGTTCCTTTTCGTCTGCCTGCTCCTCTTCTCCTGCGCCTCAAACGAGACGCGGGTGAACCAGGCGCTTTCCCGCGGCATGGCGTTGGTGGACGAAAAGCGATACGACGAAGCCATCCAGCTGTTTGATCAAGCTCTGGAAAAAGACCAAGGCAACATGAAACTGTTGTACGACAAGGCGCTGGCCTTGTTCGCCTCGGGACGGTTCACCGAAGCGCGAGCCCTGTGCGATGAGGCGTTCGCCCTGCACCCTGGCTCCCTTCGATTCCTGACGTTGAAGGCGGACAGTTACCGGGCGGAAGGAAACGTCCAGGCTACGCTGGAAGGATATCATCGCATTCTTTCCTTGAATCCCGGTGATACCGATTTCCGCGTCTCCGTGATGCAATGGGCGTTGGACGAAGGACTCACCGAGGAAGCGAAAACACAGGCACAATGGCTTCTGGACCATCGGGTGAACCTGATCGAGGCTTATACGGTGTTGGGAAAACTTTCCGGGGAAGGCAGCGTGGAGGAGGCGATCGCCTCCTACCTCAAAGCCCATCCCCCGGTCACGAAGGCAACTTGAGCAAAATTCCCAGTACGGCTGCGATGCCGATCCACACGATGGGGTGGACCTTCTTCAATTTGAGCATCAGCACCAGGAAAACGGCGAACAGTGCCGTCTCCACCAGACGGATATGGGAGCCGTCAAACAGCGAGATGCGGAACACCTGCCAACCGGCGTAGGAGATCAAGGCGATCACCGAGGCGCGCAGTCCGTAGAACGCCCACTTCACATAGCGGTTGTCGCTGAACTTCTCCAGCACCCGGGCGATGATCAGAATGATGATGATCGACGGGGCGACCAGCCCCAACGTGGCGCACAGGGAACCAAAGATTCCCCCGACGATGCTTCCTGTATAGGTCGCCATGTTGATGCCCATCGGACCTGGGGTTGATTCGCTGACGGCGATCATGTTGGAAATGTCATTGACGGTGATCCATTCCGGGTGGGTCTGGGCCAGACGGAACAGGAACGGCAACGTGGCCAACCCACCACCTACGGAGAACAGCCCGATCTTGAAGAATTCCCAGAACAACAGGAGGTAGGTCATGATTTCCTCCGTTTTTCTTTCAGAAAGGAGAACAGCAACCCCCAGAGGATTCCCACGGCGATGAAAATCACCGGAGAGAGGGAGAAGACGACCATCAGGACAAAGGTTGCCAGGCAGAGGACCAGTGTCGGGACATCAACGATGCTTTTCTTTGCCAGTTTCACCACGCTGACGGTGATCAGGGCGCATACGGCGACCCGGATGCCGCTGAAAGCCATCTGGACGTATGTATTCTCTTCAAACGCCGTAAGGACGGAGGCCAGGATGGTGATGATCACCAATGAGGGGAACACCATACCGAGTGTGGCGACAATGCCACCGATGTTTCCCCGTTGTTTATAGCCGATGAACGTCGCCGTGTTCACGGCGATGATGCCCGGCGTGCACTGTCCGACGGCAAAATAATCCAACAGGTCGGAATCGGTGCACCACTTCCTGCTTTCCACCACTTCCCGCTGCAACATGGGCAGCATGGCGTATCCGCCGCCAAAGGTCATCACGCCGATCTTGGCGAACGTCCAGAACAGCTGAGGAAGCGTTGTCTTCTCCTCATGCATTCCCTTTGATCCTCCCGATCTCAGCCTGGACCATCTGGTCGCACTTTTCGTTCATCTCGATCCCATTGTGCCCCTTGACCCACCGGAATGACACGGACAGCCCGGAGACCAGCTTGTCCAGGATTTCCCAGTATTCCCGGTTCTTCACCGGTTTGTTGTCCGCCGTCTTCCACCCTTTTCGTTTCCAGGATGCGATCCACACCAGAATGCCGTTCTTCACGTACTGGCTGTCCGTGTTGACGACGATCCGCTCCGCCCCGAGGGTCCGGGCGTATTCCAGCGCTTTGATCACCGCGGTCAGTTCCATCCGGTTGTTGGTCGTCATCGCCTCCCCTCCGGAAAGCTCGGTGGTGAACACGCCATCCGCGTTGAGGGTGAACGCCCAGCCCCCCGGTCCCGGGTTGCCGCTGCATCCCCCATCCGTGTAGATCTCTATGGTTCGGTACTGCATACCGGCATGGTACAGAGGCGGATGGAACTGGTCAACCGACCACGCGGGAACGGTATGCGACATTCCTGCCAAAAGGGAGACACTTTTTTCACCCCGCATCTTTGCCCCTCGGGGAAGGAGTCGTTGCGTTAAGCACCAATGACGCCAACACCAAGACACCTCCGCCGACCAGGCGGAGGGTTAATGACTCCCCCAGCATCAGGACGGACGCCAGGACGGTGACCACCGGTTCCACGGTGGATACCATGGCGGCGGTGGATGGGCCTATCTTCTCCATTCCGGTGAAGAACGACCAGAACGCCAGCACGGTGGAGACCAATGCGATGGACAGTACGGCGCCGATGCTGGAAGCGTCGTGGGGAAAGGAAAAGCCGGAAACTCCATTCATCACCCCATACACGAGGGCGGCCCCCAGCATGATGTACGCGGAAGACGAGATTTCCCTCCCCTTTCTCACCACCCGCGCGCTGACCAAAATATACCCGGTGTAGATCACCGCCGACGCGAGGGAAAGCACCACCCCTTCCATGCTTGCATGGCCTTTGGCTCCCAAAATCACCACGGCACCAAGAATGGCACAGGCCAACGCAACGATGTTCCTCCGGCTGACCACCTCGTGGAACCACAGGACGGAAGAAGCCATCACCATCATCGGATAGGTGTACAAGAGAAGCGCCACCACACTGGCCGACGCGTAGCGGAGCGCGGTGAAATAGCAGTACGACTGGCCGACGTATCCGATGGCGCCCAACAGAAGCGATGCCAGCGTATCCCTCCCTGACGGGACGGGAAGCTTCCGCAGGGCGGCGAACAGCCCCATGCACAATGCCCCGACGGAAAACCGCAGGAACAGCAAGGTCACCGTACTGGTCCCGCCGGCATAGGCCATCTGGGCGAAGACCGGCATCACGCCGAACGAAGCGGCGGAGACCGCCACCAGAACGATACCGCTTCCACGATTTGCCTCATGCATGAGCGACTCCCCCACCATCCCTAGAAGGAACATAGCACACGAAGGGAAAAATGTATCTCCAGGCATGCCGGTCTTCAAGAAAAAAGAACGCGTCAGGTGGTTGCTTGATGAATGGTGCAAGAAACCAGAAGCCAAAAACCTGCCTTACCCAGCCACGTTTGTGGCATTCCATTTTGTGGTGTCACACAGGTACGCGTAAATGGCGTCAGAAACAGGATCCCTCATGCGAAAGCGCATGTGAACGACGGGAAGCGCTTCCCCGTTTTTCCCTGGCATCGTCTCTTCCTGGTCCTCCATCAACGTCATGTCACCCAAATAATAAAATTCTGATCCTTCATCATCACTCTTTTTGACAAACAGCAGCATCCTGATGCCGCCGCTTCGTATCGCCACCGGCTCCTTGCTGTTTGCACGCACGCCGTGGCGGGTGTACCAGGAGAACACCTCCTCACTTTCAAACCGATCCTGGTAGTCGACGCTCGCGCTGATCTTTCCGGAATCCTTCGCATAGGTGACGAACACCGGACACGTCCTGGTCTTCTTGTAGTCGATCAAATAACCATAGATGGTGGAAGTAAGATCTTTCCCCCATCCCAACAGACGGCACGCATCCTGACGGGTGTACCGCTCATACAATACGAAGTCACCTTCCCGACG
>Ga0172377_10005753_pt1 | contig 12763 bp, 11 predicted proteins | sample Pumphouse3metaG_FD_119749 | JGI IMG/M metagenome (GOLD analysis project Ga0172377, IMG submission 119749) | Leachate microbial communities from a municipal landfill in Southern Ontario, Canada - Pumphouse #3 metaG | ecosystem: Engineered > Solid waste > Landfill > Unclassified | place: Canada... | reverse complement strand
ATCGAGGCTATCAGCAAATGTCCCTGATAGTTGGGATGTATGCCGTCTTCACACAACAAGGAGGCACAGTCTCGTCGTTCAAGAAACGCGCTGCGTATATCGATGAGCGTTGTATTTGTCTTTGCTGCAATGGTGTTGATGCTCAGTGAATAGAGTTCCTGGAACCTTTCAATCGTCTGGATGTCACCTTTAAGCCATGAAAGTATCGAGTTTGCTTCAAGTCCTCTCCTGCAGATATGAGCAAAATATCTTTTTGCGTCAATTGGTGGCAATGTCATCAAGATGACGTTCACTTTCTGCTTCTTCAGCGAGACGATCATGTCCTCGAGGGTTTTTGTGAACTTCTTCAACGGAGTTTTCGGAAAATGATTTTTCTCAGGGTGTTCTGCTATTGCGGCCCAGTCGAAGTCGCAATCGTTTCCGCCGTACTCAAGCACAGCAGTATCGCAAGAAAGGCCGTTGTTCATGGCTTTGTGAAGAATGTTCTCTCCTTTCTGTACCGTACAGCCAAACAGGGAGTTGTTGTGAATTTGTAGATGATAGGTTTTGATCAAGTCTTCGATTGGAGGGTTTTCCATTGCTACATACTTGTCGTTTTCCTTATCATATAGGACACCTTTCAGGATTGAATCCCCGAATATCCGAATTTTTTCTATGGTAGCCATCATCTTTATTTTTCCTTATATATGTGTCAGAAAAAACAGTTGTCAAAATCTGTATATGTAGATGATACGTACGACACAATGAAACAACAATGAATCAAAGTAACCAAAACAGCTCGATTTCTGCATGAAAATGCAACTAGTAGGGATAGACTATCCAAGACTTATATGAACCAGTGGAACGAATTGGACACATATATGACAGAAATGGCATAGCACTCATTGGAATTTGAAAAACAAAAAAAAGCAACTTGTCGGTAGGTATGTACTACTAACAAATTGCCAATCATCTTTGTAAAGATTTGTAAAACTAGTCGGGGCGAAAGGACTCGAACCTTCGATATCCTGCTCCCAAAGCAGGTGCCATAGCCACTAGGCAACGCCCCGAAATCTTTTGGAGTATACGCACTTGAGGGGGAAAGCGTCAAGAGGTATTATAAAAGAATGAACACAATTAAAAAACGTGCACAATTGGTGTATTCCCGCCTGGACCAGATCTCACCGCCTCAGATTCAATTTCTAAAGCAGCAAGATCCGTTTCGATTTATGATAAGCGTCATTCTTTCAGCTCAAACCACAGACAAGATGGTCAATATAGTGACAGGACCACTGTTTTCAATGTTTCCTACGGTGAAGGATCTTGCAAATGCCCCTCAGGAAACAGTGGAAGAAATCATCCATCCAACCGGATTTTATAAGATGAAAGCTAAGAACATCATCGCTTGCGCTCAGGCTCTGGTGGACAAAACGATTCCTTCAACCATAGACGAGCTGGTGAGGCTTCCCGGTGTTGGACGCAAGACAGCAAACTGCGTGGTCGGGGATGTCTTTCATAAACCGGCCATCATCGTGGATACGCATTTTGGAAGGGTTGTACATCGTCTTGGACTTGTGGATACCAAAGATCCTGAAAAGATCGAATTCCAGATTGCCAGTTTGCTTGATCCAAGCAAACACTATCGGTTTTCCATGACAGCCAATCTGTTTGGAAGGGAAGTTTGTCATGCAAAGAAACCCAGCTGCAATGAATGCCCGCTTAGAGACCTCTGTCCCTCTGCAGATGCTTTTCTGCAAGTATCCTCCATGTAGTAAGCTCACCTTTATCCTGTATCTCCACCAAGGCCAGCCTTACATCATCAATAGGGGGAAGCTCCACATTGCAGGGAAGGTCGGCTTCTCCCAGATAGATGCCTGTATAGGGATGGTTTATACCCAATTCAGTTCGCAATGCTTTTACTGCATCATCGGGTATGGAAAGAAAAAGGACCTGGTTCTGGAACGTTGCATTACTGCTGCAAGGTAGGGGGAGCTGAGGGCAGGATACCTGTTTTTCAAGGGAGGTGTCTTCTGTTTCACCCAGGACGATCCATGGTTCCAGCTTTCTAAAAGAGCTGTCTCCGCTCTGCCTGAAAAGTTGGGTTCTCACCTCATACAGTTGTTGTGTTACTTTCTTTGGCAACAAAAGTGAATAAAAGGTTGACATGGAGAAAGCATAGCGTCAAACTTGTTCTGCTACAAGGTCGAAATATGGAAAAGATGGCTTCTTTGTCTTTACACAAAAGCTGTTATCTGGTAATTTGGCTAAGGTTGAAGTCTTAATCGCAATAGCCTTGCATTTATGCTCACGGGTAAGCCGTTGCCCGTGCAAGGATAGCCTAAACTTTGACAGGCCCGATTTCGGCCAGCAGAAAGAATTTATTTGGATAAGGTGGATATAGCTATGGCTCGTAGATGTGAGATTTGCGGAAAAGGAACGATTGCAGGAAATAGTGTTCCGAGAAAAGGTCAGGCCAAGAAGCACGGCGGCGTAGGCCAGCACATTGGCGTAACCACAAAACGTGTATTCCGTCCTAATTTGGTAACGATCAAAACTTTGATTAATGGTACTCCTCGTACTATCAAGATTTGTACTCGTTGTTTGAGGAGCGGAAAGGTCGAGAAACTCGTATAAACAATACTTTACTACGTATCTTGATCTCCAAAGAGCCCTTGAAGGGCTCTTTTTGTATACATAGACAACACATTTTTGTTCAGTGATCTGTTCAGTATGTCAAACTCTTGAGGGGGCTGTTCCAATGAATGATATAAGATTGCACGCTGTAGAAGGGGCAAATCTAGTTTCCAAGGCTGATTGCGGCAAACTCGTAAAAATCTTTCGGTCACAAAGTCAAACCCATCAGATCTTCATCATCGGTCCCCTTCGGGAGAGCCCTCTGGAACTGGGGGTGTTGTTGCCCTTTGCTCAGAAACACGATGAAAAACTATGGTCGGAATTGGAGAAACGCTTTTCCCTTTGGACTGAATCGGTGGAAACCTTGCTTTCTCCTCAAGCTGGAGCGAAAGTCCTAGAACGAATCAAGCAGGGCTTTGCCAATATAGAAGATTTGCTACGGGCCGTTTGGCTGGTAGAAGACATCTCCTATGGTTCCCATCGATTCATCGACACCTTGGTCAGTTCCTGGATAGCAGATATTTGTTGTCACTTTTTCATAGCAGAAGGCATCACCAGCGACCTTATGGATTTTCAGACAGCCTTCCAATTGGAGGAGGTCAAGTCAGAAAGTCTGTTTGTATATGGGCAGCTACCGCAAGCTGAGAAGACCGACCCTCAAGAGGGTATCAGCGAGTATGCCGCCTCCTTGCTTGGTGGTAAGCTCAAAGCCCAGGGGGTAACATTCTGGAACTCAACATCCTTACTTCGAAATGCAAACATTGCAGAAGTTCCTTCTGCCTTGGTGATTCCCTCCCTCTCTTATTCAGAAGCAACTGAACTCTCCTTTTTTGGAGCTCCCATCGTACATCCTCAGGCACTTTTACCTGCCATCAAAGAATCGATAGATGTTCAGCTTAGATGGTGGGGGGATGTCCGTTCCAAAGGAACCGTCATCTCCATGCATGGTGATGATAAAGTACCCAATCGCGTCAAAGGCTTCAGCATCATTCCTGAAGTCGCCCTGATCAATGTGGAAGGGGCAGGTATGAGCGGCGTCATCGGCATTGCCAGCCGCCTGTTCACCGCAATGCGCCAAGCATCGATTTCAGTGATCCTCATCAGCCAAGCCAGTAGTGAGTACTCCATCTGTTTTGCAGTTCCCCAAGCGCAAGCTGAACTGGCTTGTGCTACCGCGAGAAAAGCCTTTGCTCATGAACTTGAAGACCACTTGATACAAAGCATTGAAGGAAAGAACGACTGCGCCATTCTTGCTGCCGTCGGTGAACAGATGACTGGACAGGCCGGAGTCGCCGGCAAATTTTTCTCCTCGTTGGGGAAAGCCGGCGTCAATGTGATTGCAATTGCACAAGGCTCCAGTGAAACGAACATCAGTGCAGTGATCAAAGGGGAGGACTCGAAGAAAGCCCTGCGTGCACTGCATGCTCGATTCTTCCTGTCAAAGCAGGCACTTTCGGTTGGACTCATCGGTCCTGGAAGCATTGGAGGCACCCTGCTTGACCAGATTTCCAGTGAAACCGTCCGCCTGAAAGACCAGTTCGGACTTGATATCCACATCAGGGGTATAGCCAATTCAAAGAAAATGTTGCTTGACCAGGATGGCATCGATCTTGCAACCTGGAGAGAACGCTTTGCATCGGAAGCCATTCCTTTGGATCTTCCTCTTTTTGTGAAACACATAGGGGCGACCTATTTTCCTCACTCCCTGCTTGTCGACTGCACCACCAGCAGCAGTCTCGCAAAAGAGTACGTGAATTGGATGGAGAAAGGAATTCATGTCATTACCCCGAACAAGAAAGCAGGAACAGCCCCGTATGCCTATTACAATTCACTGTTTGACACCTGCTTGAGAACCGGTAAACGCTTTTTGTATGAAACCACGGTCGGCGCCGGTCTTCCTGTCATCTGTACCCTCAAGGATTTGGTGCAGACAGGAGACCGTGTGCATCGCATCGAAGGTATTGTCAGCGGTACCTTGGCTTGGCTTTTCAACCAATATGACGGGAGCGTTCCCTTCAGCAGCCTTGTCAGGCAGGCCAAGGAAATGGGGTATACGGAACCCGATCCGCGTGACGACCTCTCTGGCATGGATGTAGGAAGAAAATCAGTCATACTGGCACGAGAAATGGGGTATAAAGTAGAAGTGGACGACATCCCCATTCAAAGCTTGGTACCCGAGCACCTTAAAAATGCCTCTCTTGTAGAGTTCATGGAACATCTTGAGGAGCTTGACCAACCGATCATGGATTTATATGAACAGGCAAAAGGTCGTAATGAGAAACTCAGATATGTCGGAGTCGTCGATGAAGAGGGTAAGTGCAGGGCTTCACTTGAGAGTTTTCCTTTGCAACACCCCTTTGCACAGGCAACAGGAACTGATAATGTAATTTGCTATACGACTGACCGCTACCTTACCCAGCCGCTGGTCATCAAAGGACCTGGAGCTGGCAGGGATGTAACAGCCGGAGGAGTGTTTTCCGATATCTTACGTCTTGCTGCCTATCTTGGAGCTAGAATTTAGGAGGTTCTCATGCAATTTGTATCGACAAGAAATAAAGCCCCAAAGGTTTCTGCAAGTGAAGCGATTCTTCAAGGACTTGCCCCCGATGGCGGGCTGTATGTCCCTGAATCCTTTCCATCTCTGGAATACCTGAATATCCATGAGATATCCTCGTACCCTGAACTTGCCTATGAAGTGCTTGCTCCCTTTTTCAAGGGGGATGTACTGGAGGATGATCTTGCAGAAATCTGTATGGATGCCTTCAACTTTCCTGTTCCTCTCATCCAAATACGGGAACATCAAGCGATTCTTGAGCTCTATCATGGTCCGACAGCTGCGTTCAAAGACTTTGGAGCGCGTTTTCTTGCATGTTGTATGGAACGGTTGTTGAAAAAGCAGAGCCGGAAACTCACCATCCTGGTTGCTACCAGTGGCGATACCGGTGGCGCAGTTGCATCAGCATTCGCCAACCGTGAGGGAATCGAGGTAAAGGTGTTGTTTCCCAAAGGTCGAGTGAGCAAAAGACAGAAACAGCAGCTGACCTGTTGGGGTGGAAACATCAAGGCATATGAAGTGGATGGTACCTTTGACGACTGTCAGAAAATGGTCAAGGATGCTTTCATGGATACTGAACTCTCAAAGAAATGGGGGCTCAGCAGCGCCAACAGCATCAACCTTGGTCGGTTGCTTCCTCAGAGTGTTTACTATGTATATGCCTCATACCTGTATCGTCAGACCTATGAGAAAAAACCAACCTTCATCATTCCCAGTGGAAATGTAGGGAACAGTTGTGCAGCATATTGGGCATTTTCAATGGGTGCTCCCATCGACAGGATCGTCTTATCGGTAAATGCAAACACCACCATACCGGATTACCTTGCAGACGGACAATACACACCACGCCAGAGCATAGCAACCCTTGCCAATGCAATGGATGTCGGATCTCCCAGCAACATGGAGAGGCTTTTCAACCTCTATGGTGATATCGAGAGCTTCAAGAAGATGGTAAGCGCTTATTCGGTAGACGATGAGACGATCAAGAAGACCATCAAGGAAGTCTATGAAGAAACCGGATATATCCTTTGTCCACACACTGCAACAGCAGAGAGAGTGAGGCATGACCACTTCAATGACGGGAATACCATTGTCGTTTCAACCGCTCATCCTGCAAAGTTTGAACAGGTGGTCGAACCGTTGATTCAAGCAGAGGTCCCTGTTCCTGAAAACCTGGCACAGTTGATGGGGAAAAAGAGTGATTATGTCAATGTCGGGTGTGATTATCATCTTCTGTTCAAGGATTGAAACAATTCATAGAAAAGAAAAGCTGGGGTACCGTATGATACCTCAGCTTTTTTGTTTTTCAGGATAGTTGTAAAAGAATTTTTTTCGTATGTTTGTGGATATACGGAGTTCCTCTTCCATTTCTAATGGCTTTGATTGTTGCAGGTACATCCACAGGTGCAACACCTGCACAAAAATGTATTCCCAGATGGTCATACAGATCAGGCGCGACGATCGTCGACATTCCCATGAGCACTGAAGGTATGTTTTTAAACCCGAGCTTATCGAACACTGCCTCGGTGCTGTTGGTGATGAGACTTGTAGCAGTAAGAACCAGTGCATCAGCGTTTGCTTTTGCCCATGTGTAAAAAGCTTCTTCCTCACCCACTTGTTTGCCGATATCAAAGGCTTGCACAAAAATGCCTTTCTTCTTGAGGTGTTCGACTATCGGAGCAAAATATCCAACCATAGCAACTTGATCACCTGAGTGCAGATGTAGTGTCACATCAATATCAGCTGTGTCTTCAGGAACTGTTATGGCATAGTTCTGATTCAGAGCATTTGCTGCTGCAATGGCAAGACACCTATCCAGTGGTTTCTTACTGTGGATGCGATCCAAAAGCAATTCAGCAGAATTGCCTTCATAGTCTTGAGGGTCTTTGAAGACCGTGCAATTTCCACTAGGCTCTTTTGGTGTGTAGCAAAGTCCGCAATTGCCATTAGTAAGCGTGACACACGTATATCCCAGTCCCAGATATATCTGGTCAACCACAGCCTTTTTCGCTTCATTTTGAAAGTGTATAAAAATTTTTTCGTTGAGCAACATGAGTATCTCCCCGTAAATTGTACCGCAAAAAAACCATTATGCAAGTAAAAATATAATCAAAACACCAAGAATCCTGCTAGAATAGCAAGGACGGTCAAGCACGTTTCCCTCTTGTGCACTAGCATCAATCTGGAGGTGGTTCCCAGCATATGGATGAGTACCAAAAGCATGCGGTAAAACAGATGCTCGATTACATCGAATTGCATCTCTCTTCTCCGATCAGTTTGTATCAATTGGCGCAGACTGGTGGCTATTCAACGTGGCATGCTGCCAGGTTGTTCAAGGAAGCAACAGGAGAGAGTCCGTTTTCTTACATCAGAAGCAGGCGGTTGGCAACTGCCGCTCACCAGCTGGGAGTGGGAAAACAGAGCATCATTGATGTAGCGATGGAATTTGTATTTGACTCCCATGAAGGATTCACGCGTGCCTTCACCAGGCAGTTCGGTATGAATCCATCTGATTTCCGCAAGGCATTGGCTGCCTACCATGCAAGAGCCACACACACATTGATACGTGAAGGAGAAAATTCTATGGACACGGTATTTGTACAAGTGATCGATCGTATGGAACGTAAGGTGATCGTGAAGTTCGCGCATAAAGCTACAGACTATTTTGCGTATTGTGAAGAGGTGGGATGTGAGATCTGGGATATCCTAGCTTCCGTCAAAGGTGCTCTGTTTGAACCCATTGGGATGTGGATGCCTGAAAACCTACGCAAGTTGGGAACAAGTGAATATGTACAAGGTGTTGAAGTCCCAATGGATTATGAAGGAGATATTCCTGATGGATTTGATATCATCTCCCTTCCTGCGTGCAAAATGATGGTGTTTCAGGGACCTGCATACGAAGATGAACATTTTGAACAAGCCATCACCGACTTGTGGGAATTGATGAAACATTATGACCCGAATCTCTATGGCTTTGCTTGGGCCGATGAGGATGGCCCACGGTTTCAATTAGCTCCCATGGGCTATCGGGGCTATATTGAAGCACGACCTGTCAGGACTTTGAATCAAAACTAATGGTTCTGCGTCTCCTTCTACTATAAGGGAAGGAGGCGTTTTATCCCCCTTTTCTTGTTGTGTAAAAGACAGTCACTTTTTCTTTTTAAAACTAATTCTGTTTTCTATAGCATCAAATGCGTAGGATTTAGTATTAAATATTCCGATAATGGAATGATACAGCGCTATAAAATAGACTTAATATGCAAATAAAAGCCTGCCAAGAAAGGCAGGCTCTGAAACCTATTAGGGAGATTTACTCTGCGATGCAACAGCTCTCTTTTTCTCGAACGGCAAGAACCGTGACACTTCCCTTACCGAATACAGATTCCATTCGTTGTGAATAGAGTGAAAGCATTGCTTGGGGAACATAGGCTTGGATGGTGCCGGCAAAGCCTCCTCCATGAACGCGGACGGTGGCCTTGTCTCCAAGAATTTCCTTGGTCATGGCGATGGCCAGACTCAACCCCTGTTCCTGTGGAAAGGTTGAAGGATAGAGATTCTGAAGAAAACAGAAAGAGCTCTCTCCACTGGAGCGGACTTGATCAAGGTAGTCATCGATGCGTTGATGCTTGAGCGCGTCGACCATTGCATCGACTCGATCATTTTCTTTGAAGAAGTGGATCGCCCGTAAAAGAGCACGGTCGTTATTCAGTGTCTTTCGAAGCAAAGGAAGCAATTCGTTGAAATGGTCAATCGATACTTCACGTAAATGGTCTTTACCCAAAAGCTTTGCAACCAATTTCATTTCCTTGGGAACAGCAGCATATTCTGGAGTAAGGTTGGCATGGTTTCCCCCAGTATCGACAATTGTGAGATGATAGCCGAAATCCTCGAAAGAGAAGGGGACGGGGGTGATTTTTGGTTCACTTTCATGCTCAAAGTCAATGCTGACGATTCCTCCATAGGCACAGGCCATCTGATCGAGAAGTCCTGAAGGCTTTCCAAAATAGTTGTTTTCGCTGAATTTACCGATTACTGCAAGTTCAACTGAATTCAAGGCATCAGAATTGTAGAGATGGTTGAATATTGTTCCACACAGAATTTCCACCGCAGCAGAGGAAGAAAGCCCTGAGGCTTTCAGTACTCGGCTGGTGGTATTGGCCTGCCATCCTCCAAGCTGTAATCCTCGTTGCTTGAATGCAAAGGCAATGCCCCGTACCAAGGACTCTGTGGTGTTTTTCTCAGATTCCACCACCTCAAGATTTGATAAATCCACATCCACGAGAGGAAAACCTTCACTATCGAGGATGACATGATTGTCCTCTCGTTTCGATACCGCTGCGATGGTATCGAGATTGATGGTGCCTGCAAGTACTTTTCCCAGGTTATGGTCGGTATGGTTGCCGCCCAGTTCGCTTCTTCCTGCAGTGGAGAAGAGTTTAGCATCTTTCTGTCCGAATCGACTTGCATGGGTTTTTAGAAGCGATGCATACCGACTATCCATATCCTCCTCACTGTAACGCTTGGCATACAAGTGGGGATAAATTTCATGCAAGACTCCCATTTCTATCTGAGAAAGCGTAGCCATGGTCAAACCTCCTGTTGATTTTTCGAATAATGGACTGAACTCAAATCACGAAGCCTTTTTGCAGCCCCTTCAGCTGTAATGTCCCGTTGGGGCATGGCAAGCATTTCAAAACCTACCATGAATTTTTTCACTGTTGCAGAACGAAGCAAAGGCGGAAAGTAATGAATATGCATCGTCGCCCCTTCGTATTCCTTGCCATCGGTAGGCAGCTGGTGGATGCCCATGGAATAGGGGAAGCTCGTTTGGAACAGATTATCATATCTGATTCCCACTTCCTGCATGATTGATGCAAGATTTTTTTGTTCATCATCTGTAAGCTGGTCAAGACTCTGTATGTTTCTTTGCAAAGGAAGTACAAGTGCTTCAAAAGGCCAGACAGCCCAGAAGGGAACCACAGCAATGAAATCAAGATTGCTGGTGATCAATCTGGTCTGTTGCTGCAGTTCATAACGGGCATAATCAAGCAACAGCATGCTGTGATGCTCTTGATAATAGGATTTCTGATTTGCAAGTTCCTTAGAGGGAATATCGGGAATGATCTCTTCTGCCCATATCTGGGAGTGCGGATGGGGATTGGAGCATCCCATCACCTCCCCACGGTTTTCGAATATCTGTACATGGTTGATGAAAGGTTTTGATCCAAGTTCGAGATATTGTTCTTTCCAAACCTGTATCACCTTTTGGATGTCAATCAGATCCATTTTCGATAAGGTCAGATCATGGCGGGGAGAAAAGCAGATGACCTTGCAAAGTCCCTTTTCGCCACTGGCCTTGAGAAGCCCATGGGGACCTTCGGTGTGTTCTTCACTTGGAGTGTCTTCCAGTAGGGATGCAAAATCATTGGCAAATACAAAGGTGTCGGTATACGCAGGGTTTGTTTTCCCTTCTGCTCTGCTGTTGCCAGGACAAAGATAGCAGCTGGGATCGTAGGGTGGTCTCATCTGATCATGGGATTTTTCCACTTGGCCATTCCACGGCCTTTTTGTCCTATGTGGAGATACTTTGACCCATTCTCCAAGTAAAGGGTTGTAGCGGTTGTGTGTGTCCAATTGTAGGTCCATAGCATGCTCCTCATATCTTGCATTTCACGCTGTACACGTGTACACTACACCTGTGCATTTGGTTTGTCAACATACAGAGGAGAGACGATGCCGATAACCAGAGATCAAGTTGCCCAATTGGCAAACGTAAGTTCAGCTACCGTTTCACGGGTATTCAACAATCCGCAATCAGTGTCACCTCCTTTACAAAAAGCAGTTCTTGAGGCTGCAGGATCATTGGGGTATACCCCGAACAAAGCTGCAGGACTGTTGAGACGCAGAGGAACTGGAGTGCTTGCTTTTGTTGAACTCGAAAAAGAGGAGAGACCCTATTACTGGGGCAATCTCAAGAGTTTCGACTGGTTTTTCGGAAGAAGCCTCAGAGGAGTCCAGAGAGCACTCAAGGACTCTTCATGGCAACTACGTTTTTACAAAGTCAAGGACAAAAAAGCATTGCAAACCATAGAAAGTCAATGTGATGGAATCATTGCCTATGATGTCGATACAGATCATGAAGTTGAGTTGTTTGAAAGTCTGAACGTTCCGTACGTACTTTCCCACCATATGGAACAAGCAGACCACGCTTCCTTGGTGGTGACTGACAATACGTATGGAGGAGTTCTTCAAGGGACCTTTCTCAAAGATCTTGGGTGCACCCATCCAGTCTATGTAACCGGGTATACTGAGAGTGTCGTTCCTCATCGGCAACGTTTGGACGGTTTTCTTTCCGTTTTTCCCCAGGCTGTGGTCCTTGAGACGACCATCGGAAGTAATGATGCGATAGAAAAGATCATTGCAGAGATTCAGATAATGATTGCAGAAGGGAAGGTGGATGGTTTTGCTGCGGTCAATGATCTTACGTTGTTTGAGCTTCTTCTGAGATTGAGCTGTCCGCTTCCCGGCGTAGGGTATGATGCTTCTCCATTTTACCGTCTGTTTTCAGGACCTGTAGCGAGTGTGGATATCAGAAGTGGAGAGTTGTATGAAGCAGCATCAAATCAATTGATCAATCTTCTTGGGGGAGCTCCACCGGAGAAGGTTGTCATCAAACCCTCTCTGATTCGCCTCAATTGAGATTAAGTTAGCAATCCTTACGTATGCTTCATGGACCACCCCTCGAGAAAATAGGGATGGTCCATGATCAATCATGCTAACGGGAAACCGTTCCTTTGACGGTCAATTTGGATGTTAGGGCGTCTTCTGCATCATCTGTCATGGAATCAAAATACCCGGCTTCAAAACTTATTGAAGTAGAGAGAGGCCCGAAGCGTTTGTCCAGACCGAATAGTCCTGCAATTCGATAGGCTTGGAGAGCTGATGTCTTGAACGCTTGGTCAAAACTTCCTGAAATGGATATTGAATCGAAAAAGGTGTTGGCGATGGAGAGCTTGCCATCGTATCCATAGGAAGTGATGCTGTTTGTCTCTGTACTCCATTCGTTGTCGAAACCAAGGCTGAGTGAATACCTTTTGAATTTCAGGGATGTTGAGACCCCATAGGAGTATTCCCAGTAAGAAGTTCCATACAACACTCCATCGACTTTTACATTTGTTACATACGATTCTTTGGTCTTTGCACCCAAAGATACGGTGAGATCCTTGATTTTATACCTTCCACTTCGCCATCGAAGGTCACCGGTATGTGCATTGGTGGTATCATTTTTCGTGGAATTGATGAGAGCTGAACCATCTGTAAGTTCCTCCGATAAGGCCTGTGCATTGGTGGTCTTCAATTCAAAGGTGTAGTCAAAGGTGAGACTTCCCAAAAGTGTGGACGAGGGAGTTCCAACTCCCAACGTTGCTGTGTGTACGATATTGGAAATGTCGTTTTCCGTAGGATCGGCAGATGGAGCCAGACTGGCATCAAAAAGTGGCAGTGAAATGTTTTGTACTTCGCCCCAACAGTTATTGAAAAATCAGCATGAGTGACGTGAAAGCTGTGAATATGCGTGAAAAGATAAAAGAGGTGTTT
>Ga0172377_10005751_pt1 | contig 12765 bp, 8 predicted proteins | sample Pumphouse3metaG_FD_119749 | JGI IMG/M metagenome (GOLD analysis project Ga0172377, IMG submission 119749) | Leachate microbial communities from a municipal landfill in Southern Ontario, Canada - Pumphouse #3 metaG | ecosystem: Engineered > Solid waste > Landfill > Unclassified | place: Canada... | reverse complement strand
GCGCAAAACTTCCTACTTGTCGGGAACTTGCGGCAAAATGGAACGTTAGCTATGTAACGGCAAATCGAGCAATAAAACAATTAGCAGATGAGAATTATGTAGACCTGAATCACGGGCGCGGTATTTTTGTTTGTTGGCGAAGTGATGGTGTATTTCCGACCGAACGGAAAATACGTATTTTTGCTTCCGACTCATCACATCCTAATATCCGGATGTTTATTGATACGGCCGTCGATAAGCTGAAAGCGCTCCATTGGCAGATTGAATTAATAACAACAAAATCGTTGAAGCAAGCGCTTGAATTGATCCATGATCAATCCTGTTATTCTTTAGTATTTGGCTTTCAGTTAACTCGTTACGATGATATTAGTGCTTTATGCTCTGCCGGACGCGAGCGGTTGGTAATGGTTGCAGAGCGTTATGAACGTTTTGGAATATCCAGTTCTTGTGTGGATTCTTCCCAAGTGATTCGATTGGCTATGAATCATTTATTAACAGCAGGACGACGTAAAATAGCATTGCTTTGCACGAATATACAGCATGCAGATGAGACCGAATATGCTGTGGTTTGGCGAAATCTCTATAAAATGGCCAATCCGAATGATAAGAATATAGACTCCCTGTTGTTCAATCTGAACCTTACGCAATTTGAATCACCCAAAGAATCCTTAGTCAATTTTTTGAAAAAAAAATACGATTCTGGAATAATGAATCAAATTGACGCTATTATCTCGACCGATGATGAAAAAGCGGTCATTGCCAGCGGTTTTTGCTATGATTGCAAATTACGAATTCCTGAAGACATTGCCTTGGTTGCAGTTAATGATTCAGGGCTGGCGGAAATGGTCCGCCCTCGCCTGACAACGATCGATACGGCTTTGCCAATGCAAATAGAAAATGCAATTCGCATTTTAGAGTCCAAAGTATCCGGAAATTATAATGGAATTCCATTGCGTTGTGTGGAACCGCAATTAATTCAACGGGAAAGCACGCCTTTCGTCACGTCTTCAAGAGAAATAAATAATAGCAAAATTGTAGTTTATAATTAATTAGATTAGACAATCATATAAAGGATATTTGGTTTAATTCGTGGTTTTTGGGTTATTATATCGTTTTCAAGAAATGATCAACAAAAAATAGTCTGCATTTTATAATGGACTTAAAAGGAGAAAAAAATGAAAAAGAAAAATGGTTTCACACTTATTGAATTACTAGTCGTTATTGCCATCATCGCGATTCTTGCCAGTATGCTATTACCGGCACTGAGCACCGCCAGAGCAAAAGGGCGCAGTATTCACTGCATCAACAACTTGAAGCAGCTTGGTCTGGGAATGATTCAATATTGCGGGGATAATGATAGTTTTTGTCCGAATCCTCTGGACCCTTCTGCCGGTTTTTACACTTACCGGTCTTGGGTAATACAAATAAGCCCCTATGTCGGCGGTGTAGGTCTTGACAAGTTACCCGCATACACAACAAAATACGAGTTCCCTGCTGCATTTGTCTGTACAGCTCGGCCAACGGATCGGTTAAATTTATGGGGCACATGGGAAGGTCCCAATTACAGTTACAATGGTCGAATTGGTCTTAATCTTTGGTATTCTTCCCAGAAGGGAGCACGGATATCCCAGTGTTTACGTCCATCCGTTGTAACCGCAATGGCGGATGGCAAAGGCAATGAGCATCATCTGGTATTTGATGTAGGTACAGGAGCTGACTTAGCATGGTTTCCGTTTCAACATGCGGGAAGAAATAACTTTCTTTATTTTGATGGGCACGCGGAATCTCGAAGCAGATTTTCGGATGGTATAGAAGATCATTACATCCGTCATTATGCCATTGATCTAGCAAACGATTGGAAAAATTTATGGCCATAGCGGTTATCGTTTTTCATACTCCAAGAGGCATCTCTTTCAGGGTCTGATTTTTGAATTGTTACATTATTGAATAAATAAAAAGGGAATTTTGGAATTTTTCACGGATTCAAGATTCCATACTCGGAAAAATAAAAAGTGCAATGCAATTTTATCACATTATTTTTTACTGTTCTAATAGACTGATGACAATTACGATGCAGGCTGGGATTATTCTCAATGCCCGGGATTTTGGTGCTAACAAATATGCGATTGGCAATTACTCCGGTAAATATACCGACAGCAGAAATACAGTGCATGGCTTTGAATAGGGCGATACTTTAAACTCAACGATTCAACTTAAAATAAAAGCAATAAATAGTAAAATGCCGCGCATTTATGTATGTCCCTCTAACATTAGTTCAATTATGGGCGAATTTATAGGATCGACATTCTATCGGTATAACGAAAAAAGTATTTCTGCGTCCATCCTATTATCGTTCTCTGTTAAGGACGGTTATGTTCAAATTAACGGATCTTATGGTGGAACTGTTACCGGATGCAAAAGCAAAGTTCACTTGATGTTAGAATCAATTCAATATTGAAACAGAAATTCTGCGAAAAAAAATACGCTGAGTTTTATAAAAGGAAGAGCTAATATTTACGATGAAAGCACCTGACGCAATTAATTTACTTAAAAAGAACTCTGTTTTCTGGTCAAGAATAGGATTTCTCCATGATCCGCCGCTTTGGGATAAAGACGGAAAAATGATCCTATTTGGAGAAGACCTGAATCATTTCAAAAAGTTTCATCATGATTTTACCGCCGCTGGGATAAAAATTCATACTTCAATTTTATTTAATGGATGGATTGGAGTTGATAAATATGATTATAAGTTCACTGATCAGGTTGTGAATTCCATCTTTGAAGATCATAAAGATATTTGGTATATTCCCCGAATCAAGCTGAATGTGCCACTCGACTGGGGCAAGGAAAATCCAGAAGATATATTTGTCTACTATAACGGCCCACGAGAAAAAGAAGAAATTCACAACCTCGTTAATACAAGCAAACACGACATCTTAGGTTATGATTCTATAAAAGGCTATCATGCTGTTGGCGATGGGAAAGGGAACCGCCCAAATGTCGGCGGACTAATATCCAACCAGAGTTTCTCTTCCAAAAAATGGCTTAAGGATGCGGGAGAAGCCCTGCGTCGTTTAATCCGCCATTTGGAAGATGGCCCCCATGGAGAGCAGATTCTTGCTTATCATATTGCTTATGGAACGAATGGCGAATCTTGTTTATGGGGTGGATTTGGACTTCCTATAAAATTTGGGGACTATGGAATCAATAACCGCAAAGAATTTTACAATTGGGGCCTTCATAAGTACGGAACATTAGAAAAACTTCGCGTCGCATGGATGCAGAATTTATTGGCAGAGCAGAATTGCGAACCACCACCGCCCGCGTTGCGCGAAGGCTGCAAAAATTCAACAGATGATTTTTTGCGGATCGATAAAAAATATCAAATTTGCATTGATTATGATCAGTTTACCAATGATGTAAATGCTAATGCGATTGAGCACTTTTGCAAAATCGTTAAAGAAGAAAGTGATAATAAAGCCGCCGGGGCTTTCTATGGATATATATTTGAGGTTCCCAGGGCGGCCTATATCGGACACTTGAACTTTGACCAATTACTTCATTCGCCCTATGTCGATTTTTTTGCGGGTCCTAAGTCGTACTATCGTTATGAACCAGGAGAGCCCGGCGGTCTGCTTGGTCCTGCGCAATCGGTCAATTGCAAAAAATTGTGGCTTGATGAACTTGATATCAGGACCAATCTCTGTTCAACCACAGAGTGTGTATGCAAAAATTTAGAGGAGACAAAGTGTGTACTGTGGCGTGAATTTTCTAAAAACATGGCTTACGGGTCCGGAATGTGGTGGATGGATTTAGGCGACGGCTGGTTTAACTCTCCCGATATAATGAATGAAATAAGCAAACTTGAAAAAGTAAGACATGATTTATGCAATAGACAACGCAAAAGTATCAGTGAAGTCCTTCTTGTTGTGGATGAAAATGCTTTCTATTACTCAAATTCAGAGTCCAGTTTCCATCATTTATTAATGAAAGAATTTGTTCGTGAAATGCATCTATGCGGAGTCCCCATTGATATTTTTCGGAAAACCGATCTTAAAACAATGGATTTGAGTTCCTATAAATTGATTGTTTTTCTCAATGCTTTTAAGTTATCTGGCAAAGAATGGTCTGAAATTGAAAAAAAGATAAGCAGTGATACGACTTTGTATTGGAATTATTATGTAGATAACGGTGTAAAAATTACAGGGATCAAACTGCTTGAACGTTCATCGTTTCCCGATGGCGAGTTGATTTTTAAAGATCATTCAAAAATAAAATATAATAATATGCAATTCCCTTTGTTTGAGATTGAAAAAAACGATGGCCTTGAAATTTTGGCAAGTTATTCAGATCATGGAATCGCTGTCGGACAGAAAAAATGGAATGGGCGAAACAATATTTTTTGTGCCCTTCCTGTCATAAAAGCCAAACAGTTAAGACTTCTTATTGAAAATGCCGGATGCCATATATATGCGCCGTTCGATTGTACTGTTTATGCAGACAATCAATTTATCGGGGTTTTCCCTCGATCCGATATCGATGGTAAATTGTGTTTGAAAGAAGCCCTAAATTTTGTGGATGTGGAAACCGGAGAATATTTCAACCAACAAAGTTTTATCCCGTTAAAATTAAAAGCTAAACGACATAAAGTTTTGATCAAAAAAGAGCAAAGCTTATAATGCGATATTTACAAATACATAAAGAAGAACAGAAAACATGAAAACAAAAGGGCCCAACCGGATGAAGAAAATATTTTTTCTAGCAATTTTATTTATCAGCAGTTTCGCTATTTTTGCGAGTGATTTATCCCAAAATTTAATATGGCAAATGGGGGGAAGCGCGCCAATCGATCCTTCCATAAAACTCACCAAAAATGCCGAATGGATTGCCACGCCCGGATTTGGTAATGGGCTGGAGTTTTTTGGTGATGGCAGTTGGGCAAATGTCCCAAATTTTCCAACGGATAAAATCGGCGATCAAACAACCATTTCATTCTTCTTTAAATGCCATAATTTAACTCCAAAAGATAAAACGGGTAAAAAGAATTGCGGGGCCATTTTTAGTTATCGATATCAATGGCTTGGCAGAATTTATCAAACCGGAAAAGTTTACGGCGGGATGGGCAATAAAGAAGGCGAATTAAAAGGGATTTTTTCCGCCGCTAAAATAGAACCGAAAAAATGGTATCATGTTGCCCTCGTTTGGTCCTCCCAGAACAATAATTTCAGTTCATACCTCAACGGTGTAAGAGTTGGAGTCCGAAGCGATCAAATTACCCCTTTGAAAAAACTTTCCGGTTATCACTTTGCTTTCGGTGTTGACCCTGATGGATCCTTTTTTAATGGCGTAGTTGCCGATTTTCGCATTTACAACCGCCCATTAAATGTAAAAGAAATAAAAACATTAGCATCTAAAACGGATGTGCCATTTCTTGCAAAACCGAACTATCCTAAACTTTATGCTTTTATAACAGAACCAATTTCCGACATTCCTATTATTCAAAACACCAGAATAGATGCTAAATTTCTTGGAAAAACAATAAAATTTACAGCAACCCCAGGAGAATACGAGCCCGCGTCTTTTGTCTTACGTCCTACAACAGATTTTAAAAATGTAACGTTCGAATTATCCGACCTGAAAGGAACAGACTGCGTCATTCCAGCCTCCGCACTAGACTTAAAACTGGTTAAATGCTGGTACCAAGGTCCGGCCGCATGGCGAAATGAAGCCCCTGGAAAATATCCCAATGTAATGGTTCCGGAACTTTTACTGAATGATTATAAGTTGGTCAGAGTTGATGAAAAAACAGAGAAAAACTTTTTGCGGCATGGCAAAACGAACGATAAAAATGAAACCTATGAAGATGTCAGTGACCGGACAGACAATAATACTTTTTGGCAAAAAAACATGGCAATTTCAGAATATCCCATTTATGATGCAAAATCCTTGCAACCCCTGCCTTTGACAGCGACACGCAATCAACAATTTTTCCTTACACTACACGCTCCGGAAAATGCAGAAGCTGGAAATTATAGCGGGACTATTTTAATAAAAAGTGACAACCATAACCTTGCAAAATTAAATATTGAAGTCCAAATACTACCTTTTAAACTTGCTGAAGCCCGGACTTATTATAATCTTAAAAAGCCCTATATGACGAGCGTTTATTATAATACCTATCTCAGAGAAGAAGATCAAGGAGGAATAACCGCTTATTATCGTAACAGTAACCAAATACGCAACGAACTAAAAGATTTAATTGCACATGGCGTCCGGTATCCAACAAATCTGCAAATAAATGCCGGGGATATCACCAAACCCGAAAACCAAAAACTGTTCCGAAAAATGCTCCGCCTCCGCAAAAAAGCCGGCCTGCCAAATAAACCTATTCATCTAATTTCCAACCACAAAATTAATTTGCCGGCTAAAATGCCTGCAACTCCTGAAAATTTACAAAAATTAACCAATCGCGCAACAATGATCATGAATTGGATCGAAGAAGAATTGGGACACCGGGATGTTTATTTTTATGGAATTGATGAAGCAAAAGGCGACATAATGAAAGCACAAATTCCATTCTTTAAAGCAATCCAAAAATCTGGAGCAAAAGTGTTTTGTGCAGGATTTAGCAAAGAAATAATCCCTCCGGGTAATTTTGCCGTTGTCGGAAAAGTTCAAGATCTTCTTATTTGTGCAGCATACTCGACTCGAAAAGAAGCCACCAAATGGCATTCGGTAGGACATGATATCTGGTGCTACGCCTACCCTCAAGCCGGTAATGAAAACCCCGAAATCTTTCGACGTAATTTCGGCTTAATTACTTACAAAGCAAACTATGACGGCTCCGCTACCTTCTGTTATTATATGGCCTTTGGACACCCGTGGAATGACTTTGACAGTACCATTCAACGCGACCTCAATTTTGTTTACCCGACGGCTGATGGCGTGGTTGATACCATCGCATTTGAAGGATATCGCGAAGGATATGACGATATCCGTTATGCCACAACACTGAAACTTGAATGCCAAGAAGCAAAAATTTCAGGCAATCCAGCTCGTGTCGCCGCTGCAAAAGAAGCCGAAAATTTTCTTGAAAAACGTAATGTTTTTCTTAAAGACTTAGTTGAGACTCGGTCATTGATTATTGCACGAATTTTAAGCCTTCGAAAATTGGCAGGAAAATAAAATCAATAAATTATTATAGATTCGACTATAAACTCGAACTATAATTTAAAATAACGATTGCTCGCATGAGAAAAAGAATCGTTCCCTGTTAACAAAAAAAATATTTTTGTCATGATCAGAAGAGAATGACAAGATATTCTTTTCCCAAAGTATTGAAATGAATTTGTTGAAAATTCAATATCAGCTATAGCTAAAGGATAAAAATAACAATGAAAAAATGGATTATAACCGCGTTGCTTTTTCTGTCAATAAGTCCTATCTTATGTGCATTTACAACTGTTGACGCGGAGACTGTTGAACAATATACCCTGGTGAAAGAGGGCGTTTCCCAATGTGCTATTGTTCTCCCTCCTAATGCGACGACGTCAATGGAATATGGGGCGAATGACGTAAAGGAACACCTGAAATTGATGTCGGGTGCGGACGTTCCGATTTATAAACAGAAAAGGGATTCGGATCTTCCCGTAAAGTATCCCGGCTTGATCATGCTTGCAAATGGACCTGTTAAAGAGGAAAATTGTGATAGTGCAGAAGAACTCCGGATAACAACCAAACCCGGAAAACCTTGGATTATTCGTATTTATGGAGACCGTAACCGCGGAGCAATGTACGGATGCTATGCCTTTCTTCAGGATGTCCTGGGGTGCAGATGGTTTACAAACTCAATCTCACGGATTCCAAAACAAAAGACAATTACGGTCGGCACTTTAAATATTCATCAGCGGCCATCTTTTGAGCTCCGGGATCCGTACTACTGGGAGTCCCTGGTTTCTACAAAATGGATCCTCAGAAACCGAATCAATGGTTCGCAATGCAGGATACCCACCGCATGCAAAATTCAATACGGATCCATGATTGCTCACACAATGTTTAAGCTGGTTCCCCCTAAAAAATACTTCGACTCTCACCCGGAGTATTTTTCATTAGTGAATGGCAAAAGAGTTCCAGATAGACAGCTTTGCCTCACAAATCCGGCAGTTCTAAAAATTGCAATAGCGGGTGTAAAGCAATGGCTTAAAAAGAATCCGGCTGCGAATATTGTCTCCGTTGCGCAAATGGACAATGAGGGAGGGGCCTGTCAATGCGAAAATTGCAGGAAGATCAAGGAAAGGGAGGACTCAGAATCCGGCCCAATTCTGGAGTTCGTCAACGCGATCGCGAAAGAAATCGGGAAGGAATATCCGAACGTTTTAATCGAAACACTGGCTTATAACTATTCGGCAAAATCACCAAAGTACGTCAAACCATTGCCCAATGTAAGAGTACGACTGTGCACAGCATGGAATTGTAAAGCTCATCGTTTGGATGGCAATTGCTGCAAAAACAGCATAGACACCTACCAAAATCTGCTTGCTTGGAATAAAATAACACAACAGCTTTACATATGGGACTACAACACAGAATTCAATGACTACATGCTGTTGCATCCATCCTTAGATTACACAAAGACTATATTTGACATATTTCATAAAGTTGGGGTGATTGGCGTCTTCATGCAAGGAAGCTATCAGAGCCCAAGCGGTTCGCTGGCTGAAATAAAAGCATATCTGTGTGCACGGCTAATGTGGGATTGCACGCTGAATCCGGATAAGATATTAAAGGAGTATATTGATGGTGTCTACGGTAAATCTGCACCAATTATTAGCGAATGGATCACGCTGATTCATTCGCCTTTCAAACAAAATACTAGCGAAAAAAAGCATTTGGGAATATATGATAAGCCAAATGCCGCTTTTTTAACCAAAGAAATCCTGGACAAGTCCGATGAACTCATAGAGAAAGCCCTTGCAGTCTCTGCTGATGAGCCTCTTGTCCTTGAGGAAATTGGCAAAATCAGGATGTGGGTTGACTATACACGTATTGCACAAATCAAACTTCAAACAACTGTTCAAAAAGGAAAATATACTTATGGTGTCAGCAACAAAAATCTGGATAGAATCGATCGATGGTTAGAAAGTCTTAAACACTACAACGTTACCCATTTAAGAGAAGGAAAACTCTGTGATCTTTCGAATATTCTGACCCATAAAACAGCAGAAATGAACTGCCTTTCTCTAGAAAACAACAACCTCCGACTCGATATTCTACCGACGTTGGGAGGCAAGATAGCCCAACTACGAGACAAGAAGAATGGCGTAAATTTAATGCTCTCACCAGAATCTATTTTCCACAAAGACAATGGCGGATATGAAGAATATGTGATTGAAAAGAAACGGGGACCAGAATTTTGGAAAATTAATTATGTCTATAGCATTCACAATAACTCAATCATCCTGAAAGGCACAACTCCTACCGGCAGAGAAATCACCAAACAATTTACTCTTGACGGAAACAAACTTTTTCTCAAAACATCCGTAAAAAATGGGACAGATCAGCCGATTTCCGTTAAAATATGGGAAAGTCCTCAGTTTTCTCTTCAAGATTTCAAGGACGCCCATGTTTCATTTGACAAAATAGACGGCGACACAATCACGCTTAGCCCAAAAGACTTCAGTATAAACTGGAGTGAATTAAGCAAAGAGTACAAAGGAAATTCAATTCCGTCTGGCAAAGTGGTTCTTAAGATCAAAAACACAACAATCACGAATGAATTTAAGCCGGAAAACTTGGACTACTTCCACGTCTGGAATAACGGCGGAAGACCGACAAAGGTCCTTAAGCTAGAGCTTTTCGCGAAACGCGTCATTCTGCAACCAAACGAAACCACCTCATTTGAACAACACTGGCTAATTGAATAAATCGCATGAATAATCGCAACGAAAAAAGTTCTGAACTGGTGCCTCATTCAAACAAACCATTTTATGATCTGCTTGTTACCCGGGGCATTCTTTGATTTATTCTAATTTGAAGACAAAAAAGCGTATTTCTTATAATCATGCTAAAAAATAACAAAAATATTACAAAAAGGAAACAACGATGAGAAGATGGACCGTTTTATTTTTAATTTACGTATTATTATATCAATATAACTTAATGGCAGTTAATATAACAGGAGTGAAAAAAATGAGCAATTTGAAGCAGGATATCCCATGGGATATAAAAACACTTTACCAAACCCCAAAATCGGAATCTGCAGAAGATGTTATAAATGCAGCAGAAAACGTGATATGGAAAGAAGGGAAGCCCTTGCCGGCTCGCCCCGAATTAGTTCAAGCAATCTGGCTGCAGGGTGAAGATTACCAGGGAAAAGCCACCAAGATCTTTGCCTGGATAGGGATTCCGAAAACGAAAAATGGAGAAAAATTACCGGCAATGGTGCTGGTTCACGGCGGAGGCGGAACAGCATTCGCCGAATGGGTTGCAATGTGGAATCGACGTGGCTATGCTGCCATCGCAATTGACACAAGCGGACATACACCCTGCTCTAAAAAATATGGTGGCTGGCCGGCACACAAATTTTCCGGCCCGCACAGCTGTGATGATTTTTCCGGTGTCGATAAACCAATAAAAGATCAGTGGACCTATCATGCCGTTTCTGCAGTTGTCAGAGCGCACTCCTATTTGTGCTCCTTACCGGAAGTCGATGCTGATCGTACTGGTATAACGGGGATAAGCTGGGGTGGCTACCTTACTTGCATAGCAGCAAGTATTGATTTACGTTTTAAAGTCGCGATTCCAATTTACGGCTGCGGTTTTTTAGGTGATAATTCCGTTTGGAAGGAACAACTTGATACTATAGAGCCCCAAAAACGTGAACGCTGGCTGAGCTTGTGGGATCCATCCTCCTATATTCAAAATATCAGTATGCCCATATTATGGATCGCTTTTATAAATGATCCTGCGTATCCCATGGACTCACTAATGAAAACCTTTGCCCGGGTGTCCACAGACAAACATCTTTGCTTTCCGAACCATTATGGGCATAGCCATGAATGCGGGTGGGGCCCTGCAGAAATATCAGATTTTGCGGACAGCGTGCTCCGGCCAAAATCTAAAATATCATTCCCGGTCATCACAGGACAGGGAAAAACAGGCCAAAACGCGTGGATTGAATTCAAGAGTGCAAAACCAGTCACACAAATTTCATTCCACTACACAACCGATAATGCCACCTGGAATAAGAAGGAATGGCATGCAATCAATATGCCAGATTCAGAAAGCAAAGAAAAAATCAGTCAAACGCTTCCCGAAGACACAAAAGCATACTATTTCAATATTGAATATGAACGTAATAAACATATCAGCAGCCCAATCACAGAACCTTGATTAAATACAACAAAATTTATAACGGACCCTTTTCTGTAAAATCTGTTTCAATGCGGCGAAGGGCCTGTTTTCAACAATCGCCCTGTTCGATTCTAAGAGATAAATACAAAGACAAAATCCGTATCACTTCGTTTTCCAAAGAACGAACCGATGTATAAAAAACGAGGGCGCTATTTTTTCCCTTTTGGATCTTTTGCTGCACCGAAAGGCTCAATATGAATAATGATATCCTTGACGCCAATTTGTGCTTGCAAAATATCCATTTTCAGCCGATGCGCAATCGCATGACTTTTCAACACCGTAAGATCCGGATCCACCATCACATGCAAATCCGCATAATACATGGAACCCAAACGGCGCGTCCGAATCGCATGGACCCCCTTTACTCCAGGAAAAGCACTTGCAAAACGAGAAATTTCCGCTGTGATATCTTTGGATCCGGCTTCTGAGAATTCATTCAGACACGGATAAAGAATCTCCCATGCCGCATGCAAAATAAATAAGGAAACAAGAATAGACCCCAGCGGATCAATGAATTTTAAATTCGGAAAATAATGCGATAATACAATCGCCGCTGCTACGGGGATCGAACTAATAGCATCACTGCGATGATGCCACGCATTGGCCTTCAATGCCGGCGAATTCAACGCCCGCGAATGCCGCATCGTCCAATGATAAAGCACTTCTTTCATTACAATCGACAAAACGGCAATCACGAAAGCCGGCATTGCCGGACGACATTCGGCACCCTTTTCAATGACCGTTACAGCATCCGATATCAGCCCAAAAGCCACAAGCCCCAGCAACACGCCGATAAACATTGACACGAGCGTTTCAATCCGACCATGTCCATAAGGATGTAACTCGTCTGGTGGCGCCGTCCAAAATTTTACGCCAAAAATCAGAATAATATCTGTCAGCAAATCAGACAAAGAATGAATAGCATCCGCTGTTAAAGCATGACTTTTAAATACAATGCCGCCAAAGCCCTTTAGAAGACTCAGAAATATATTCGTTATCATTCCGTAAAACGTAACATAACGAACCCGGCGAATAATAAGTTGTTGAGATTTACTTTCCATCATAAAAACGCTTTCCTTAAAAAGAAAACCTCCCCATCATAAAAACGGGAAGGCCTAAACCTAACGTAACTGCAAATAAAGATATTACAAGAAACCACCCAGAAAAAACCATAAATATCAAACAAAATGAATAAACTTTAAAAAAGAACCGAAATGACATGTAGTATCTGAAATAAGGGCATGTGACTCGTACCGGACATTTTTGAGCAAAATTATAATTAAATTTAAGATTGATAAGAAGGCTCATAAAATTGACTTGCCGTTTCCATTTTTATTTCATATTGTAAGATCG
>Ga0172377_10005747_pt1 | contig 12769 bp, 7 predicted proteins | sample Pumphouse3metaG_FD_119749 | JGI IMG/M metagenome (GOLD analysis project Ga0172377, IMG submission 119749) | Leachate microbial communities from a municipal landfill in Southern Ontario, Canada - Pumphouse #3 metaG | ecosystem: Engineered > Solid waste > Landfill > Unclassified | place: Canada... | reverse complement strand
TATACGGCCTGTAGTCACATTATTAGCCTGTGAAGTACGAACATTTAGAAAACGTTCGTAATGTCCCAGATCCAGATCCGTTTCTGCCCCGTCTTCTGTAACATAACATTCTCCGTGTTCATACGGATTCAATGTTCCCGGATCCACATTTATATAAGGATCAAGTTTCTGAATCGTTACGGAATAACCTCTTGACTGTAATAACTTGGCTAATGATGCAGCTAATATACCTTTCCCCAATGAGGAAACAACACCGCCTGTAACAAAAATATATCTGGTAGGTGACAAATGCATAAATTTTAAAAGTTCAACGATTATACAAAATTAATCAATAAATATTAGTACCCGTTTAAATTAGGACTGATATCACAAAAATTGCTCATTTCTTAAAAAACGAAGTAATCATGTAATAATTAATCTTCATATTCCATATTATCAATAATCCGTATTTTTTCTTTTAAAACATCAATCTTTTTCTCTGTATCCTCGATATTCAGGTTGACATTTTGAATAAGAGATTCAGCATTTTTTGTATTTGCAAAAAATCCTATGTTGTTTTTTAACAATGAAAGATCATTTTCCATCTGTTTAATTTTTGCGCTGTATCTACTTCTTTCAAAACGCATTTTACCCTGACCTCCCGAAGAAGACAAACCTGTTACCTTTGACTGAAATCTCATAAGGTCACGTTCCTGATCCCCTATTTTTAAATGATCAAATTGTTCACTAATAGCAGATCTGAATTCACTGATTACTGCATCTTTTTCTTTAAAAGGTACAAAACCAATATCAGACCAACGTTTTTGGAAATCTTTTAACTGCGCAATATCAGCATTATCATTTTTTGTTAGTACATATTTTTTTACTTCTTCAATCAATTCCTTCTTCAGAACTAAATTATCTTTTTGTTCTTTATCCTGTCCCGAAAAATGTTTGGACTTTTCGTCAAAAAAATTATCACAGGCTACACGAAATCTTTTCCATATAATATCTGAATGTTTACGGGGTACAGGACCTACTTCTTTCCATTTTTTCTGAATATCTATAAGAGCTCTGGTAGTATCACTCCATTCTGTACTGTCTTTTAGTTCTTCTGCCTTTTCACACAATTCAGTTTTTGTCTTCAGATTTTGCTGCTGTTCTTCTTTGTTTTGCGTATAGAATTCACGTTTTGCGTTAAAGAATTTATCACATGATGCACGAAACCTTTCGTATATTTTTGTGTTATCTTTTTTGGGAACAAGACCAACGGTTTTCCATACTTTCTGAAGATCTATCAATGATTTTGATGTTTTATCCCAGTCGGAATAATCTTTTATTTCTTTGGTAATAAATCCTTCTGCCTTCTCACACAATAAAGTCTTCTTTTCCAAATTTTGCTGCTGTTCTTCTTTTTTATTTTCAAAATACTGTTGATGCAGTTTGTTTATTTTAGATGTGGCAAGTTTAAATCTGTTCCACAATTCTTCTTTTTCCTCACGAACGACAGGACCAATTTCTCTCCATTGTTCATGATATTTCTGAAGAACATTGAATGCCTTAATTACAGAGGTTTCATTCAGAAGCTCTTCTGCTTTTTCACATAAATTAATTTTAGCAGCATAATTTTTTTTAAGGTCCATATCACGCAATTCTTTGTTGATCTTTATGTAATCATAAAAATTTTCAACGTGATGATGGTATGTTTCCCATAATCCTTTCAGCTGTGACTGGGGAACCATCCCTATTTCTTTCCATTGCTGTTGTAATTCACGAAATTCCTGAAAAGTCTTATTTATGGATTCTTTTCTGTTTACAAGGGATTTTATTCCCTCTATAACTTTATATTTTCTTTCAAGATTTTGTTCTTTATTTTCCTCCTGAGATTTAACCTGAACCTCACGTATCTTATGAAAATCTTTAAGCAATTGCTTCATATCCTTTTCATTAACGATATTTAAAGAGACAAAATCTTCTTCCTTCCCTCCGCCTTTAATGAAGGCTTCTTTTTCTTCTTTTACCTGTACTTTATGTTTTTTATAGAACCAGCTTTTTATCCGCTCTACTTCATCTTTTATATCTCCACCCTTATTCCCCGAAACCAGCTCACGTAAAACATTTATTAATTCCGGTTCTGTGCATTCGGAATAATCCAATTTCTTTTTTTCTTCCTTTACGATTTTAATTTCAGCGGATTCAGCTTTTTCTTCTTTTTCAGATGTTACTTTTTTATCTTCCGTTTTTTCTGAAGATTTAGCTTTTACTTCGGCTTTATCTTCCGTTTTTTCTGAGACTTCGGCTTTTTCTGAAACGCCGATTTTTTCTTCTACTTTTTCAGACATTTCTGCAACCGTTTTCTCTTCCGGAGCATTTTCCACTTTTTTTACATCAGATTTCGGTTTTTCATCTGGCATAGTAGTAGCTTCTTCCTTTTCAGGAGTAGCTTTTAACTCTTCATTTGAGTTTTCTAGATCTTTAGGTTCCATTCTTAAAAATTTTAAATCACTGTTTTTTTACGTGATTTGTGTTTTTTACATTAAGCAGGAAAGGATACGAAAGCTTTTCCTCTCTTCAATATATCTTACAAGATATTTCTTTTTATTGCCTTCTTAATCATCTAAGATACGAAATTATAACTTTTAGCAAAATTACTCAAAAAAAATCATGATTTCATTCGCAAATTTTTAAAATAACCATAAAAAAAGATATTTTAAAACTTTAATCTCTCTTTTTAAAGAAAAAATCAGGATAATGGCTCAAACAAAAAAAATGCCACAAACCTGTTGAATGTAAATATCATGTTCCAAATTTAAATTTCAGTTTGCAAATATTAGATTGAATTTATAATTATTTTCAACCTTCGTTCTTAAAATATATATCTTTGTAAAAAATTATTAAATGCGTATTGATATTCTAACGGTATTACCGGAATTACTGGAAAGCCCTTTTAATTATTCTATAGTTAAAAGAGCCAGGCAGAAAGATCTTGTTGAAATTTTTGTTCATAATATTCGTGACTTCTCCACTGATAAACACAAAAGGACAGATGATTATGCTTTCAGTAAAGGTGCAGGAATGATTATGACTATTCAACCAATAGAAGCTGCTATTGAGCATCTGAAATCACAAAGGGAATATGACGAAATTATCTATACCACTCCGGATGGAGAAACCTTTAATCAGAAAACAGCCAACGAATTATCAATAAAAGGAAATATTATTATTCTTTGCGGACATTATAAAGGTGTGGACCAACGCATAAGAGATCATTTTATCACTAAAGAAATTTCTATTGGCGACTATGTTCTTAGTGGCGGAGAGATGGCGGCAGCTGTAATGGTTGATAGTATTGTAAGACTGATTCCAGGAGTTCTTTCGGATGAGACGTCTGCCCTTACCGATTCTTTTCAGGATGATTTACTGAGTCCCCCTGTTTATACACGCCCTGCCGATTACAAAGGATGGAAAGTACCGGATATTCTTCTCAATGGTAATGACAAACAAATTGACGACTGGAAAGAAGAACAATCATTTAAGATTACTAAGGAACGTCGCCCGGATCTGCTGGAAAAGAAATAGGAGTTTATTTTCTTCTGCATATCTTATTATACGGACAATACGAACACTTTTCAATAAAAGATGTCTGATTATAGTCATGTATGGCAAAAAAATCATTTTCTAAAAAAGCTTGGAAATATTGCCTAAAATCAATGGCTATATCCTGATATATTAACTTTCCCTTTTCTTTAATAATCTGTGGCTGAAATTTTTTTTCATAAAAGGAGTCAATTATATATAAGTTGGGCAGAATGTTTTCTCCCTCACCTTTAAGCCTGCTGTATACTTCGGAGTATATTAAAGTCTGGAAAACTTCTTTTGGCCGTCTTTTATTCTCAGAGTTTGTCATTTTTTCGAATTCTGAAAATTTAGTTTCTACCTGACGACTTGTTTTATAATCAATGATTCTTATTCCTTCTTTAGTACGATCTATTCTGTCTATTGTACCACCCAACTTTATATTATATGTCTTTCCTTCTATATTCAGAGGAAAATCAGCTACGTATTTTTTCTCGAGGGATATAATCTGAAATGGAATAAACGCTTTGTCTTTTTCGAGCAGTTTTTTCAAATAGGTTACAAGGTTATCCTGAACAAGAAGGTTCATCCCTGATATATTAACATCTTCTTTCCCCTTCTCTTTAAAGTATTCTGATGCAAAAGCTGAAATAATAGCTTTATGTATTCTCCTTTCGTCATGAATTGCTTTATCAAGATCGTCCTGAGTAATTTGTCGTGTTCCGAAACCTGAATATATTTCACGTGCTGCATAGTGAAATAAATTTCCAAACATACGTGAATCTATTTCTTCCTGAAGCTCTTCAGGTTCCCGGATTCCACATATTCTCTGAAAATAGAATTTTAATTTACAGTCTATATAATTATTTATTGCACTTGGACTTAATGGATAATTTTTAAATACGGACAACAATTTTTGCTGATATTTCAGGTTCTTTGAAATGTTAATCACCGGATTTTCGGTTATGCTAAAATCAAAATTAAGATGCGAAACCGATGGATGAATGTCAGAATCATAAATCAGCTGAAGCAAAAACGGACTCATCTCCCCTACTTTTAATCCGTCGGTTGAAGAATCGTAAACCAATGTTACATTTTTAGCACGATGAATCAAACGATAAAAATAATAAGCATAAATGGCATCCTGATATTCCTGAATTGGCATTCCGAAATATTTTCTCATCATATAAGGTATATATGAATGCGAGGATTCTCTCTTTGGAATAACATCCGCATTCATTGAAAAAATTGTAATATTTTTGAAGTCAAGTGCTCGCGTTTCAAGTAATCCCATAACCTGCAATCCTGACAGTGGTTCTCCTTCAAATGGAACGGATATTTTCTGAAGATGACGTAGAAGAATCTTGCAAAATAATGGTATTGAAAGACTCGCATCAGATAATTCGTCAAGTACTTCTGTTAACCGCTGGAGTACAAGAAACGTCCGGAATAAAAATTCTTTCTGTGGTTCGGCTATTTCTTCATCCTGACCGGATGAACGATTAGCAAGATAATGGATAATTTCCATCATGGAATCGACCATCATTCGCCAGTCGGTATATTTTACAAAAAGGAGTGTTGTCAGGTCATCCTTCCTTAGTTCTGAAATTTTTATATAAACTTTATTCTGTTTGTAGATTTCAGAGACCATATCTTTAGACATGTCGCCTGCAATTAACTGATGCTTTAAAACAGAAATGACATTTCCTGAATAAAAAGCATCCTCTTTATCCAATTTCTTAGAATTATCCTGTAGTTCAATAAGTTGCTTCAACAAACTATAAACAGGCGTTTTCATCAATGGATACCCCATAGTGATATTGATTTTATCACAACGGGAACTGATAGCTGATACTACCGGGATTAATAGACCCTCATCTGCAAGCACATATGCCGATTCATCAAAAGCAATCTGTTTAGTCAGATCGGGTTGAAATTCGTTCTGATTAATTATCTGGGATTGTGCTATCTGACCGGGAACTGAATATATATTCACATTGGGTTTGCCCGTTTTCTGATCCGGCACAAAATCTTCAGGCATCGGAAATTCATATATGTTATTTCTTATAAATCTACCTGCTTCCTGGGTTTTATCTTCAATAAAGATTTTATCGTAATCCCAGAAAAAATCGGTTTTCCCGTTTTTCTTAAATTGCTGAAATAATTTTTTTTCGCATTTGTTTAAGGCATTAAAACCTGCGAAGACATAATGATCTGATACGGAATCAGCGCAACTTGTAATATTCTCGTTTTTTTCGACTATATCTCTTATAATCATACCGCTATATCCCTGATTTTTAGATAAAAGTTGCTCTCTGAAAAGGCGGTATATTTCTCCCAGTTTAGGCCATATAAAAACAAATTTCTTCCGGTTCTCACTAATTGATTCAGGATCCATTCCTCCCCAGAATGTTTTTAATGCTTCTTTTTGTTCGTCTGAGAAAAAATCAAAAATCTGATCAATTTGTTTTAAATCAGTAATATTTTCGTAAAGTTTTTGTGCCGGAACAAGATAATTATCTATATCATTAAAATCATTTAATAGTATGTCTCCCCAAAAATAAAATTCGTCGAGAGTTTCATGCGATCCTGTTACTTTTTTATATATTCCGAAAAGATCAACAATCATGCTCATACGATCAGGAATTTGTAAGGGTGATAACCCAGATACAAGTTCGCTGATTGTTATGATTTTAGGTCCTATTTTAGGAGTTTTAACAACTTTATTCAAATAGGCATTGAAAAATACTCCTGCCCGTCTTCCCGGAAAAATCACAGATGTACGATAAAGATTTTCTCCGTACTTTTTATCAATGTATGATGCTACCTGATGTAAAAACGGCTCCATTATTTTTTTATTTAAATGAATTATCCCCACCAATATATAATCCCTGGGGAATATAAATAATTAAACAGATTTTCCTGAATCCGAAGGATTCTCATGTTGGTAAAAAAACGTTTCTCTTTAATTATTTAATTCTTTCTAGTTCCAAAATTTATAAACTAGATGTAATTGTGTCGAACTGTCCATGTCATTACCATTAATAAAATGAAATGATTCGTTTACATGTGCCTGAATATGTTTAGTGTTTATAATCAACCAGAAAAGATCAGTCCTTATATAATTTCCTATACTGTAAAAAGGATCTCCATTAGTAATTATATGACCATCACCTTCAGAAAAGGTTGCCTTAAGAGCAAAACATTTAACTTCACCGTATAATTCTCCTGTAAAACTTAATCCGTTATCATACTCATCATCCTCATGTCTTTCCCTATATGATGATTCAATTATACCTAAACGAATATATCCTTTTTTTAAATTAAAAATTTTATCAATATCACTCCCGAGATAAAGAACTGCAGCCATATTATCATTGACATCCTCTGTCCCGTTTGACAATGCAGTACCTGCATAATGAAACAGTGTCATATAATTCTGAAAAAAGAACGATTTGTGTCTTATCTCACCTGAAAAACCAGCCAGAAACGTTTCTCTGCGGGTGTCTGTCTGACGACTGGTCCAGTCTACGAATCCACATTCATGTCCCCATTTCCAGTTATATTTTCCGTAAAGACCTTCAATATTAGGACTATAATAATTTAATGTATCGGAAAGTAATGCCAAAGGAAAATCTATGAGACCCATTCTGGGGAATGATCCCAAATAAACAGTTTTTTGCGAATCTTTATAATTGTAGTATGCAGTAAACTTTGGGGTTTTATCATCCATCTCACTACCAAACTCATATAAATAGTTTAATCCAATTCTGATATGATGTTTTTTTTCGAGTGTTGTTCCTATCTCAAATGAAGCACGTTCTCCAAACATAGTCTGTGAAGTGGCTGTCTGACTTTGAAATTCCCTATTGTCACCAAATACATATAATTGTGCATTATATTCAAGTTTCTGGGAAAAGGCTGAAACAGAAAAAACTAACAATAATAAAATTAAAAAAACTTTGTGCATACCTTATGATATTATAAAATTAGATTTATTACGCTTATAACTTATTATTCTGGGAATTAGATCTATACCTCCAAAACAGGAACCTTTAATTTTTAAAATTATAAATATACGATAGTCCATTAATTAACACAAAGGATGTAACAAATTAAAAAAAATTGTTTGCACTTTTTAATATCATAATGGCTAACATTTTAGTTTCAGGAGCATAAATAAAAAAACTCACCTTATTTTAAGGAAGAATTTAAAGTGATTTAATATTATCGAAATCATTTTTTGAACCTGATTTTAGTATCCCTGAACCTCAAGCATCTTTTGGGCATACCTTTTCCCCATTTCGCGAACACCTGCCGAATTAAAATGAACATGGTCATCAAGCGTCGTGCAGCCTTTTGAAGAAATGACATAAGCCGAAGGTATAACATCAGGCAATTTGTCGATAATTAGATTCGCTACTGCACACTTACCGTTTTGATCGGCATTTGCAACTTCTCCTGCTAAAAGTGGAACGTCTTCCGATTTAAGTGAAAGGTCTTTGAGCATGTTGTTATAAACCGTTTTAACAAATTCCGGCCATTGTTTATCTCCTGAATTTGTTTCACCCTGATGCAAGAGTATTCCTTTTATAACGCCATCTTTCTGAGCCAGCTTTGCAAGACTGATAAGACGCTGATATGGATTTCCCCCGTATGCCTTTATTTTATCAGTAAACCATTTTCCATATGTAGCGGTATAATTTTTATAAATATCCTCGTTAAATAATCTAATATCACACCCTTCTACAGCCACACATATAACTCCTACTTTCACTTTTTCAGGAAGTCTTTTTATCATATTTCTTCCAAAATAATCGGCAGGAGAAAGTCCTGTTCTGCACTGACATAAAGGAGGTTCCGCAGCATACCATTTTCCTATAGTTCTTCCACGGTCTTTATTTTCTACGGTAGACATCATACGAAAACGACTGTCTACTGTTTTATCCTGTTCTTCAATTTTCGCTACTCCTGCCATATTCGACTGCCCGAAGCATAAATAGATTTGAAAATTAGGATCCTGTGCAAAAATAGCAGAGCTTATTATTAAAAGTCCTGCAAAAAAAAGAAGTTTTAATTTTAGATTATTCATTAGTAAAAATAATAAAGTTATTTAAATTTTAATTGTTTACGAACTATAAAATTCAGACTGTGTTTATGAGTCCACTATAAAAAGTAGGTTCTAAAAAAAATGAAATCTATTATAAAAAAATGAAATTTACAATTTATTTTTCGATTATAAGCTCCATTTAAAAACGGAGATAATCTGATAAAATAGGTCTCCCTGAATATTGTTATCTGAATTATGATAAAATTAGAAGATACACGAAAAATAAATAACTCATTTTATGACAGAATAATCCTTTTTGAGATTTTCCAGCCTATGATTTACAATGCCAAAATAAACTAATCCAAAATAATTGGCATTCCATCCCTGAAGGCTCATTCCCATATTTTCTCCGGAAACACTACGTAACCATTCATTAGGTGTAAAATCCTTAGAAAGATCGGCCTTACATACATTTTTGATTAATTGTATGGCACTTTTTTTATTACCGACTTTTATTCGTGCCCACGCATCCATAAAGCATAAATGAGGCCAAACACCACCATTGTGGTAATTACCAGGTCCGCTAAAACCTTTTGTATAATATGGAAATGTTTCAGCAATTCCGTAGGGAGTAGTATTATTCCTTTTTAATGTTTTTATAATTTTGTGAGACCGCTTTTTGTTAATGATGCCAAAGAACACACCAACCATTTGGTCCTCTAAAACTTTATCACATTTTCTGTGATCTTTCCAAAGCTGTACATAACTGTTTCCATTCCACATTCCCCCTTTGCTAACAGACTCGTTCACCATTTTTATCCCTTTATCATAAGATGTTTTAAAACGATCTATATCGAATTCGATCCCTGATTCTTCAACAAAATCAATAGTTTGTTTTAGCGCTGCCAAATATAAAAAAGCAGTATATGGTGAATAAGTGCGATCTTCAACTCCTTTAACATCTTTCCAATCGCCCCAGAAAGAATGTTGCTTTGGAAGTCCAACATTTTCAACATCTCTGGAAATCAACCAATCCAACGATTTTTCAATATAGGGTATAAGCTCTTCCCCAAATTCAATATCACCATAATAAAAGCAATACCGTAATGCTCGCAATATAAAATAGGCATTAATATCCAGGTCATCACGTTCTATTAACGGCAATATGGTTGTTGGAATTTTACCTGACTCTTTTTGAAACGAAGCAGATTCTTTAATCATTGTCTTCTCCAAATCAGGGAATAATACAAGATGCATCCAGGTCGTCCAGTAGCTATCACGCTGGTTAAACTCCCTGTATCCCATTGTCAATACTTCGCCATTTTTTGTACACTTTGTAAGAACAATTGCAGGCAATATGTTCCAGTACATATATTCATCAATTTTTTTATCTCCTGATACCGGAATTTGGCTTTTAAATTTATCTGTACTGCTTTTTAAATCAACCCATTTGTCAAAGACATAATCAATCAAATCTTTATGGGAAATAAAATAATTTGCGGATACCCATTCTTTATCAAAAGTAGAAATGGCTACCCTTATTTTTTGTTTTTCTCCTTGTTTCAATTTTAAAGATATTTTTATCTCATGATTTAAAGAATCCCAGCAAACAGCTTGATTTGAAGTAAAAGATAAATCACTAAAAGAAATATTACTCTCTCTAGTTTTTAAACAGAGAATCTGATTTGTCGAAATCAAGTCGGAAAGTTTACAGACAATTGCAATATCGTTACTATGTTTTGATCGATTTCTAAATTCAAACTCCATCTGGATAACAGGAAGAGAACTCACCTTAAGATTGTTCGCACCTATAGGAGCCCAAACGGTGGATGAAAAAGTAATTTCGTTATCGGTTGGCAAATGATATTCTCCGGTAACTATTGGAAAATTTCGATTCTGATTAATCATAACTTCGGAAAAAGGAAGAAGCCTTTTATCATTTTGGATAAAAAATTTCAGACTCCCCATATCCTCTAAATATTTTCCTATACGACCCGGATTTCGCAATATTTTCCCAAACATTCCTCCCTGTTGTGAAATATTCGCACTAATTGCAAAATTAGCAACAGGAAAACCATCAATCCCCTCAGTCTGGATATCCTTATTCCGAACTTCCTGGAATTGCGGAAATGCATAAAAAAACATCAGACTAAATACCAGTGTATATATAAACTTCATTTTAAAAAATAAAAGGTTGAGCCCACTCTTAAAAATAGATTTTTAAAAATTAAATAAATTTATTATAAAAAAATGGAATTGACAAAACATAAAATTATCAATTTATTTTTCGATTATAAAATTCTTTAATAATCATAATAAACCATTAGTCTTTGTCCCTATTCTGTACTCACAATAGTCTTCATTTAATTAAACTATCATCAACTTAACTTTCGAAAGATCATTAAAAATCTATAAAACAAGAAAATATCTTTTCCGAAGGATTTCAATATTTTATCGGTCTAAAAAGATAGAAAGAAAAAAATATTAATTATGAAAAAATTTAAAATAATAATTTTTGCTGCATTGTTTCTATTTACAGTAGCATGTTCTGATGATGATAATGAAATTACAGATTCAGACAATAATACTGAAACTAATGCAGTTGATACGTCTACTCCATCGGTTAACAATTATGTACTTATAGCAACCGGGCAGACAAAAACCTATGATGAAGACGGACTAGAAGTAACTGTCTCAGAAGGAGATGCTTTATACGGACAGGATGGGCATTATAAAAAAGGTGAAGAAATGGAATATCAGGATAACGGAGATGGTACCGTTACTGATTTAAAAACAGGTTTAATGTGGCAGCAGGATCCTCCTACAGACAGTTATACATGGTCCGAAGCGAAAACATATTGCGAGAATCTGGAACTTGACGGATATGATGATTGGAGAATGCCAAGCTGTAAGGAATTATATTCCATAAGTAACTTTGAATCAGGATGGCCGTATTTGAATACAACTTATTTTTACCTGGCTACAAATACAAAAGATGAACAATTCTGGACAAGTAATTATTACGTGGGAGTTACAGTAGAAGGTGGGGATAATGCTGCTTTTGGAGTAAACCATGTAACCGGACATATTAAAGCATATGCAGCTGAATCAGGCGGACCGGTGGGAGGCAATAAAATCAGAGCTGTACGTGGAGATGATTATGGCATTAACGAATACATTGATAATGGGGATAGCACAATAACAGACAGTTCAACCGGATTAATGTGGGCTAAATATGATAGTAAAAATACTTTGGACTGGCCTAATGCTCTTGTTTATGCTGAGAATTCGAACCTTTCAGGAAATTCTGACTGGCGTCTGCCTAATGTAAAAGAGCTCCAGAGTATAGTAGATTATACAAAATCACCTTCGGCCACAGATGCTGATGCAGTAGGTCCGGCTATTGATGATTTATTTTATTGCACCCCCATAGTTAATGAAGGAGGTGATGATGATTACGGATATTACTGGACAAGTACTTCCGCCCATTTTAATGCTAGCGGAGATTTCTATTATGCATGGTATGTCGCATTTGGTATGGCTGTTGATGGCAATGGTGATGATTTTCATGGAGCAGGTGCCGTTAGGTTCGATACAAAAATAGAAGACGGACCTGATGGAGAAGGTGGTGAAAGATATTATAATTTTGTCCGCTTAGTAAGAGATGCTGAATAAAATAACAAAAACGCTTAAAAAATTATAATACTTTTTTAAGCGTTTTTGTTAAATTTATATTTAATTACAAAAAAATAGTATAATTTTTCGGACATTTGTGTTTTTAACTGTAATTAAAGAAATAAATTATCGAATATCAGCTTATAAAACAGATAGCAGAGGGAAACAAAAACGCCTTTCAGAAGTTGTATATCCTGTATAAAAACAGAGTGTATAATACTGCTATTGGATATCTGCAAAATATAGAAGACGCCGAAGAAATTACTCAGGATGTTTTTCTAACAATTTTTCAGAAAGCCGATACATTTAAAGGTAATGCTAAAGTAAGCACATGGATTTATCGAATTACTATAAATAAATCGTTAAATCAGATTGAAAAACGGAAAAGGAGACCTTCGTCAGATAGTGAACTAAAGGATTTTCATAAAATAGAGTTTAATCATCCTGGAGGTATACTGGAGAATCAGGAAAAGATGAAATATTTATTCG
>Ga0172377_10005746_pt1 | contig 12771 bp, 13 predicted proteins | sample Pumphouse3metaG_FD_119749 | JGI IMG/M metagenome (GOLD analysis project Ga0172377, IMG submission 119749) | Leachate microbial communities from a municipal landfill in Southern Ontario, Canada - Pumphouse #3 metaG | ecosystem: Engineered > Solid waste > Landfill > Unclassified | place: Canada... | reverse complement strand
CAGCGTTAGGCTAAGAGCTTTACACAGCGCAGGTGAGGGCTCGCTGTGTGAAATTTGGCAAGGTCAAGCTAGGATTTGTTGACATTTCGATGTAACGGATTGATAAGTTAAGTTTTAGTGAATCCCTGAAAGGCTTATTGTTTAGTCAAAACGATTGATACAAGCAACTATCTGCAAAAATCGATAACTTAATACTTAAAAAACGACTTAAAAAAACGTCGTTCTTTCGTGTTTCTGTGGTTTAAAAAATGAATGGTCAGCAGCCCCTAGGCATTCTTTCAACGTCACGGCTTGATTTAAAAGCTTCGCGTTGCCAATCAAAGATCAGCGCCTGAAAATTCACTTGGGGTTAATTGTGTTATCCAGCACATCTTTAAACCTTAAGCAATCAATAATATGAATAGGTCTATGGGTTTGTGGTGCCGATTTTAGCGATGTTTCGGGCAGATTGGTTGACCTAGCCCTTATGGTTTTTGTGCCCTTTGGGCACTCACAACACGATTCAGCCTTACTAGCTATTTATTAGCAGGCCTGCTAATTTAAGTTAATTGTTAATTGGCGTCTTCGAGCATACTTTCGTCAAACTTGGCGAGTTTGTTGAACTCGATAATTTGTTCAATGCGTTTGGCGTTTTCCGTCATGCCTAATTTAGTGTAGGCTTCGTGTAGTAGCGCTAAAGACGGGCGCACCGCTTGTGAGCGTGGATAGTTTTCTAACACCGATTGCGCACGATTAGCGGCGGCAAGATAAGCACCGCGTTTAAAATAATATTGGGCTACGATTAAATCGCGTCTTGCCAAACGATTGGTGATCATAATCAACCGTTGCTTGGCGACAATCGCATATTGGCTATTGGGGTAGCGTGTAATCACTTCTTGATACGCGCGGTAAGCTTCAAGGGTAGATTTCGTGTCGCGGTTGGCCGGATCAGTAATAAAACGATCTAGCCAGCTTGAGTTAATCGAGTCGGCGGCGAGCGCTTTTAGATAGTAAGCATAGGGTAGTTGCGGGTGCTTAGGGTAGAGGCGAATGAATTCATCAAGTTCGCGCATCGCCGACAAGGGCTCATCGTAGCGGTAATAGGCGTAGGCTAGCTCAAGATAGGCTTGTTCGGCATAGTCGCCATAAGGGAAGTTGGCTTTGAGTTTTTCATAGTATTCAATCGCGCCCCCCCATTGACTGTCATCAAAATCAGACTTGGCGCGATCATAAAATTCCTCCACCGTCCATTCGGTTTCCGGTTTGGGCAGTAGGGCGGAACAGCCGGACAAAAACGCAATTAATATCGTTAAGGAAAAGAGTTTAAGCATGGTTTCTCGGTTACAATTAAACGAATATAATTTTTGAATAGTATCACAGATTAAGGATAAACGCTTGAGTAGTGAAATTTTGTCAGCCAAAATTGCTCCATCCCATATGGGTGGACGCTTAGATGCCGTCGTTGCCGATTACTTCCCTCAGTATTCGCGCAGCCGTTTGCAGGCCTGGTTAAAGCAGGGAAAGGTCACGCTTAATGGGGAAGTTGTGACAAAACCCCGTCATACGGTGCTAGGCGGTGAGTGGCTTGAGGTCGAAGTGCAGCACGAGCAGGCAACGCACGTTCAAGCCCAGCCGATTGCGTTAGATATTGTGTATGAAGATGAATCGATTTTAGTGATTAATAAGCCAGCCGGTTTAGTGGTGCATCCGGGGGCGGGCAATCCCGATGGCACGCTTATGAATGCGTTGCTATACCATTATCCTTCGATTCGTGAAGTACCGCGTGCGGGTATTGTTCATCGCCTAGATAAGGATACCTCTGGGTTAATGGTGGTCGCTAAAACCGTGCAAGCTCAAACGCATTTAGTCGATCAGTTACAGCGCCATGATGTTGAACGCGTGTACGATGCGATTTTGGTCGGCAATATGATTGCCGGCGGTACTATCGATAAACCAATCGGGCGTCATTTAACCGATCGCAAAAAAATGGCGGTGCGCGTCACCGGCGGTAAGCCTGCCGTGAGTCATTATCGAGTTGCGGAAAAGTTTCGCGCTCATACCCACGTTAAAGTGAACTTGGAAACCGGTCGAACCCATCAGATTCGGGTTCATATGGCGTATTTGGGTTTTCCGTTATTGGGCGATCCGGTGTATGGTCAGCGTTTGCGCATTCCGCGGCAAATGATGCCCGAGTTCGTGGAGATTTTGCGTAACTTTAAACGTCAGGCTTTACACGCCGGGGGATTGAGTCTTACCCATCCGGTCAGTGGCAAAGTGATGAAATGGAAAGCACCGATTCCCGATGATATGGGCTTGTTGATTGATATTCTGCGCGATGATGAGGTCGATTTTATTGCTAATCGCAATAATGCCTATGACGAAATCGATTATGACTATGATGTGGAAGTTGAATGGGTCACGGATGATGACATCCCCGATTATTAATTTGCCGCTGATAACACCGAACTGGCCAGCTGTTGTGCCGGTTCAAGCCTATACCACCACCCGTGAGGGTGGTATCAGTTTAGCGCCTTATAATGCATTTAATCTTGCTTATCATGTTCAAGACGACCCGCAGGCGGTCGCTCAAAATCGCCAGCTGTTAAGCCAAGTAATGGGGCAAAATTCTATCGTATGGTTAGACCAGCGCCATACCAGCGACTGTGTTTATGTCGATCAGTTACCCGACCAACCGCTGGTTGCTGATGCGCTGTGGACCGATCAACCGGGCTTAGCGCTGGCGGTGATGAGCGCCGATTGTCTGCCTATTTTATTAACTAATGGCGAGCGTGTGTGTGCGATTCATGCTGGATGGCGCGGTTTACTCGACGGGATAATTGAAAATACGCTTGCGCAATGTGTTAGCAGGCCTGCTCAATGGCAGGTTTGGATTGGTCCGGCGATTTCAGCGGCGTTTTTTGAAGTGGGAGCCGAAGTTAGACAGGCGTTTATCTCTAAATTTCCAACTTTTGCATGCTATTTTCAGCCTCAAGGCGACAAATGGTTAGCCAACCTAGCCGGAATGGCTGAACAAATATTGCGTTTGCAAGGTATTGCAAATGTCGCGCAATCGGGTTTGTGTTCTTATGCAGACAGTAAACGTTTCTATTCCTATCGCCGCGACGGCCAAACCGGCAGAATGGCGAGTTTGATTTGGCGTTTAGATTGATTCCATTTGGTCGTTGTTTTCGTTGTTTTCGTTGTTTGTTGTGAGATGAATGGGGTGTTGTGCTTAGCTTCTTGAGGTGTTTATCGTTCAGCCAAAACGCTTGATACAAGCAAAGACCTATAGAGAATCAATGACTTAATACTTAAAAGCGTGTCTTTATGGTTCAAAAATGAATTACCAACAGCGCTTAAATTCGCCATTCAACAATTTATGATTCAGTACATACAACAGATATCAACCGTCATTCACGTTGCGACAATCACTCATTCCATGATGTTTTCATCTGTAGCGCGCTAAGTTCACTAATTAACGCCCTTGTTTGAGGATATGGTCCATGCGCTCAACTGCTTCGGGCAGGCCGGAGATAATCACCGTATCATCTGCGCGTAAACGTGTGTTTTCATCCGGGTTGTCGCCGCGTACTGAGCCGCGTTTGACGGCATCAACGTAGACGTTATTTTCTGCGAACGGTAATTCTTTTAAACGTTTACCTACGGCATAGGCTTGTTCATCAAGGGTAACCGCATGGATGATTCCGCCATGTACCATAGATTTTCCGCTACCAGCATCGGTTTCTCCGACGTATAAATGGGCCAATAAGCTGTAGCGATCTTGGCGTGCCTTGCGCGTTTCGCGTAATACTTGGCTAGGTGGATAACCAAGCATCAGTAATAAATGTGACGAGAGCATAATGCTGGACTCGAAAATATCGGGCACCACTTCGGTTGCACCTGCATCGAGCAATGCTTGTAAATGGCTATCGTCTTGTGTTCTGACCAAGACGGCAATGTCCTGGCGCAATGCGCGTATCGCGCTGAGGGTTTTTAGGGCAAGATGCACATCGTGATGTGTAATCACGATAGCTTTGGCTTTGTCGATTTTGCAGGTCTGCAGAATTGAGCCTTTTGAGGCATCACCGTAATATACATTTTCACCGGCGAGCTGGGCTTCTTTGATTCGCATAATATCAAGGTCAAGGGCGACAAATGGCTGATTAGTTTTGCGTAAAAAACGGGCGGTGGTTTGACCTACGCGTCCGAAGCCGCACAATATAACATGATCTTTTAGGTATTCGGTGTCCTGTTCAATCGCTTGTTCTATCTCTTTGTGCGCCGCGCTATAACTGTCGCGACAAAACAGCTTGGCAACACGGCCATTAAATTTAACTAACAGCGGAGCGGCCATCATGCTTATTACCGCAGCGGAGAGAAAAATTTGTCCCAAGTCTTCGGCAAGCAGCTTGTAGGTAAAAGCGAGGGTCATCAGCACCAGGCCAAACTCGCCTACTTGAGCCAAGCTTACGGCGGTACGAACGGAAACACCGTCGATTTTTTTCAGGCCAAAGCGCATAATCGCGTAAATTACGGCGAATTTTATAGTGATAATGCCTAGTGCGATACCAAAAACAGCGAAGAAGTTTTGCCAAATTAGCAGCGGGGCAATCATCATGCCTACCGTAATAAAAAATAAGCCCAGTAATACATCTTGAAACGGGCGGATGTCGGCTTCGATTTGGTGGCGGTATTCGGTTTCTCCGAGCATCATACCGGCTAAGAACGCACCTAGCGTCAGCGAAAGTCCGATCTCTTCTGTGACTAAGGCGGAGCCTAAGGCAACAAACAGCACGGTGAGCATAAACAGTTCGGTTGACTTTGCCGAAGCGACTTCGTGAAACAAAGGACGCAACACATATCGACCAAGCAAAAACATTAAAACGGCAACCAACAATCCTTTAAGAAAAGATAGCCCCAACGCACTGCCAAGCGAGCCGCCATCCCCTTGGCTTAAGGCAAGCGCCGGGATAAGAATAAGCAGTGGAATGGCCATAATGTCTTGAAAAATTAAGATACCCACGGCGCTTCGGCCATGACGCGATTGGATTTCACCCTGCTCGGTCAGTTGTTTTATGACAATTGCGGTAGAGGATAGGGCAAACGCGGAAGCAATCACGATATTCGTTTCGTTACTTAAACCGGCAAGCCAGCCAAAAAGATAAAACACCGCAGCCGTGATAAATACTTGCAACGCGCCCAAGCCAAATACTAAATTGCGCATTGCGTTCATTTGTGCGAGCGAAAATTCTAAGCCGATGGCAAAGAGTAGAAATACGATACCGAATTCGGCTAGAAAATGAATGTTTTCTTCGTTTTGAATTAGGCCAAGTCCACCCGGGCCGACTAACGCGCCGACTAAAATATAACTTAATATTGGTGGAAAGTGCAGGCGGCGCGCGATGGAAACGGTAATCACCGATAAGCCGAGCAGCAATACTACCGCAACAAAAATACCTTCTTGGCTTGCGTTAATCATAAAAAGAGTCGTTTCGTTTAAAAGTTAGAGGAAGTTAAAGCGCATTGATAAATCAATGGCTTGGATATGTTTGGTAATAGCACCACTGGATACAAAGTCAACGCCAGTGTCCGCGAGTTCGCTCAGTTTAGCCAGTTCAATATTGCCCGAAACCTCGAGTTTGGCGCGTCCATTGACCAACTGCACTGCCTGTTTAATTTGCGTAAGGCTGAAGTTGTCGAGCATTATAATATCAGCGCCTGCGGCTAAGGCTTGTGTCACCTCGTCGAGTGATTCGGTTTCGACCTCTACCGAGATGTCGGGGTGGAGAGATTTCGCACGCATCACCGCCGCTTGTAGACCACCGCAAGCAATAATATGATTTTCTTTGATTAAAATCGCGTCATACAATCCCATGCGGTGGTTATTTCCACCACCCATTTTAACGGCGTATTTTTGCGCCAAGCGCAACCCAGGTAGGGTTTTACGTGTGTCGAGTAGTTGCGTTTTACTCTGACCGAGCGCCGCTACGTAGTGTGCGGTGGTGGTGGCGGTGGCGGAAAGGGTTTGTAAAAAATTTAATGCGCTACGTTCACCGCTGAGCAAAGCCCGTGCATTACCTTTAAGTTCACACAGCAGTTGATTGGGCTCAACCTGTGCGCCTTCTTCACAGTGCCAATTAATTTTAATTTCGCTATCAAGTTGATGAAATACGGCATCAAACCAAGGTCGACCACAAATAATCGCCCGTTCTCTCGTGATGATGCGCGCATGAGCTTGGGTGTGTGCGGGAATTAAATCGGCTGTGAGGTCACCTGTTTTTATATCCTCCGCCAGTGCTGTTTCTACATTGCGCATTAGATCATCGAAAAAAACCGCCATAGCCCCCACTCGTTTGTCAGAATTCAAATGCAGCTAATTATATACTAAAGGGCGCCTCAATTAATCTCGAATACAATTAATGGGGGCGAATCGAGGCGCGCAAAAGCTAGGGTGCGAAGTAAAAGGAGCAACGTATGTTTGAGGTTAATCCTCATAGCGGTCGCTTATGGCCGGCAAATTGGATCGCTAGCCCTCATTTTGATGAGCGGCCGCAAGGCGGTGAAATTGAGCTGATTGTGGTGCACGGAATTAGTCTGCCGCCAAATGAGTTTGGCGGCGAAGGGATTGTCGAATTGTTTACTAATCGATTGCGCCCGTCAGTGGACGTGTATTACCAGCAGTTAATCGGTTTACGCGTATCGGCACATCTTTTAATTCGACGTGACGGTGAGGTGATTCAATTTGTTAATTTTAACCAGCGCGCTTGGCACGCCGGAGCATCGAGCTTTGCAGGGCGTTCAGGTTGTAATGATTTTTCAATCGGTATTGAGCTTGAGGGAGCGGATACGATTTGTTATACCGCTATTCAGTATCAAGTGCTCGCACAGGTGATACAGGCGATTTGCCAAGCTTATCCTCGCGTGCAGCAATGGGTCGGGCATAGCGATATTGCGCCCGGTCGCAAAACCGATCCTGGGCCGTTATTTAATTGGGCCGCGCTTGAGCGCTTATTGGGCGATTAATGCGCCATACATGACATTAAACGGGGTGTTAGCTGACTTTGACGAATATATAACACGCCCCATTACGCAATCCAGCCGCTTTGAGGACTGTTTTGCGGGCGTGTGGGTTTGGGCTGAAATTTTAAACAGGGTTTGCCGGAGGTTTCTTCTACAACTTGACTTGGCATTCGCGTGGTTTTGAAGCCAAAGGCTTTACAGCCGCGTGGATGTTGGGCTTCCCAAGTGATGTAAAAGTAACGGCATTTGAAACAATCAATATTATTCATCATGGTGTATAAAATTCGTCAATAAGGTTTTGTGTAAGGCTTGTGATATTATTGGCCACTTTAACAGAATGCCTTTTTATTCTTCAACTGCCTTGTGGGTTGTTAAGCTTTAGAATAAGGGTATTTATATTTTTTTGCGTCATCAGGCGTTAAGTAAAAAGGAAGACTTATGGAAAAAATCGGCTTGTTTTATGGAACGGATACCGGCAATACCGAGCGTGTCGCAGATTTAATTAAGCAAAAGCTGGGCGCGGATCGCGTTGAGGTGCATGACATTGCCGCAGCCAAAAAATCCGATTTCGATAAGTATACAAAAATTATTTTAGGTCAGCCTACTTGGTATTACGGCGAGCGCCAAAGTAGTTGGGATGATTTTTGGGAGGAGTTTTGCACGATCGATTTTTCCGGCAAGACCGTCGCCTGTTTTGGTTTGGGTGATCAAGCCGATTACGCCGAGTATTTTATTGATGCGGTCGGCATGATGCATGATGTAGTGTTGGAAAATGGCGGTACGCCGGCTGGTTACTGGTCAACTAAGGGTTACCAATATGATGAGTCGAAAGCGGCAACAGAGGATGGGGAGTTTTTTGTTGGTTTGGCGATTGACGAGGATCAGCAGCCTGAGTTGACCGAGCAGCGCGTCACGCAATGGGTTGCGCAAATTAGCGAAGAAATGGCACTTTAATACAGTCGTGCAGTCATATTGGACTCATTTGCGCGCGCCATCGCGAGGTTTGTCGGCATAGCCTCGCATACTACCTGAGCGAGGCTTGTAGAGAGCTGAAACATCCTTGATATCAAGTTAGCCTGAGTCAGTCTAAGTGCTTTTGTGCAATCGCGTGCAAGGTTGGTACCGCCAGCCCGGCCTCACTGGCAAAACCGAGTGCTCTGCGCAAGCGCGCGGGGGCGGATCGTCCCATACATTGATGCTGTGGATCACCTTCAAAGGCCTGAGCAAGGCCTTGCATTAAACGGCTTCGATCTTGCTGGCGATGTGTTAGCCAGTCTTGGATGTCTAACACGTCGTTGGCTAGCGCATGCAGTAGCTCGCTATGTTGTTGTGCTAATTGTGCCACTGTGCCGCCGACCTCCAAACCGGCAATATTGCTGGTCAGAATATACAGATTCTTTTTCACAAGTTCATATTCCAGTTCCTCTGCTGATGCGACAATATAGGCCGGTAGGTCCAGTTGTGCTAAGGCCTGTACAATCAGTTGTGCATTTGGGCCGTAGACTGGTGAGGGTAGAACAACCTTACAGGTCTTGCCTTTTTTCTTTTCAAACCAAACGGAAATAATGGTTGGGTTATCGAATGCGTGTGCTTGCCAATCGCGTGGTAGTAATTCGTTTTGAATAAGCACGACGTGTGATTTCCATTGTTCGGGAACCTGCGTCATAACCTCATGCACGTCCGCTTCGCCTACGGCGATAATGATTGCTTGCGGTTCGATTTGGTCCACGAAATCGTTCAAGCTGTTATGTCGCGTCACGGGGGTAACGCTATAGCCTAATTTTAAACAGCCTTTGGCCAATACACAGCCGAGTTCTCCCATTCCAATGACGATGATGGATTTGTGCATACTTCACTCCTTGCTGAGGTTACAATAGCCCCTTAGTTTAATAATGAATACAGGGGGATGCAATGGCAAAGCAACGACCGCCGTTTACGTGGCATTACTATATGATGGGGTTAGGTGGGTTTGCGATGTTACTAGCCGTGAGTTTAGCCGCGTGGGGTTCATTGGTGAGCGCGCTGGCTTTCGCGATTGTATCGCACCCGCATCTTGCCCTAAGCGGGCCGGTTAGAGTGGTGTTTTTATTAATGTTTGCTGCGATGTTCGTATTTGCGTTTCCAGCAGCGGATGAGGTTAGAGCTTATATGAATGGCGTTTAAGCAGGCCTGCTACCTCGCCATGCTTGTATTAACAATGTCAGCATCAGTAACGCGGCGGCGGCAGCGGCAATCGAAGCAGAAATAACGGTATCTAACCAATAAGCGAAACCTAGCCCAATGAGTACCGCCAGTTGGCCATAGCCAAGGGCGTAAATAAAAAATGGCGCTAAACGGGTGGCTACCAAATAGGCACTGGCCGCGGGTAACACCAATAAGGCAACCACTAAAATCGCCCCAACTGCATCAAACGAAGACACCGCCGTAATCGAGACTAATCCCATTATAAGATAGTGCCAAACACCTGCTTGAATTCCCAGACTAAGCGCAAAGCTCAGCTGGAAACTAGCCAGCTTAATGCGCTCATAAGCGATCGCCAACAATAGGGCGTTGAGCAAGAACACCATCAACGCCAGCCAAAATCCGCGAGGCCCCAGATTGAGATCAAGTAAGAGGAAGGGGGTAAAAGGAATAAACGCGGCTTCGCCAAATAGAACGTGGTCTTGGTCAAGTTGAGTTTGTTCGGCGAATAAGCTAATTAAAATCACGGCGATTGCAAACAACCAAGTAAATACAAACCCCAAACTGGCATCGGCGGAGAGTTGCGCTTGTCGGTGAATCCATTCGCTCAGCCAAGCGGTAAACAGGCCAACGAGGGTGGCGCCCAACAGCATGGCGCTGAGACTTTCGTAGCCGATGAACAAATAGGTTAGCACTAATCCGAGAAGCACCGAATGGCTAATCGCATCGCCAAGCATCGACATTCTGCGAAGTAATAACACGCTGCCCATCAGTGCGCAGGAGGCGGCGACAAGCGCCAAGGTAAGATAAATCCATAACTCATACATAGTGAGAAGGCTCGGTTGGACGTGGTCGGCGTAGGCGTTGAAGCAACCAAGACAACCAAAAAAATATCCCTAAAATAAAAACCGTCCAAGGGCCGGTCGGCATTCCCGGCAGATGATAAGACATGAAAGTTGCGCTCAGTGCGCTAAGGCCGGCGGCGATGGCGGCCAGCATCAGTAATCTGTGTAAATGGTGGCTCCAAAAGCGGGCGATGAGATAAGGTACCAGTAATACCGCGGCCATTAAAATCACACCAACGATTTGTAAACCGATCACTATCGTTAATACCAAAGTAAGCGCAAACACGAGTTCATAGCCTTGCACGTTTAGGCCCAAGGTTTGCGCATAAGCGCGGTGAAACGAGATTAAACGTAGTTTGTGGAACAGTAATACAATCACGCCCAAACTAAGTAGCGCGATAGCGCTTAACCAATATACATCGGCTTGTGTCATCGAGGCAGCTTGGCCGAACAACACGCGATCCAAGCCGCCTTTATGGGCAATAGGGGAGGCTTGGATATAAGAGAGTGCCATTAAGCCAAGCGCAAAAAAGGACGATAAAACGATCGCCATCGCGCTATCGGCTTTGAGCTTGCTGTGGCGCGTAATCCAGCCGATTAAATAGTAGCCTAGCAGACTGCTGGCTAAGGCGGATAATATGACCAGACCTGCAGATTTGCTTTCAAATAAAATAAACGCCACCATAATACCGGGCAACGCCGCATGAGCGAGGACATCGCCGATCAGCGCGCGCTGGCGCAAAACTGCAAAGCTACCAACCAGCGCCGCACTCACGGCAAGCAGCAGACTGCCGAATAATACCCAAATCAGGTTCGCATCCCAGTTCATCCTACCCTCGTTTGTTGTTCGCTGAGTAAGGGGAGGCGACCTTCAAAAGTGGCCTGCAGATTCTCTAGCGTAAAGGTTTGCGCCATATCACCCAGTGCGATGACTTGGCGATTAATCATCAGCACATAATCGAAATACTCGCGCAGGGTGTTGAGGTCATGGTGGACGCAAACCAAGGTTTTGCCTTGATGTTGTAAGTGGTCAAATAAACTCATTAAGGCTTTTTCTGTTGCCATATCTACCCCGGCAAACGGTTCGTCCATAATGTATAGATCGGCTTGCTGTGCGAGTGCGCGCGCGATAAAGACACGCTGCTGTTGGCCACCTGATAACTGGTTTATGGCGTGTTGTTCATAGCCTTGTAACCCTACACGCTCAATCGCTTGTTGGGCAATGTGTCGGTCTTGGGCATTGGGGCGTTGCCAAAATTTAAGATGGCCGTGGCGCCCCATGAGCACCACATCCTTGACGCTTACCGGAAAATCCCAATCAATATCGGCACGTTGCGGTACATAGGCGATACGTAAACGCTGGCTTTCCAGCGGTTGATCAAAAAATAATACCTCGCCTTTTACTTGTGTTACCAGTTTGAGCAGCGCCTTGAGTAAACTGGATTTGCCCGCTCCGTTGGGGCCGATAATGGCGATGCGCTTGCCTGCCGGTAAGACAAAATTGAGATTGTGAAGTATCGATTTGTCTTGATAAGCCATGGAGAGGGCCTGCACCGAAATCGCATTCATTTTAAAGCCTCCACCAATGTGCGTGTGTTATGGCGCATCATTGCAATATAGTTTGGTGCAGGCGAGTCGGCCTCACCCAGTGAGTCGGTGTACAGTTCGCCGCCAAGGGTTAAGTGTCCGCCTTCGGCTTCGATGCCCGCAATGAGAGCCTGAATGCTGCGTTTGGGTAAGGTCGATTCAATAAAAACGGCTTTAATTTGGCGGGATTTAATGATCTGTTTAAGTTGGTTGATGTCTTTTAAACCATACTCCGCTGTGGTGTTGATGCCTTGCAGCCCCATTACTTCGATATCGTAAGCCGCACCGTAATAGCCAAAGGCATCGTGGGCACTGATTAATACCCGTTGTGTGTGTGGGATGGCTTGGAGTTGCTGTTTTATCCATTCATCGAGTTCGGCGAGTTGCTGGTCGTAGGCCTGCCAGCGTTGTAAAAAATAAGCATCGTGTTGCGGGCGTAGCTGGCTGAGTTGGCTGCGGACATAATGTGCAGCTAAGCGCCATATCCTAACGTCTAGCCAAATGTGCGGATCGGCAACGCCTTGTTCGAATATTGGGTTCGGGAACGCATCGCTTAAGGCGAATACTGGCTTAATGGCGCTAAGATTGTTAAATACATTTTGCATTCGTCCTTCTAGCCCTAAGCCGTTATAAAACACCACATCGGCGCGGGCGAGCAGGCGCATATCGCCAAAGGTGGCGCGATAATAATGCGGGTCGATGCCGGTTTGCATTAAAGCACTAAGTTGAATTTTATTGCCGCCGATTTGGGCAACAAGGTCTTCAATAATGTTAGTGGTCACCACTACTTTGAGCGGAGCATCGGCGTGCAGCAAGGGCGAAAATAATAAGCCCACAGCGGCGATAATCGCCCTGTTCAGACGCAGGAAACGTTGAGCGATAGGCACGAAAATAATCCCTAATTAAAAATTTAGTTACGACTAAGTTATCAGGCCTGTCACTATATCATATTGCACATAAAAACGGTTGTTCGAAATCAAACAAAGCGCCTAATCACGCCTGTTGCTCAAACCTGCCGACCTTTGTTTGACTTGGATAACGATTTATTAACTAGTTTTTTAGGTTAAAAATTAGAAAATCAACGGGTTAGTATTTTATCTTGATGCTTGTGAGGATTATGTCTTTGGTGTGATAAAGCGAGCATTTCGATTCCCCCTCT
>Ga0172377_10005743_pt1 | contig 12775 bp, 14 predicted proteins | sample Pumphouse3metaG_FD_119749 | JGI IMG/M metagenome (GOLD analysis project Ga0172377, IMG submission 119749) | Leachate microbial communities from a municipal landfill in Southern Ontario, Canada - Pumphouse #3 metaG | ecosystem: Engineered > Solid waste > Landfill > Unclassified | place: Canada... | reverse complement strand
TCCAGTTCTCTTAATTATAATATATCTCAACTTCGAGTTTCTTATAGAGACTTCTAAAGAAAAAATAAACACATTTTGCTATAATGCACAAAATAATTTATAAAGATAGGAAAACTAGTGATTACATTAAAAGAAGCTCTAAAGTTAAGTAAAGATGACCTTATCAAATTTAAGCAAGAACTAAAAGCAAAGATAGATGCAAAGCCTGAGCTTAATGCCTATATAGATGTAAACAATATTGGCGATGGTATACCTATTGCTATAAAAGACAACATTCAAGTAAAAAATTGGTCTGTAACATCTGGCTCAAATATCCTTCAAGGTTATATAGCTCCATATAACGCAACTGTTATTGAGAAGATGATGGATGCTGGATTAAGTCCATTTGGTAGAACAAATATGGATGAATTTGCTATGGGTTCAACTACTGAGTCTAGCTTTTATGGTAAAACTTTAAATCCTCATAGCTCTGAGCGTGTTCCTGGTGGAAGTTCTGGCGGAAGTGCAGCTGCTGTTGGTGCTGGTTTAGCTATTGCTGCGCTTGGTAGTGATACTGGTGGAAGTATTCGCCAACCTGCTGCTTATTGTGGCATCGTTGGAATGAAACCAACTTATGGAAGAGTAAGCCGTTATGGTTTAGGTGCTTATGCATCTAGTCTTGACCAAATAGGTCCGATGACTCAAAATGTTGAAGATGCGGCTATTTTGTACGACATAATCAGCGGTCATGATGCTAAAGACTCTACAAGTGCCGATATGAATGATAAAGTTTCAGACAAACTAGATGCAAACAAAAAACTAACTATCGCAGTACTTCCAAAACATATAGATGGTGCTAGTGAGATAGTAAAAAAAGCTTACGCTAAAGCTATAGATGCACTTAAAACAGCTGGACATACAATAGTAGAGCGTGAACTAATGGATGCAAAGTTTGATATCTCTGCTTACTACATAACTGCAACTGCTGAGGCTGCTACAAACCTTGCAAGATATGATGGTATCAGATATGGTAACCGTGTAACTGGCTCAAACCTTGAAGATACTTTTATTAAAACAAGAAGCGAGGGTTTTGGGGATGAAGTAAAAAGAAGAATCCTACTTGGAAACTTTGTACTCTCTAGCGGATATTACGAAGCTTACTATGTAAAAGCTCAAAAAACAAGACACATGATAAAAGATCAATATAACGAGATTTTTAAAAGTGTTGATTTGATTCTCTCGCCTATAGCACCAAGTGTTGCACCAAAATTTGAAGAGCTTTCAAACCCTATGGAGATGTATCTAAGCGACTTATATACTATTAGTGTAAATTTAGCAGGTCTGCCTGCTCTTTCACTTCCAATATTAAAGTCAGATGAGGGAATGCCTGTCGGACTTCAGCTCATTGCAAAAGCTTACGATGAACAAACTCTTTTTGATGGTTCACTAAGTCTAGAAAAAGAACTAAAATATAACTCCTAAAGTATGAAGGACTAAAATCCTTTATACTTCTTTAAACACAAAAAAGATATATTTCCAAAATTTAAATAGTGGCTAATTTTCTCCTCAAGAAGGAATATATCTTGATAATAGTTAAACAATATTTTAGCAAAATGAAAGGGTACGAAAAATCTCCTCCTAGAAAACCTTTTAGTAAAATTATATGGTCTTGGATTGGTGCATTTTTTGGGATTTTTTTTGTTTCCATCATCCCAGACATGATGCAATTAGGTATATTTAACAGCCTTTTTATAGTAGGTTCTTTTGGAGCTTCTGCAGTGCTTGTTTATGGCGCTCCACAATCAGATTTTGCACAACCTAGAAACTTAATTGGTGGACATATTATCTCTGCTATCGTAGGTATCACTGTTTACAAATTTATCAACTTAGATGTTTCAATAGTAGGAGCATTGGCAGTATCTTTATCTATAGTTATGATGCACTTTACTTGTACCTTGCATCCTCCTGGTGGAGCTACTGCTCTTATTGCAGTTATTGGAAATGATGCAATTCATGAGTTAGGTTACTTGTATGTTTTATCGCCAATAGGTATTGGTGCCTTTATATTGTTGTTTATAGCATTGATTGTAAACAACTTTTCAAAAAATCCAAAAAGACACTATCCAAGATATTGGCTTTAAAAAAAGAGCTCTTTACTTTTTTTTAACAACAAAAAAGATATAATCCAAAAATTATATAGCACCAAAATTACTGCATAACAAAAAGGATTAGCATGAGAATTCGTAAACGCGCCTTAACATTTGAAGATGTACTTTTAGTACCACAATATTCCGAAGTTTTACCAAAAGAAGTTTCTCTAGAGACAAAACTTACACGAAACATAACTCTTAAAATTCCTTTAGTCTCAGCAGCTATGGATACGGTAACTGAGTATAGAGCGGCTATTGCCATGGCTAGACTTGGTGGAATCGGAATCATTCATAAAAATATGGATGTCAAAACTCAAGCAAAGCAAATTACTAAAGTTAAAAAAAGTGAGAGTGGTATCATTATAGACCCCATATATGTACATCCAGATGCGACTCTTAAAGATGCAGAAAAACTTATGAATGAGTTCAAAATTTCAGGTGTGCCTGTAGTTGATTCTCACAACAAGTTACTAGGAATTCTTACAAACCGTGATATGAGGTTTGAGAAAGATATGAAAAAGTTAGTAACAGAATCTATGACAAAGATGCCACTTGTTACTGCTGGAAAAGGCATATCTTTAGATGATGCGGCTGATATTATGAACAAGCACAAGATAGAAAAACTACCTATTATTGATGAAGATGGTCTTTTAAAAGGTTTAGTAACTATCAAAGATATCAAAAAACGCATCGAGTACCCTAACTCAAACAAAGATGCCTTTGGAAGACTTGTAGTTGGTGGAGCTATCGGTGTAGGACAGTATGAACGCGCTAAAGCACTTGTCAATGCTGGTTGTGATGTTTTAGTTTTAGATTCAGCACATGGTCATTCAAAGGGCATCCTAGAGACAGTAAAGAAGATAAAAGAAACTCTTGAAGTTGATGTTATCGCTGGAAATGTTGCTACTGGCGAAGCAGTTGAAGCTCTTATAAAAGCTGGAGCTGATGGTGTAAAAGTTGGAATCGGACCTGGTTCTATCTGTACAACTCGTATAGTTGCGGGTGTTGGAATACCTCAAATCTCAGCGATAGATGAGTGTTCAGAAGTAGCACGCAAACATGGTGTGCCAATCATTGCAGATGGTGGTATAAAATACTCTGGCGATATCGCTAAAGCTCTAGCAGTTGGAGCATCTTGTATTATGGCTGGCTCACTTTTAGCTGGAACTGAAGAATCTCCAGGTGACACTATAATGTTTCAAGGACGACAATACAAATCATACCGTGGTATGGGAAGTATCGGAGCTATGCAAAAAGGTTCAACTGACAGATATTTTCAAGAAGGAACTGCATCTGACAAACTAGTTCCTGAGGGAATTGAAGGACGAGTTCCTTTTCGTGGTCCAATAGCTGGAATAGTTCATCAAATGATGGGCGGACTTCGTTCATCTATGGGCTATTGTGGAAGTGCTAGTATTGAGATGTTTTGGGATAAAGCAGAGTTTGTTGAGATAACAAGTGCTGGACTGAAAGAGTCTCATGTTCACGATGTCATCATCACTCAAGAAGCGCCGAATTACCACGTTTAAGGAATGAATTTGAATGAAGTAAGATACGCTGGTTTTTGGATTCGCTTTTTTGCTTCTTTTTTAGATACTCTTTTTTTGGCTCTACCAGTTGGGATAGTAATCTACTTTTTAAGTGATGGCAACTGGTTTGACTTTTCACAATACCAACAAAACATAGCTTACGCTATGAGTGGAAATGCAAGTAAAGCTCTTGCCTCTCAACCACAAACTTCACTCAAGTGGGAGTTACTTTTTGAAGTCACAGTCTTACTAGTTACTATGATTTTTTGGAAAAAGTTCAAAGGTGCTACTCCTGGAAAAAAGTTTGTAAATATCAAAATAGTTGATACTGCAACACTTCAAGATATAGACAACAAACAAGCTCTAACTCGCTCTTTAGGCTACATTGCATCTACTCTTATCTTACTTATTGGTTTTTTTATGGTTGCTTTTAGGGATGATAAAAGAGGACTTCATGATCTTTTAGCTGGAACTGTTGTTATTTACGACGAAGAAAATCTTTAGACAACTAAATCATTATAATTTTTTATATATCTTAAGTTATCTTTGCTAAAATTACCCAATTTTAAAATATATATATATATACATCGGAGATATTATGGACTTACAAACAAAAGCACTTCACTTTGGTTATGAAAAAGATTCCCAAGGAACTATGGCAGTTCCAATCTACCAAACAACTGCTTATGAATTTAACAACACACAGCACGCTGCAAACTTATTTTCACTAAAAGAACTTGGAAATATCTACACAAGACTCAACAATCCGACTACAGATGTTTTTGAAAAAAGATTTGCAGAAGTAGAAGGTGGAGCTGCATCTATCGCAACTGCTAGTGGTATGAGTGCTATATTTTACGCTATAGTCAACGCTGCAGAGGCTGGAGACAACATTATTTGTGCAAGCCAACTCTATGGTGGAACTCTGACTCAAACTACTTATACACTAAAAAGACTTGGCATTGAGACTAGATTTTTTGATGTACATAAGCCTGAGGCTCTTGAGAACCTCATAGATGCAAAGACAAAAATAATCTTTTTTGAATCTCTAACAAATCCAAGTATAGATGTAGCAGATATCGAGGCAATTACTGCTATTGCAAATAAACACGGCATCTTAAGTGTAGTTGACAATACAGTTGCAACACCTATACTATGTCGCCCATTTGAATTTGGTGCAGATATAATCGTTCACAGCACATCTAAATATACAACTGGTCAAGGCTTAGCACTAGGTGGCATCATGGTTGAGAGACATAACCTCGCCCAGAAGCTAAAAGGCAATCCTAGATATGTTCACTTTAATGAACCTGATGAATCTTACCACGGTTTAGTCTATACTGAGGTTCCTCTTCCTCCTTATAGCCTTAGAGCTAGACTCTCACTTCTTCGTGATTTAGGAGCAGTTCCATCTCCTTTTAATTCATGGCTTTTTATCCAAGGACTAGAGCACCTATCTCTTCGTATGCAAGAACACTCTAAAAATGCACTAGCTCTTGCTGAGTTTTTAGAGTCGCATCCAAAGGTTACAAAAGTAAACTACCCAGGATTAAAAAGCAATGCAAACTACAAAAATGCTCAAAAATATTTTGATGGTGGAGCTAGTAGTGGACTTCTTAGCTTTGAAGTCTCTTCATATGAGGAAGCAGAAAAAGTTGTAGATGCGACAAAACTCTACTCTTTAGTAGTTAATATTGGTGATTCAAAATCAATCATAACGCATCCAGCATCCACGACCCATCAGCAACTCAAAGAAAAAGAACTTATTGCCTGTGGAGTTCCGCAAGGACTCATCAGAATTTCTTGTGGATTAGAATCCATAAATGACCTTATTGCAGATATAAAACAAGCATTAGAAGCCTAAAAGCTTCTAATGTTTTAAACTTTAGCCTCACTAAAATTTGTATTAAGTCCTTTTCGCTAAAATTGTACAACTATTTTATAAAGAGATACAAACTTGTCCTTAAACCTCAAAACACATATTGAACACTTCACAAACCCCCTTTACTTAGAAAGCGGTCGCATCTTAGAACCTTACGACATTGCTTATGAGACATATGGCGAGTTAAATGATGACAAAAGTAATGTTATAGTAGTTTGTCATGCACTAACAGGTTCGCATCACTGTGCTGGGCTTTATGAGGGTGAAAACAAACCTGGTTGGTGGGATGGACTTATTGGTCCTGGTAAAGGGATTGATACTGATAAGTATTTTGTAATCTGCTCAAATGTTATAGGGAGTTGTTTTGGTTCAACTGGCCCTATGAGCTTGCAACATCCGCATCTTGAGCACTACAGATACAAGTTTCCAGTCATAACTATAAAAGATATGGTAAAAGCTCAGCGAATTCTATTTGATAGGTTAAATATCCACAAAGTTCACGCTATTATTGGTGGTTCTATGGGAGGGATGCAAGCTCTTCAGTTTGGGGTTCATTTTCCAAACTTTACAGATAAAATCATCTCTTTAGCATCTACTCATGCAACCCAACCTTGGGCTATAGCTTTTAACAAAATAGCTCAAGAGGCAATCCTAAAAGACCCAGACTTCAAGCAAGGTTATTATGATAGTGCCCTTATAAAAGAAAAAGGTCTATCTGGTATGGCGGTTGGCCGTATGGCTGGGCATATTAGTTTTTTATCGCATGAATCAATGGCTAGAAAATTTAACCGTGAATACAAAAGAACTGATGGTCTTTACGAGCTGTTTGGTAAGTTTCAAGTTGAGTCATACTTAGAGTATAATGGCTACAACTTTACTAAATGGTTTGATCCGCTTTCATACCTATATATCACAAAAGCAATCAATATTTTTGATCTCTCTCGTGGTTTTGACTCTTTTGAAGAAGCACTTCAAAAGGTATCTGCGAAGATCCATCTTATTAGTTTTAAAAACGATATCTTATTTAAAAACACAGAGATGAAATATATTGCAGACACACTGAAATCTATTGGAAATACAAACCATAGCTATATAGATATAGATAGTGACTATGGCCATGATGCGTTTCTTGTGGAGTTAGATAAATTTGAAGACTATATAAAGGAAGCCCTAGATGAGTAACGATTTTGAGACAAAACTGCAAAATGCCAAAGAGACTCTTGAGACTCTTATGAAACCTGAAATCACCCTAGAAGAGAGCGTAAAAGCTTATGAAAAAGGCACAAAAGAGCTGCTAGATGCTCAAAAAATTTTAGAAGAAGCAGTGCTTAAGATAAACACGATAAAAGCTAGTTAAGAGTAAAAATGAGAGCTGCTGTTCTACAACTAAATGCACAAGGTATGAGTAGTACAAAGCTCTATAACTATATACGCATAGCACATAACAAAGGTGTAAAAGTCCTTCTTTTGGGCGAATATGTACTAAATCCTTTTTTTAAAGAACTAGAATCTTTGAGTGCATCTATGATAAAAGAGCAAGAAAAACATCAAAGTAAAGTTCTAAAAGAGCTCTCAAGTACTTACAATATGACAATAGTAGCACCACTTATCATTGTAAGAAAAGGCGAGATTTTTAAGTGTGTGGCAAAGTTTGCACCCTCCTCTACTTCTTACTATGAGCAACAACTTCTTATAAACTACCCTCATTGGAATGAAGAAAAGTTTTTTGCAAACACTAAAGTAGCGCTAAAGTCACCTCTAGTCTTTAAAGTAGATGGATTTAAGTTTGCTATCATGAATGGTTTTGAGATTCACTTTGATGAGATGTTTTCTCAGCTCTTTGGTAAAAATATAGACTGCCTTTTACTTCCTAGTGTATCCACATTTGAGTCATTTGGGAGATGGAAAGCCCTAATTCTCTCCCGTGCCTTTACTCATAACTTCTACATACTGCGAGCAAATAGAATAGGCGAATACATAGACAAAGATTTTAAGTGGAAGTTTTACGGCGACTCACTCCTAGCCTCTCCAAACGGCGAACTCCTAGAGCATCTAGGAAATAAAGAAGAGCTTATGATAGTAGATATGAGCCACTCTGAAGTAGTAGATGCAAGGCGAACTTGGGGGTTTAAGGATAGTATAAAAAGGTCTGAGAGTTGATAAATATCGCTAATATTTCTTATTGGATGGATTAAACAATTTTTGATATAATTAATCAGTTGGAGATATTATTAGTTTTAATAAAAAATATAAATTTCCAATTCAAAAGGAGTTATCATGAAATCAAATTTAATTATAGTTGTTGATTTACAACATTTCAAACTATTTAGGGTTGAACAAGATGCTTTAAAAAGAAAGTCTGTTGAGATAATCAAGAGTAGCGAAGACCTTGATTTACATCTAAAGGCTGATGAAAAGTATTCAGATAGAAAAGGTAATTTCACAAGTGCTCAAAGTAGTGGCTCTAATGAAAATCAAAATATCATGCTTGAAGAAGAGCGTCGTAGAATTAAAGACATTTCAGATAAAATTTCTGAAGTTTTAAGCAAATATGAACATGAATCATGGTGTTTTTCTGCACCAGAAGCCATTAATAAACAAGTTATTGAATTGCTTGATAAAAAAGATATAAAAAATATGAAAATAAATCTTAAATTAAATTTGGCCAATACTCCAAATGACAAAATATTAGATTATTTTTCAAAAGACTAAAACTTGCTCTACCGTGTCTAGTTGCACCTCTTTTGAGGCGCAGTTAGATAGTTTAAATTTTAGCCCTTAATTCCATCTGCTCTAGGATTCATCAAAAACGAGAAAAAGACTTTTATATAGAGCATAAAAGGGATGCTCCAGATGATGGATGAGTATAGATATAACTCACTCATATACTCCTCAAAAAACGGTATCAAACTTCTCATAAGCGTTGCTAGTATCATAAGTCCTATCATCAGATGCGTGTAGATATTTGATGTTAAATGTCTGCCTGTGTGAATCCAGCCTATGATTATCATAACAACCATATAAGCAAGCCCTACTCCGCCACTTGTGATAAAGTGTCTAAAGTGGTTTATATCGCCTACTCTCTCACCTAGTAAAGCCCAGCCCATAAGAGCATAACCAGCGGATAGCATCACAAGAATAGATGCAAGGTAGAGCACAAATGGTTGGTTTAGTATAAACTCATCTTTTAGGATATAGTCACCCGTGATGGCTAAAATAGCCGCACCAGTTGCTAGTCCTAACCATCCAAGAGCTGAGTTTTGTGGATATAAAAACTCAACTATAGTAAAGAGGATAACTGCAAAAACTGCTAGATTTGTCTTTGGTGGGCGTGAGACATAGATATCATCTATGCCCTTGTCTTCCATAAGTTCATTTACCGCTTCCATATTTACTCGTCTAAGAGCTAGTAGTATAAGTACCACAATAGCACCTAGTGCCACTTTTAGGATAGTCATTCCATCAGTAGATGCAAGTCCTGCTTGAGATGCGAAGAACCACGCTTGTATGATAAAAATCGAAACTAGTGAATAACCAAGAGATGCGTGCCTTTGAAGCTTGTCAAGCACTGCATCTTTTGCATACCAGATTAGCCACAAAAGCATTGCTAAGTTTAGCGCTGCAACTATATAGACACCTAAATAGTCGATAAACCAAAAGCCAACTCTACCAGCCACCCAAAGTATGATGATGTACTTTAGTCTCTTTCCCACAAAAGGAACCATTCCTGGGAAAAGTTCAGGGATTCCCGTGGTCAAAAATGCCAAAGCACCAGCTGTGAGGATACCAAATATCATCTCAAACACATGCCATGTAAGAGTATCATTCATAAAAGGGATGCTTAAGATGCCAGCCCAAACTAATCCCCATAAAACCATAGTGATAATCATATATGGAGCTAAAAGTAAAAACACAGGTCTAAACCCGTAAGCTAGATATGGGGGAATATCTTTTTCATCTGGATAGTATAGGTAGTGATTTGTTGCTCGTAATTTCTCTTGTTCCATTATGGTCTCCTTTCTTGTGAACAGAGTCCACCAGAAATTCCTCTCACAAAAGACTTGTCTTTCTTTAGAAAAGCTACGCCTACGGCGAGATTTATAATTATCATTTTATCTCCAGTTCAAAAGTCGTTATAATCTCTCTATCTTGAAGTATCTTTGCACTCTGTGCGTAAACATACTCATCATCTCTTTGTTTTTGCGGTAACTCATATGAGAACTTTTTTACTATGTGACCTGGATCTGCTTTTAGTAGAAGTATCTCATCGCTTAGTCTGATGGCTTCCATCAGGTCATGTGTGATAAAGAGTATGCTTATCTCTTTTTTACTTATCATATCAATCAAGATACTTTGTAGCTCTTTTTTAAGCCCAATATCCAGAGCTGAGAAAGGCTCATCAAGAAACAAAAGTGAAGGTTTTACGACTAGTGCTCTAGCAAAACTAACTCTTTGTCTCATTCCTCCACTTAAATCCTTTGGAAACTTATCAAAATCATCCTCTTCAAGTCCAAACTCTAAAGCTATCTTTTTTGATTTCTCGATTGCTACGCTTTTTTTCTCTCCACTAGCCAAAAGTCCTAGAGCGATGTTGTCTATAACATTTTTCCATGGAAGCAGTCTTGCATCTTGAAAAGCAAAAGAGCTACTTGTAAATGTGTTAGTCGCACTTCCCTCTTCTACATCCAAAAGTCCAGCACAAAGGTGTAAAAGCGTAGTTTTTCCTCCACCACTAGGACCTACAACTGAAAGAACCTGACCTTTGTTTAGTGTAAAGTTTATATCACGAAGTATCTCTGTAAAACCAAAGTGATGATTTAAACTCTTTACTTCTAACTTCTCCATAACTCAACCTCTCTTTTAATCGGCTCTAAGATGATGTACTCAACAAACATAAGCGAACTTATCATGATAACTACTAAAGCTAAAGCTGTTGGTGTGTCTAACTGGCTTCTTGCAACTGCAAGTGAAGCTCCTATGCCATCACTTGTAGCTAGGAGTTCCGCCATCACAACTATCTTCCAAGCCATACCAAGCCCACTAACCCAAGCTGGAAATACATAAGAAAATATATGCGGAAAGTAAACATCGAAAAACTTCATATGCCACGGAAGTTTAAAGCTCTCAGCCATCTCTTTTAAGTCACCATCAAGCGTGCGAGTACCTTGTAATGAACCTACAAAGATGATAGGAAATGAAGCGACTATAACTGTAAAGATAACAGTCTCATCTCCCATTCCAAACCAAATCATAGCTAGAACAATCCACGCGATTGGTGGCATTCCCACAAGTATAGTTACAATCGGGCGGCTCATAATAGAAGCAGTAGCAAAAAAACCAGCTAAAAGTCCAAAAGTAGTTCCAACCACTAAAGATATACCAAAACCGATAGATGCACGGTAAAGAGTTGTCTTTATCTCAGCGATTACACTCTCATCTCCTAGCATTGCAGCTAAAGTAGAAAATGTCTCTAGCGGTGATGGTAGAACTAAGTTACCATAGATTTGATTTCCCATATCCCATAGAGCGATAAAAAGAAGTATAGATGCTATCGCACCCCAACCGCTCCAAAGGTAAGCGGGAAAATCTTTTAATATCTTTAGTGCAAATTTCATCTAATCCTCTTTATAGTAAAAGCTATCTTGTGGAAGTTTACCACCTATTATTTTAGGGTCTTCTTCCTTTAAAACATCAAAGAAAAACTCTATTTTTTCTCTTACATCCACAGCTCGTTTGCTCTTTAGGTTTACATGAGCTATGGAGTCTGCTACTCCATCTTTAGTTAAGAGGTCTATCTCTTTTGCTACCATCACTCCAGCTTCTTGCGGGTGAGACATATACCATTTTAGTGAGTTATCATACTCTTCTAAAAAACGAGATATCACTTTTTTGTCTTTCATGCGACCCAAAACTGCCATCCCAGCTTGTGGAATATCTCTATCTGTGTTAAAAACTCTAGCCCACTCATCTTGCAAGTCAACACTTCTATACAAATCAGGCGCTATAAGTTTGATAGGAAAAGAGTCAGTTTTTCTAAGTGCTACTGAGATTGCAGGCTCAGCTAAAAGTGAGTGGTCGATGCGTCTCATTATAAGCATCTGCATAGCATCTATAGGGTTTGCAACATAAACAAGCTCAAAATCTTTTTTTGGATCAAGCCCTTGTTTTTTTAGAAGTTGCACAAATACAATGTCAGGCATATCTGCACGAAATGGAACTGCTATCTTTTTGCCTTTAAAGTCTTTTAGAGTCTTTAGAGTATTATCACGGCTAATCATCCCTAAAATTCCCCAAACAGAGACATTTAGGAGTCTTATATCTACTCCTTTGTTGTTAAGGATTGCCGCTGTATTTGTAGGAACTGCAACAAAATCAACATCTCCTTTAATTACAATAGCGCGAAGTTCATCTGGATTTTTCCACAGTCTAAACTCTACTTTTTTTGCAACATCTTTTAGTGCCTGTGTTTCTATCATGTGAAGCAGCGGATGTGAAACTGAAGCGAAAGGTCCAGCTATTACTATCTTCTCAAGTCTTTCTTGCGCATCTAGTGTATTGACCGTTAGTAGTAAAAAAGCCAGTAATGCATATATGTGATTTTTCATAAAATTTCCTTCAGGTATAAGGTTGACTGATATAGTATCGTTATTGATATTAATTATCATTGACATTAGTCAAGATAGATTATATTTAATATTACCTAAATTAAAGATTACGATAATGATTATTGGTTTAATCAAGATTTAAGTTTTTCTTATCTAAGATTGCAAAATGTATTTATCACTTAAAGCAAAAAAGACTTCTAAAGAGCATAAGTTTTTATTATTGATTAGCGCGCTTGTTGTAACAAGTGCACTATATGCTCTTTTACAAGGTTACAACTATATTACTCTCTCTAATGAAGTGCAACGTAAGGTTATAGAAAAAGAAAAAACCTTAGTTTTTAAGATAAATCCAGCTCCAATAAAAAAAGAAGTGATTAAAGAAGAAGTAGTAAAAAAAGAGATAGTTAAAGAAAAAGTTATAGAAAAACCAAAAAAGAAACCAAAAACTATAAACAAAGAGATAGTTAAAAAAGAAGTTATCAAAGATGAAACTATTAAAGATGAAGTTGTTAAAGAGAACGTAGAAGAGATAGTTCTGAAGGAGATAGTTCAAGAAGTTGAGCAAGTTGAAAAACCTATCTTTGATGAGAAGGCTAAAGAGAGTTTTATAGCTGGGCTTTATGAAGTGCT
>Ga0172377_10005742_pt1 | contig 12775 bp, 11 predicted proteins | sample Pumphouse3metaG_FD_119749 | JGI IMG/M metagenome (GOLD analysis project Ga0172377, IMG submission 119749) | Leachate microbial communities from a municipal landfill in Southern Ontario, Canada - Pumphouse #3 metaG | ecosystem: Engineered > Solid waste > Landfill > Unclassified | place: Canada... | reverse complement strand
TTTTATGGCAATAGTTTGGTAATCATTCGATGCTGGCTTTTCAAGCAACACTTTTCCATCCCACAACGTATTATCAGCCAAAATAAATCCACCGGATTTGACCTTTGGAAGCACTAATTCGTAATAGTCGCGATACAGCCGCTTATCGGCATCGATAAATACTAAATCAAATTGCTGATTGAGCTGTGGAATCACAGTCAAACCATCGCCTATATGTAACGTAATAGACTTTTCAAATGGTGATTTTGCAAATTGTTCACGAATAAAATCCTCCAATTCATCATCTATTTCAATGGTGTGAATTTCTCCTCCTTCTGGTAAACCTTCAGCCATACACAAGGCTGAATAACCAACAAAAGTACCTATTTCGAGTACCGCTTGTGGACGAATCATGCGCACCAACATTTTAAGAATACGCCCTTGAAAATGTCCTGAAAGCATTCGTGGATTAATTGTATGCACATGCGTTGCTCTATTGATAGAAGCCAAATAATCGGGTTCGGCATCACTATGTGCTGCCATATAAGCATCAATCAATTGATAACTATTATCATCTATTTTATGAGCTTGTTTTAAATCCATAAATCATTCAAAAATAAGTTGTGTAAGCGCCTCTTTCTGAAATAAATCAGCGGCTACATCATGCAATTTTTCAGCTGTTACCGCCACTATACGCTCGTGAATTTCTTGATCGGACAAACAATAATTTTGTTGCAAAAATGATTTTGCCATAGCTAAAATTAAATTTTCCTTATTTTCATTGGCAATGAGCAACTGTCCTTCCAACTGCGATTTAGCAGTTTGCAACTGACGCGGTTCCAATAGTTGTGTGCGCAATCGCTCAAGTTCTTTATCAATCAATTGCAAACAGCGTTTAGCATTTTTGGGATCACAACCAAAATAGATACTCCAAACACCCGTATCGATATATGAGGTTAAATTCGACTCAATATTATAAGCTAAGCCATTACGCTCACGAATCGATAAATTCAAACGACTACTCATATTGGGACCGCCTAATATATTATTCAATAACACCAATGCCACTCTATCGGGATGAACTAATTGATAAGCACGATTGCCAACCAAACAATGTGTTTGACACGTATCTTTTGACGCTTTTATACAATTGGGTAGATACGTCGAAGGAGATTGTCTAACAAACGGTCGTTGAGAAGCTGGCACATCGAACAAGCGTTCAGCCCAACGAATAATCTTTTGGAAATCGGTATTCCCCAAAGAAAAAAAGACCAAATTGTCAGTGGTATGGCAACGTGACACAAAAGCCGATAAACGTTCAGGTGTAAAAGTCTTAAGAATTTCAGATTTACCTAAAATATTACGCCCAATAGGCGAATCAGCGAACAAAAGTTCTTCAAATTCGTCATAAATAAGTTCAGATGGCGAATCATTATACGATTGTATTTCGTCCAAAATCACATCTAATTCACGGACTAATTCATGCTCGGGAAAAACAGAATGAAACATTATATCAGCGAGCAATTCCATCGCCCGATTTAGATAGAGAGATGGCACGGTAGCATACAAAAACGTTTCCTCTTTCGTGGTATAGGCATCTAACTGACCGCCAACAGACTCTAAACGATTGATAATATGCCAACTTTTGCGATGTTGTGTGCCTTTAAATAGCATATGCTCGACAAAATGTGCCATACCTTGTTCATCATCATTTTCGTCGCGTGTGCCAGCGTTTACCGCAAACCCACAGTAAGTTATAGGCGATGCGTCGGGCATGTGCAACAACCGAATACCATTGGACAACGTATGTGTTTGATAAACCATAATACAACTTTTATGAAAAAGCAAAGGTACACTATTTTCTGCAGTCGCTCAAATGAGTATACGAATTTTTAGAGCCAACACACGAAACAATTTCAAAACCACTTAACAACAGTCCTAAAAGCTAAAAAAAACGACCGCACTTATCGTAATAACGCCTCTCATTTAAAAAAAATTTCGTATATTTGTACGATTGTCATAATAGTAGTATCGTACAAAACTCGTTTATAGTTGACATCCATCAAAATATAGAAAAAATAATAAAGAGATAAACGTAGCTTTTAGAGTAAACTACAACTAATTAACTTTCTACATGATTCTAAAATATATAATCAACATAATACATCTAAAAATAAATAGTTATGGAGCCTGATTTTTTTGATTCGAATTGGTTTATTTACGGTCTTTTACCAGGCTTAATTTTTCTATCGAGAGTAACGGATGTGACTATGGATACCCTGCGCATTGTTTTTATTTCGAGGGGAAATAAACTAGTCGCACCTATTCTTGGATTTTTCGAGATTTTGATTTGGTTAATAGCCATTACCCGAATTATGCAAAATCTGGATAATTTTGTGACTTATATTGCCTATGCTTTAGGATTTGCTGTCGGAAATTACGTAGGATTATTGATTGAGGAAAAACTAGCCATTGGAACACAACTCATCCGAATTATTACCGTTGTTGACGCGAGCTGCCTCATTAATAATCTTCGAGAAAAAGGATTTGGAGTAACTACCGTTGAGGCAGAAGGAAAAAATGGATCAGTTCACGTCATTTTGGTAATTACTCGCCGCAAATCACTACAAAAAGTGATTGACTTAGTCAATCATTTTAACCCCAAAGCATTTTATTCCATAGAGGATATTCGCGCTGTCAACATGAATAATAACAGCTCTGTTTCAAACATTACGAATATAGCTCCTTCAAGATGGATGCGAAAAGGACGATAGCCACGTCACATGTATTTATAACACACTGAAAAATAAATAATTAAATACTAATACATTTAAGTTCCATTATATTGGATTATATATTCAACATAATGGAACTTTTTGATTTCTATCAAAATATTCTTAATTTTACGTTAAAATATTAGTTTAAAATATCTACTTTTGACACTCATAAATCAACCCTTATGTGTCACCTCTCCAAATATATAGTTATCTTTGCCTGAAATAAAATATAAGATTATGAATTTACTTTCAATTGCAATAACGGCTTTTATCGTGTTAGAATCGCTAAATGTGATTATTCTTTACTTTACTCCGACCTCTAAAAAAGGAAATGGAGTTGGTGTTTTTAATGCCTATGAAAAATCTAAAGACATTCCAGAAGTCCATAATTTTATTAAGTATTTGATAAATTGGATAGCTGGCACTAAAATTATATTTATATTTCTTCTAATTATCATCCTATTTACCGGAAATTCAACAACTATTTTTTATAGTGGTATTGCACTCATTTTATCTATATCTACTTTCTTTTGGAAATTATATCCTTTAATTAAAATAATGGACAAGGATAATCAATTAGCACCTAAAGGTTATTCCAGAACATTAGGCCTTATGATATTAACATTTATCGTAATTTTTATAATCGCAGTAATAACAACTATACTTTAAATTTATGAATCTAAAAAACATCATCCTAATTGGATCTTTAATCATCACAAGCTCAATTTCAGCACAAACGTGGACTCAACAAGCAAAAATATATGCCAATGATGCTTCTGGTGACGATAATTTTGGTTCGAGTGTAGCAGTAGATGGTAATCACTTATTCATTGGAGCATATCTCGATGACGATAATTTATCCACTAATAGTGGAAGCGTCTATTACTTTACCTTTGACGGAACTAATTGGACACAACAAGCAAAACTACATGCTAACGATGCCAATGGCAACGATAATTTTGGCTCGAGTATAGCCGTTGATGGTAATCACTTATTTATTGGAGCATTTGGAGATGATGATAATTTATCAACCAATAGTGGAAGCGTCTATTATTTTACTTTTGACGGAACAAATTGGACTCAACAAGCAAAACTACATGCTAGTGACCCTGAAGGGGAAGATGTTTTTGGCTCAAGCATGGCAGTAGATGGCAATAATTTATTTATTAGTGCATATCAGGATGATGATAATTCATCAACCAATAGTGGAAGCGTCTATTATTTTACTTTTGACGGAACAAATTGGACTCAACAAGCAAAACTACATGCTAGTGATGCCTATGGTAACGATATTTTTGGTTCAAGTATAGCAGTAAATGGCAATCACTTATTTATTGGAGCGGGACTAGATGATGATAGTTCATCCACCAATAGCGGAAGTGTCTATTATTTTACTTTTAATGGAACAAATTGGATTGAGCAAGCAAAACTACATGCCAGTGATGCGAATGGTAACGATATTTTTGGTTCGAGTGTAGCAGTAGATGGCAATCACTTATTTATTGGAGCGTATGGTGATGATGATAGTTCATCTACTAATAGTGGAAGTGTTTATTATTTTACCTTTGACGGAACTAATTGGACCGAACAAGCAAAACTACATGCCAATGATGCGAATGGTTCAGACCTTTTTGGATCTGGTATAGCAGTAGATGGTAATCATCTATTTATTGGAGCCTATCAAGATGACGATAATTTATCCACCAATAGTGGAAGTGTTTATTATTTTACTAACAATGTGGGGTTAGGAATACCTTCTCAAGCATTCGCAAAGCAAACGAGCATACTTCCAAACCCATCGAATGGTATTATACAAATCACAGGAATTCAAAAAACAGAAGCTGTTAAAATTTTTAATTTATTAGGTGAGGAGGTATATCAAGGTTCTGTTTCCGTTAATGAATTGTTAGATATATCCAATTTGAAAAATGGATTATATGTATTAAAAATGGAAAATGGAAACACCGTTAAATTCATTAAAATTTAATTAGCAAACGACAGAAGATGAAGTGGAATAGTCTAGTAATCAAAAAAAATAAATTATAAAAGCCACCGCATTAAACAATTTCAAGGTCATTTAACAAGCACGCGTAAATACTAAAACAGTACCACAATATGAAATTTGAAGACATCATACATTACCGCCGTTCAGTCAGACACTACAAAAATCTGGCAATTGATTCGGAAAAAGTTAAACACTGTTTAGAACTGGCGGCTTTATCGCCCAATAGCTCAAACATGCAACTTTGGGAATTTTATCACATTACCAATCCCGACATGATTAAAAAACTCGCCGTGGCGTGTTTAAATCAGCAAGCAGCAGCTACCGCACAAGAACTAGTAGTTTTTGTAACGCGACAGGATTTATACCGAAAGAGAGCTCGAAAGATGACCGAACTGGAAAGCCAAAATGTGCTAAAGAATAGCCCGAAAGAAAAGCAAGGAAAACGCATCCAAAAATGGGAATTATACTATGGAAAAGTCATGCCCTTTTTATATTCCCGTTTTTTAGGAATTCTTGGCATTTTTCGAAAACTCATAGTGTCCCTTATCGGATTATTTAGACCTATCGTCTATCAAGTATCAGAAAACGACATGAGAGTGGTCGTTCACAAAACATGTGCATTAGCGACACAAACATTTATGCTGGCAATGGTCAATGAAGGTTACGACACCTGTCCAATGGAGGGTTTTGACAGTAGACGGGTAAAGCGTCTGTTAAAATTACCTTTTGGAGCAGAAATAAATATGATTATTTCATGTGGTATCAGAGATGAACATGGTGTTTGGGGTGACCGAATGAGAATTCCTTTTGATAAAATCTACCAACGCATTTAAAAACCAAAAGAAACATCACTTAAACACTACTAATCATGGGAAAAATACAAGTATTAGCAATTGTTTTAGTTCTTATTGTAGGCTGTAGTAATAAACAAAACACAGCTCAAATCATTCTGAATCAAACCGATACATCAGAAAAAACTATCAAACAATTTCCAGTCATACCAGATATCTTGTATTTGGATACCGTTATGGCTACGTATTGTTCTGGATCTCACTCTGAAATATTTCTTGAGTGTAAAACAAATATCGAAAACTCCTCGTATACGGTCAAAATCAACTTACCTGCGGGAGAAAAATTGAGGATGAGAAACCAATATGAAAAAGGAATTGAGTTTAATGTCGACACCTTCCCTTTTACTATATCAGGTAATGATTATTGTCCCTATGCAAACGTGTTAGACAAAAGCATTAGAGAACCACTATGCACGATTGAAGTATTCAACAAAGAAACTCGTTCGTATGATTTTATGAGTTTTGTGTTGGATAAATTAATCATACATCAGTTGCAAGGTGAGAATAACCATTTATCCATTAATATTGATTATTACGGTGCCTCAACTAGTTATCCGTATGGAAAACATTCGGCTATTATAAAACTAAATTTAAAAAACATCAACTTGGATCAACTATTAGTTGATTGAGGTTGGAACAATAATACAACACCGTAACCATAAAACACCATGCGAATATGTAATTGCGACATCACGTATGCTGAACAGATTCTTGACATTTTGAATGATGCTATTTGTCATTCTACTGCTTTGTACGACTACCAACCACGCACCATGGCCGATATGAAAACGTGGTTTGAGGTCAAAGCACAGCACCACTACCCTATTATTGGTTTAGTGGACGACCACAACACGCTGCTTGGTTTTGCCACGTATGGCACATTTCGCGCTTTTGCGGCTTATAAATATACGGTGGAGCATTCACTCTATATTCACAAAGATTATAGGGGAAAAGGATTGGGGAAATTATTACTTCAAGAGCTTATTAAACACGCCACCGCTCAAAATCTACATTGTTTGATAGCCGGCATCGATGCAACAAATACCGCTAGCATTACACTTCACAAACAAGCTGGATTTACCGATTGCGGCACCATCAAACAAGCGGGCTATAAATTTGCACAGTGGTTGGATCTTACTTTTTACCAATTACTGCTACCTACACCAGCCGAGCCAAACGAAGAATAATCACAAGAAATCACTCTATAAAACAAACAGACTGCAACCATGCCACTGAAATTGCACAAAAACGAAAAAAGAGTGCATTTTCAGAGCAATTGTTGTGTTTATAAGAAAAAGGTCGTATCTTTGTGGCTCCAAATTTTAACCAAAATTTTATTATGGCAAATCAACTTTTAGCAGGCAAAAGAGGTATTATCTTCGGAGCCTTGAATTCAAAATCTATCGCTTGGAAAGTAGCTGAGAAAGCAGTTGCTGAAGGCGCTCAAATCGTATTAACAAACGCTCCTATCGCTGTGCGAATGGGCGAAATACAAGAATTAAGTACTAAATTGAATGCACCAGTTATTGCTGCTGATGCCACAAGTATTGAAGATTTAGAGAATCTCTTTTCTGAAGCTCAAAAAACACTAGGTGGAAAAATTGACTTCGTATTACACTCTATCGGTATGTCTCCAAACGTTCGCAAAGAACGTTCGTACGACGATTTGAACTACGATTTTTTAAACAAAACGCTTGATATTTCAGCTATTTCATTCCACAAAATGTTGCAAGTAGCTAAAAAACAAGATGCTATTTCGGAAGGTGGTTCTGTCTTGGCTTTGACTTACATTGCTGCACAACGTACCTTCGTTGGTTATAGCGATATGGCTGATGCCAAAGCGTTATTAGAATCAATCACACGTAGCTTTGGTTGCATTTATGGTCAAGAAAAAGGCGTTCGTATCAATACCATTTCTCAATCACCAACAATGACTACCGCTGGTAGTGGCGTTGGTGGCTTCAATCTATTCTACGACGTGGCTGAAAAAATGTCGCCACTTGGCAATGCCAATGCCGATGATTGTGCTGACTATTGTGTTGTCATGTTCTCTGATTACACACGTAAAGTAACCATGCAAAACTTATTCAACGATGGTGGTTTTTCAAACACTGGTATGAGTCTTGGAGCCATGAACCAATACACGAAAAGTTTTGAAAAATAATTGTTAACACAAATGAGTTAACATGACATCCTGTTAAAAAGACAAAAGCGAGGTAAACAACTGTTTATCTCGCTTTTTTTGTATCAAAAAAAAATGTAATTTTGTCAGTTTATAGGCATACTAACAATTTATCATCATGAAACGTTTCTCACAGCTCCTTATTTTTTCGCTTTTCTATATAGCCACATGCGCACAACCCACACAAGTAGGCAAGCGTCCACCGATTGGTGGCGAAATTAAACGCGAAGATTTTCCACAAGAAATTGACAAAGGGCCTGTCAATGCAACATTTACTTTTGCCATATTCTCCGATTTACATCTGTCGGATACACTATCTCAAAACAGCGAAGATTTACAAAATGCCATCACCGAAGTAAACGCGAATAAAAATCTTGCTTTTGTACTTATCACTGGCGATATTACAGACAATGGCGACACCAAATCGCTACGATTAGCCAAGACGCTACTTAACGAATTAAAAATTCCATATTATATCATTCCAGGAAACCACGATACACGCATTTCCGAATCAGGAGGAAGTGATTTTACCTCTATTTTTGGTGATCAGCATTTTCGACTATTTTTTAACGGTTATCTATTTCTCGGCATCAATTCCAGTCCTATGCTTCAACTAGAAGATGGGCACATATCACCTCAAGAATTGGAATGGCTAGCGCATCAGCTCAAACAAGTTGGACGCAAACAACCCGTTTATATTCTCACACATTATCCTGTAAAAAAGGGCAACATAGATAATTGGGATACTCTAACTGATCTTGTTAGAAAATATAACACACAAGGCATCTTTGGGGGTCATTTTCACCGCAACTGTGTTCTAAGTTACGATGGGATTCCTGGTGTCGTCGTTCGTTCCACGCAACGAGAAACCGATTCAATAGGCGGATACACCATTTGCTCCATAGGCGACTCACTTTACATCGCCGAAAAAAAGATTGGTGCTACCGCACACATCTGGCAAGCCCTACCACTTGAAAAAAAGGTCTATACCGAAGGCGATCACAAAGCTTTTCCAAGACCAAATTTCGACGTCAATAAAACTTATAAAAACGTCAAAACAGTTTGGGAGAAAAAAAATGAAGTAGAAATTGATGGCACTCCAGTGATCAATCAAAATTCAATTTTCTTCGGCGATGCCAACGGCACATTGCACTGCATCACAGCCAATAAAGGGAAACCTGTTTGGCAATTTAAAACCACAGGCAATATTTATAGTACGCCAGCAGTAAGCGAAGGAAAAATTGTATTCGGCAGTTACGATCACAACATTTATTGTTTGAATACTACCGACGGGAAATTACTCTGGAAATTCGCCACGTCACAAGCAGTTGTTGCTAGTCCAATAATTGAAAACAATATCGTATACATTGGTTCTAGCGATGGACAATTTCTAGCTATCAATTTACAATCAGGTCAACTTATTTGGGCTTACAAAGGAATTGACAGTTATGTACAAACCAAAGCTGTTATTAATGACAATAAAGTCATCTTCACCGCTTGGGACAATCACATATACGCCTTAAATAAAGAAACTGGCGCTCTTTTGTGGAAATGGCAAAGTAGCACTGATAAACTAAAAAATACACCGGCAGCCATTCCACCAGTATTGGCTCACAACAAACTATTCGTCACAACCAATGATCACCTAATAACAGCTATAGATGTAGAACATGGCACAACTATTTGGGAAAAGAAAAAGCACCATATCATACACTCTACAGGCGTATCGACAGACCAATCCACCATTTTTATGCGCAGCACCAAAGATAGTGTACTGGCTATTAATGCCAAATCAAACATCTACGCTAAGCGTTGGATTAAAAATGCCAATTATGGAGAAGACCTTTATGCTTGCCAAATGATACCTTATAATAACCAATTGGTATTTTCGACTAAGCATGGACTCATCTGCTGTCTTGATGAAGAAACTGGTACACTCTTATGGCAACATAAAATCAATAACACAAGCTTAAATATCATACCAATGGCACCAAATAGTTGGTTGATTACAACACGCGACGGACAGATTATCCGCCTAAATGTAAAATAAAATAACAGATTGAAGCCTTGCTATAAAATAAAAACGTATTACACTACGTATTACTTACTATGAGATTGAATTTAAAACAACTATGTATTTTGTTGCTCGTTAGCTCTGTATTGTTATCATGCAGCGTATCAGCACGCCTAAAAAAAGCTGATAAACGCTATGCACAAGGCGAATACTTTGCAGCTGGTGAAATGTACCGAAAAGTACAATCGGGCATTTCGTCGCAAAAAGAAAAAAAACTCAAAGCACAAGTTAATTTTAAAATGGGTGAATGTTACAGAGCTGTTAATAACAACAAACGTGCTACCAGAGCCTACTCGCAAGCTATAAAATACAAATATCCCGATTCCATTGCCTACTTACGACTAGCACAAGTAGATCATGCTTTAGGAAAATACCAAGAAGCAGCCAAAAGCTACACCCTATTTTTACAAGCACACCCCAATCATGGTGAGGCGACAGCAGGATTAGAAGGTGCTACCAACGCTACAAATTGGAAGAAAAACCCTACGCGCTACGTCGTCAAATACGCTTCAGAATTCAATTCTAAACGAAATTCTGAATTTTCACCTGTTTTTATGGGAGCAGACGGAACGTCCATCATTTTTACCACCAACCGTGAGAACACAACCAATCGCAAGAATAGCAGTATTACTGGTGTACCTAATAACGATCTATTTTCTTCGCGAAAAAATTCAGTCGGGAAATGGGAAAAGCCAGAACCGCTTGAAGGCGAATTTAATACGGATGACGACGAAGGCACGACCTCTGTAACAGCTGATGGAAAAACACTCTATTTTACACGTTGTCGTTCGGCTGAAAATGCTGCCATTGGTGGCGAAATATATACCGCCACACGCTCAGGAGGTCAATGGACTGCGCCACAAAAAATCACTCTTTTTAAAGATAGCGCAATCACGGTAGCTCACCCTGCTATTTCACCAGATGGAATAACACTCTATTTCGTATCAGACGAACCAAAAGGACTTGGAGGTAAAGATATTTGGAAAGCAGAAAAGATAGAAGAAGGTTGGAGTTATCCTGAAAATCTAGGCGTTAACATTAACTCCACTGCTGATGAATTATTTCCTTACGTAAAATATGATGGAACCTTATATTTTGCATCCAATGGACATGGAGGATTTGGAGGATTAGACATTTTTAAAGCGCAAAAAGACTCTCTTGGTAAATGGCAAATTGAAAATATGATGATGCCTATCAATTCCAATAATGACGATTTTGGAATCACCTTTGACAAAACTACAGAACAAGGTTATTTCTCATCAAACCGTAACCAATCAAAAAATTATGACCGATTATATCATTTCGAATTACCTGAGTTGATTTATGCGATAGAGGGTAAAGTCACCGATGAAAAAGGTGAACCTGTACCAGATGCTATACTCAAACTTATCGGCGACAATGGCGACAAAGTAAAAATGAGAGCCAAAAAAGATGGGTCATATCGCATCAAAGTCACTAACAATGCAAATTATATCATGTTAGCTTCAGCTCGAGGCTATCTCAATAGCACCCATAAATTCTCAACACAAGGCCTTATTAATAGCAAAACATTCACCGAAACATTTAAATTACCAACTATTGGAAAACCAATTCCTATTGGCAATATTTTCTTCGAGTTTGGAAAAAGTGAGTTAACAACGGCTTCAGAAAAATCATTACAAGGGCTTGTGAAGATGCTTACCGACAATCCAAATATTGCTATCGAAATTTCGGCACACACCGATATGGTAGGTACAGAAGAAAGTAATATGGAGTTATCGCAAAAACGTGCACAAGCGGTTGTGAATTTCCTTATTAAATCAGGTATTGAAAAAGGTCGCCTCACATCTAAAGGTTATGGAGAGAGCACACCGGTAGTAGTCGATAAAAATATGGCAAAAGAATATAAATTTATCAAAGAAGGTGAAATCTTAGATGAAAAATTGGTAAATTTGCTCACCAAAGAGCAACAAGAAATGGTCAATAGTATTAACCGTCGAACAGAATTTAAAGTGGTCAAGACTACTTATAACCTATATTAATAACCAGTCAATCAGCAACTTTTATTTTATATGAAACAATACCTCGATTTACTACAACGTGTACTTGACGAAGGCGTCGAAAAAAACGATCGTACTGGCACCGGAACCATTAGCGTGTTTGGGCATCAAATGCGATTCGATTTATCGAAAGGTTTTCCGATGTTAACAACCAAAAAATTGCACTTAAAATCAATTGTCTACGAACTCTTATGGTTCTTAAATGGCGATACAAATGTGAAATATCTACAAGACCATGGCGTACGCATTTGGAATGAGTGGGCTGATTCTGATGGTGATTTGGGACATATTTATGGTTATCAATGGCGTTCATGGCCAGATTATAACGGCGGACACATCGACCAAATTTCGGAAGTGGTAAATACAATTAAGAATAATCCAGATTCTCGTCGTATGATTGTGAGTGCCTGGAATGTAGCCGATTTGAATAATATGAATTTACCACCATGTCATGCTTTTTTCCAATTTTACGTCGCAAATGGTAAATTAAGCTTACAGCTCTACCAACGTAGTGCTGACATCTTCTTGGGTGTACCTTTCAATATTGCCTCTTACGCTTTATTATTACAGATGATGGCACAGGTTACCAATCTGAAAGTAGGCGAGTTTGTGCATACATTAGGCGATGCTCACATCTATAGCAACCATTTAGAACAAGTAAAACTACAACTCTCACGAGAGCCTCGTACTTTGCCACAGTTGAAAATCAATCCTGATAAAAAGTCTATTTTCGATTTTGAATTTGAGGATTTTGAAGTAATTAACTACGATCCACACCCACATATAGCTGGAGCTGTAGCCGTATAATATATGGCCAAAACACTAAGATAGTTGTATATAAAAAAGGCTTTACACCATGGTGTAAAGC
>Ga0172377_10005740_pt1 | contig 12777 bp, 12 predicted proteins | sample Pumphouse3metaG_FD_119749 | JGI IMG/M metagenome (GOLD analysis project Ga0172377, IMG submission 119749) | Leachate microbial communities from a municipal landfill in Southern Ontario, Canada - Pumphouse #3 metaG | ecosystem: Engineered > Solid waste > Landfill > Unclassified | place: Canada... | reverse complement strand
GCTAGGATCATCAATCACACAAAGATTCGGATTTTGGACACAATCGTTGGCTTGCGAACCGGAACCGCAACCATAATAACTACACACTTGAAAAACTGTTACATCAAAGGAAGCACTACTTCCTAGATAGGAAGCTAATACTGTTTCTGTTCCCAGACTATCAGCATGAACTGTTATATTATCTGTACCGCTGAGACTGACAGAGTTATTGGGACTATCTGAACCACTCCATGCTGCAACTGAAGTGACATCTGCTAGTGGATCAGAATCATTGCATCCCGGATCCATTCCATAACAAGCTTTTATATCTTCCTTGGTATTATTTATCGGAAGATTAAAATTTGAAACCTGGAGAGTCGAGTCGCAAGAGTTGTAGCACACCTTCAAAGTTTTTCCCATCATTGCTCCGCCGAAATTTATCCATCCTAGTTCATCCGACCAAGCATAGGTGGGAGTATTCAAATTTCCATCCATCTTGCTTATTTCAACCCCATACCCTGTTCCCTTCAAACTTATCCATCCTTCCCAACCTCCGGAATTTTCTAAAGCATAGGCAGTTTGTATGCTTTTTATCCTCGCCCAGCCTTCCAACCAGCCTCCGGCCCTCCTGGCCGAGCATTCTCCGCTTGGACATCCGGTTAAATCCCCAGAATTAAAACTTATCCATCCCACATTCTCGCTCCATACATATCCTGAAACAGGTCCGTCGGTGGAAGGAACCGCAAGGCTGTAACTAGCCCCGGTAGCTTGAGGACAAAATGCAGTTTCCGTAAGTCCACCTTCATTGGAAGCGCAATTGGAACTATTCGCGCTTATCCAGCCGAAATTGGTATGGCTCGTGTCTCCGACAAATGACTCAGTTCCCCCGCCCCAAAGCCAGCCGATGACATCGGCCTTGGCGGAAAAGCTTAATCCCGCAAAAAGCGCAACAATAATTATTGCCAATATTATTTTTTTCATTTTTTTATATTTATTTTTTGAAGTTATTTTAACCAGCTTTATTATACAATAATTATTTCTTTTGAGCAAAAAAATAAAATGGGTTATCCACAGGGTATGATTTTCGTGCTTACGTTACATGACAGGATAAAAATACTTTTTATTCTCTTTAAACAAAGCCTTTTTGCGTTTCTTAGAAATTTCGTACATTCGTAAAATTCGTAATTCGCCCGCCTGCAATGCATGTGCATAAGCACTGCAGGCAGGTAAAGAAATACTAAAACCTCGCATCATCATCCAGCGACATTTTTTTCTTGAGGGATCTGGCTCCGCGCATAATTTTGGTCCACAGCTTGTCTTTTTTCTTTACAATTTGGATCTTAAGCTCATCCACCACCAGATCGATCGAGCCCTCGATGCTTTCGGTCGTCTCTTCCGCCCTGAATAGGTCCCGAGGAGTCGAAACCATCACCTCCACCCTGAAGAGTCCTTTTTTGTCCCTGTCGATCTCTACTTCCGTCTTTAAGATTTTATCCAACACTTTCTCTATTCCGGAAAGCCTTTTTTCTACATATTCCCTGGTTCGATTATCGATGGTTACATCTTTGAACAGATATTTTATGTTCATAATTTTTCCCAACAAATTTAAAAATTATTTTATTTTTACGCCATTAATATTTTTTTATTTAAAATCCGATCAGCCTCACTTCTTCTTCCAGCTGGATTCCGAACCGATCCCTGACTTTTTCTTTTATCAAACTGCTTAGTATTATAACATCTTCCGCAGTGGCATTTCCAGTATTGATTATGAAATTGGAATGTTTTTCGCTCACCTTGGCGCCTCCGATTTTTTTCCCCTTGAGCCCGACTTCTTCAATCAGCCAGCCGGCCGGAATTTTATCGTCTTTTATCTTGAGTCCCGTGTCTCTCTCGAATTTATTTATTATTTCCTCTTTATTGACAACCGGATTTTTGAAAAAACTGCCGGCGCTCGGATAGCGGGGCTGTTTTTCCTTCCTTTTTTTTATTATATCTCCGATCTTTTTTTCGCTTTCTTCCCTTTTTCCCGCTTCCATATCAAAAACAGCTGAAATTAGAATAAACTTTCCGGAATTTTTTTTAAACAAGCTGTTTCGATATCCAAAATCACAATCTTTCTTTTCAAAAGTCATCAATTTTCCTTCTTCGACGCTTAAAGTTTTGACTTCTATCAAATTATCGCTTATTTCTCCGCCAAAGGCTCCGGCATTTCCCGCAATCGCCCCGCCGACTGTTCCCGGTATTCCGGCCGCCCATTCCAATCCTCCTAAATTATTCTTGGCAGTTTCCATTGCCAATTGAGATAAAGAAGTGCCCGCTCCGCAAAAAACTTCCCTATCTTTTATTTCGATTGAGGAGTTGGATATTTTTATCGCCAGACCGTCAAGACCGTTGTCGCTCACCAGCAGGTTGGAACCGCCGGAAAATATGAAAAAATCCTTATTATTATTTTTGGCGTAATCGATGGAATCGGCTATATCGCTTTCGCTTTTGGCCTCGACAAAGAATTTGGCCGGCCCGCCGATCTTAAAAGTGGTATACGGAGCTAAAGGAATATTTTTTTGGATATTTAACATAAGAAATTATTTCGCTAATTCATGAGTAACTCTCCATACGTCTCCGGCTCCCATCGAAATCACAACGTCGTTTTCATTTATCGAATCTTTGAGAATATCGATCGCATCTTCGACCCTGGGCACATATCTGGCTCTCCTGGGATAATATTTATTTATGAGCTCGACCAGATCTTCGGAACTCACGTCTCCCGAATCTTCTCTGGCGCTTCCATAGATATCCAAAATCAGAATTTCGTTGGCATCCCCGAAACTGTTGGCAAAATCTTCCAGCAAGGCTTTCGTCCTGGTGAAAGAATGGGGATGAAAAACGGTTACGATATTCTTATCGGGGAAAATTTCATCAGCGGCTCTCAAGGCGGCCTTTATCTCTTCGGGATGATGCGCATAATCGTCGATAAGAACGGATCCGTTCCTTTCTCCGATTTTTTGGAACCTTCTGGCTGTTCCCCTGAATGAACTGAGCACCTCCCTGACTTTATCCGGATCCAATCCTAGCTCATTGCAAAAAGCGATTACGGAAGATGCATTAAGTGCATTGTGCGCTCCCGGCAATTTTATTTTGAAATCGCCCAAAGATTCACCTTCATGAAAAATCTCGAAAGTCTGAGAAAACTTGACTCTTTTTATCTTTACCAGGTAATCACTTTCTTTGTTGAAGCCGAAGCTTACCTTCCGGCACTTGGCTTTTCCCGCCACATCCAGCACGTCCCTGTTATCGTTGCAGTAGATCAAATATCCGGTTTTGGGGATTTTTTTTGCAAAATCGATAAAAGCGTTCTTGTAATCCTCGGAAGTCCTGTAAAAATCCGGATGGTCATAATCGACACTGGTAAGGATCGCCGACCAAGGATCGTAATATATAAGCTTGTTCTGATACTCATCCGCTTCAATGATGAAATAATCACCCTTTCCATAAAGACTGTTAGCCCTCCAGTCGATCACCTTGCTTCCCACCACGGCGCTGGGGCTAAGTCCCATATTATCGAGAACAAAAGCCAGCATCGCCGTAGTCGTCGTTTTGCCGTGAGTCCCGCAAACTGCAATTCCCATTTTCTTATTAAAGAGATCCGCCAAAGCTTCCGGATAGCTTTTCATTTCCAGATTTCTTTTCTTGGCTTCCTGAAATTCCGGATTTTTTTCATTTATACAGGTCGAATAAACTACCTTGCGGACATTTTCCGGAAGGTTTTTCTTATCATAAGAAGAAAAAATTTTTATTTTGTTTTTTTCCAAGATATCTCCGTAAAAATGATCTCCATCGTCTGATCCCGCGACATCATATCCGAGATTTTTATAAATCACGGCCAAAGCGGAAGTGCCCGCCCCTTCAATGCCTATGAAATAAATTTTTCCGGACTTCTTCTTGGTCATCGGATTTTTTACCGCGACTGGCAAGCTAATCCTAATTAGCTATTTCCAGCAAACCTTCCGTAATTTTGTCAGACGCGTCAGAATGATAAAATCCTCCTATGTTTTCCATCAGTTTACGGGAAAAATCCTTATCTTGCAACATTTTTATTATTTTTTCCAGAAGAATATGCTCTCCCAAATTGCTTTCTTCCAAAACGACCGCTCCTCCGGCTTCAGCCAGCTCGTAAGCGTTCATACTCTGATGATTGTTAGCCGCGCTGGGCAGGGGTATCAGTATGGCAGGTTTCTTATTGGCGGCGATCTCAGAAATTGAATTGGCTCCCGCCCGGCTTATTATCAGATCGGCTGAAGCATAAGCGTTTTTCATATCCTCAAGCTCAAAAAAAGAAAACGGGAAATATCCTTCGTGGCCTTCCTTTATTCCATGCGCTCTAGCGCCGTGAATCGCTTCCTTATAATTCTTTTCTCCCGTTATGTGGACGACTTGGGCATGCTTCAAAATATCAGGCAGAGATTTGACAATCGCCATATTTATCGCCCGCGAGCCTTGGCTTCCTCCGATAACAAATATCACCGGACGAGATTCCGTAAGATTAAATTTTTGCAAAAAAGCCTCCTTGCTCCCCTTGTTTATATCCTCCCTCACGGGATTTCCCGTCAATAAAACTTTGTCTTTTACAAAATACCTTTCCGCTCGAGGATAAGATACGGCGATCCTTTGGGAAAATTTACCGATGATCCTGTTGGCGATTCCCGGAACGGAATCCGATTCATGGGTAAGTATCGGAATCTGATAGATCCAAGCGGCAATCACGACCGGCATGGCTCCGTGTCCTCCTTTGGAAAAAACCGCGTCAGGCATAAACCAAAGCAGATGCCAAAGGGATTGCAAAATTCCAAGAGGAAATTTAAAAATATCCAAAAGATAAAGCAAGGAAAAATAGCGCCGAGCCTTTCCGCTCATTACGCTTCTCACCCTGATACGATTTTTTTCCATGACTCTCCTTTCCAGACCGCTGTTGGGTCCCATAAACATAAATTCCGCCTGGTTATCTATTTTTCTTATGCTATCGGCAACGGTTATCAGCGGAAAGATATGACCTCCTGTTCCTCCGCCTGTTAGGACTACTCGCATATATTTTTTGGAATTTTTAATTTATAAATAATTTAATGTTTCATGCTTTATTTTTCATCCCCTACGATCCATAGCTCTTGTCCCTTGCTTTATTCCTTGTCGCTTGTCGCTCATATATTGTCTCTTAAAGACTATTTCCATTCATAAGAATCAAAAGCCCAGTTCACCATTTCCCTGGCATCCCCCCAGCGATAGGGATCGTCAAGCAGGACCGCCACTATCCTGTGCCTCTTGAGATTATCGGTTGCCGCCAGCATAAGAGAATATCCCGCCAGCGGGGTAAATCCGGTTTTTGCTCCTAGGCATTCCGGCATCTCTTCCAAAAGAGCGTTCGTATTCATTATCTCATGAGCTATTTTTCTGTCAAAGGAATATATAGTCGTGCTGGGAATTTTAAATATGTCCCATATTTCATCATATTTCATCGAATAAGCGGCGATTCTTGCTATATCATAAGCGCTTGAATAGCATCTTTCCTTATCCTCCGAGATCTCCAGTCCCGAAGGAGAGCAGAAATCCGAATTTTTAAGTCCCATTTCTTTGGCTTTTTCGTTCATCATTTTTACGAAACCTTCTTGAGTCCCTCCGATGTGCTTGGCCAAAGCTACAGCCGCATCATTGGCGCTGTTCATAAGCATCGCTTTTAGAAGCTCCTTTGCGGAAATTGTTTCCCCCACTCTCAGCCTTGTTCCCGGGCAATATCCCGAACGGGGACAGCCTATTTTGGTTCCTTCTATAAAGACAGCTTCTTCATCGATAACCACCTTTTCATTTTCCAAATCACCAATAATTTCAACGACCAGAACCGCCGTCATAATTTTGGTGAGAGAAGCGATCTGGCGCTTCTCTTCTCCGTCGTTATAATGGAGTATCGTTCCCGAATCAACATCTATAACAACCGAGGAATGGGCATTGGGAATTTGAAGATCGGAGATCCCTTCTTTTTTCACAGGAATATAGAATGGTATGGGAAAACTGTATTGGGAAAGCAGGCTGGAACTGTCCGGACTGGTCTTGGCATCCATCTCTCCCATTACTGCCGGAGCCTCTTCGGATAAAAAATTATTTTTTAAAAAACCACGGGCGTAAAAAACAAAAAAGCCTGCCAAAAAAAACAGCAACAGGATTGCGATTCTAACGGAAGCTCTCTTTCTTCTAAAATTGTTATTTCTCCGTTCTAATATTGATAATTGATCCGATCCGTCCATCGTGGGAGAGTTTTTCATAATCAGGCAAATCTTTTAAATTAGTTAAGCCCAACTTTTTTATAAATTCAAACGAAACTTTATACAGATATCCTCTCTGATCCTTTTTATTTACGGCTCTCACTATCATTCCTCGCATGAGAAGATTTCTGAGGGTGAAGCTGGAATTCACTCCTCTTATCGCCTCTATATCCAGTCTTGATATCGGACCCCGGTAGGCAATTATGGATACTACTTCCAAGGCCGCCTTGCTCAAGGAATCCTGCAAATCCCTTTTTATTATTTTTTCCACATAAGAAGCGTTTTCCGGATTAGTCGCCAATTGGACGCTGTTTCCGCTTATTATCAGAACGATCCCCCTTCCTTCGGCAGTATAATCTTCCGACAATCCCTCTATCGCTTCCTTAATCTTTTCTTTGGAAATTTCCAGCGCTTTTGCCAATTGAGAAAAATTAATCGGAGTCCCTTTAGAAAAAAGCAAACTTTCAACAATCGATTTTGTCTTTTCTTTTTCCATATTCCGTCTAATAATTATTATTTTCCCTATTTCTGACCTTGAGCTTTATGTCATTAAATATTTCCGCCTGTTCGACAACCACTATCCTTCTTTTGACCATTTCTAACATCGCCAGGAAAGAAACGATTACTTCGACCTTGTCTTTGGACTCTTTCACCAGATCGCTAAAAGAAGTTTCGATTCTTGTTTTTAAAAATTTTTTAAGGCTGTCAATCTTTTCTTTCAAGGAGACAACTTCTCTGACTTTCTCTTCCTCCATTTTCTCAACAGCTGGTATTTCCTCCAATATCTTGGAGAATGATTCTGCCAGATCCCCAGCCTCCAGATCGGAAGGCGGAGAAAAAACAGGTTCTCTGTCAAGAAAACTCTCTCTCGAAAAAGAGCGGGCGGACGAGTTGAAAAGTTTCCCCATTTTGATAGAAGCATCTTTGAACTTCTTATATTCCATCAGCTGTTGCTCCAGATCGACTATTTCTTCTTCCTCCTCCTTGCTCAAAACTAGAAGAGGAAGCAGGGACTTGGATTTTATCAGAATAAGTTTCGAAGCCACGGTCAAAAATTCAGCTAGATTTGAGAGATTTATATCTCGGCTGTTCTCCAGATAATCCAAATACTGATCCGCCACCTGGGCTAGGCTGATTCTGGTTATATCAAGCTCTTCCTTACTTATGAGATCGGCCAAAAGTTCCAAAGGACCCTCGAATTGTTTTATTTTTATATTATACATCGATAGTATTCTACTACTTTTTTAGAAAGTTGGCAACGTGCCATAGAAATATCAAAAAGCATCCGTTTGACCTGAAATTTCCGAAAAAAAGCATGCCACATATTTGTTTGCCGTAGCAAGCAAATGATTAAGGAAAAAAATTAAAGATCCGACCTATCGGAGAATGAAAAAATCAGAGCTTCGCTCTGATTTTTAAAAATTTATTTCAAATCTTCGATGATGGCATTCTTGCTCATTATGGATTCAACGACTTTCGCTTGTCCGTCTCCCGTCTTGACTGTAATCTTTACCAGGATATCATTCAGTCCGGATTGCTTCTGAATCTTAAGGGCGTAATTTTCATAGCTTATTTTTTCCGGAAGATTGTAAGCTATTTCAATCGTCTTTTCTTTTCCGGTTTCCACTTTTATAAGGCCTCCGAAATAAGTCTTTCCGAGATCGCTCCCCGTTCTAGGCTCATCTACAGCCCCATCGAAGTAAACCAGCTCCGATCCTTCAGGAACATAGATCCTCAGATAGCTCTGATAATCTTTGGTGAACCAGTTTTTTTCCTTGGCAGTATGGTTATATTTCAATCTCAAAGTAGCTTTCGGTTTTTCTCCCGAGAAATCTATGAAATAATCCATTGAACGTCTCACAAAATAATCGCTTTTGTAAGCTCCCAAGTTTGCATCCACTGCCATCAGATAGTCATCGTCCCAAATTTTGTCAACTTCTCCCGTCCAATCAGCCTCCTGCGCTATTTTTTGCAGATCATAATCTTTGAAATAAAGCTGGATATTTTTATTTTCCAATTCTCCGGTAATCACTTTGAATAATCTGGTTTTATCCAAAATGGAAAAATCTCCGATCTTTTTCAAGAGCTCCTTAAAGAAAGTTCCCAAGACCTGCTTCCTATCCCCTCTCGTTATCCCTTGGCCTTCAAAATCTATTTCTACCTGCTTTTCCAAATTGATAAGAACATTTTTGGAATCATATATCCCCGGAAATCCTTCCAATTCGATCGGACCGGTGATCTCCAATATTTTTTCCAGGACAGAAACATTGAGCGCGATCACTCCGTCGAATTGTTCCAAGCCTTTTCCGAGATAATAGAACTCCATGGCTTTTTCCGCGTTAACTTTGAAATCCGGAGAATAATTGGAGTCGCGAAGCTTCCAGGCGCTTATGCCAAAAATTTCTCCCATAGGATAAGGCATCGGCGACGTATCGGGGATTCTTTCATCAAAATTTCCCGTATCGTGAACTTCGTAAGAAACTATATCCTCTCCCTTGGTTTTTATTATCGCAAATGAACCTATAAATCCCCCTCCGGGACGAATTTCCATATTATTCTGCAAAAGAATCAAAAAAGTCATCTCTCTGCCCCTGTTATCCAAAATATTCTTAGCAAGCTTGGCAAAAGTCGCCAAAGATCCCCTAGCCTCTTCTTGTGATGTTCCGCTATCATGGTTTTCTCCCTTGCGGATGAAATTAAATACGGAAAAAAACAAGGCTACTGCCAAAATAATGCTTAGCCATATGTATAATTTGTTTCGAAAATTATTTTTCATAAAATTATGCTATTCTCCTTTCAAAAGCTGGTTTAATCTTCTCTTATATTCTTCTTCCGTAGGCTCCTCACTTGATTCCTCCGGCAATTTTTCATCGAAATATCGCCCGCTCCCCTCCGGCTCTTCCATGACTTCGAAAGGGAGATTTCCGGGAACAGATTCCGTTTCTTCGATCCTCTGCGACTGTTTGCTTTGCTCGGATATCTCCATCGGAAGATTTTGAGGAAAAGCGGCCTTTTTAAAATAAACGGGTTCGACTCCCGATTTTTCTGTTGGAAATTTTTCATCCGCATAGCCCTTGGAAAATGCGCCGGAAAGATTTTCAATTTTGGATCTGTTCTTTATCAGCATATTTTCGATTCCTCTCGATGTGTCAGGCGCCTCTTTCTTCCTCTTTAAAAAAATATAAGCCGAATTCTCCAGATAGTTCAGAACGATTTGGATGCAGAAAGAGATCAATCCTCCGATCAGGACGCTCGCAAGCGCGATAATAAAAATTCCGCTTTCGGCTTTACGCGTTCCTCCCCTGATTATCCTTATATCCAAATCGTTTTTTACATTATAATAAATGCTTGCGATATTGATAATTTCTTGGGAGGTCTTTTCCGCCTGGCTAACCGCTTCGCTCCCTATATAGCTCTCAGTTTCGATGCTCAATATAGAATCTCCGTCTCTGATTTTTAATTCCGCTTCCGGCCTTTCGTTTTTCTTTTCAAAGATATGGACGAGATTGTTTCTTATCTTGTCGATCTGAAAAGCCGTTTTTTCATTTTTGGGAATCAACAGTAAATCAATGTTGGAAAAATATTTTCCGCTGTCCAGAAGCACGACAAAAATTCCCGCAGCAACCGCCAATGCTACTATAAAAAAATTTATGTCCGGCTTGATTTTTGTGCTTTTTCTTATCATAATAAAAAAGTTTTCTAAAATCATTATACGCTATTTGACCGTCAATACTATCAAAAAAGCGTAGGACTTGTCAATATTCGACTAGTATTATATAATTCAATTGTCTAAATCAAATACAAATACAAACAAACGAGGTTCTTTGGAGGGATTTTCAATTTTTGAATATCCGTTTAAAAAAAGAGCCTGCAAAAAACAAAATGCCGACAACAAACAGCGACGCAGACAACGCCGCAAAAATTGAATCACTTAGAAAAACTATCTCCAGCGCTGAAAAAACTATCCAGAGCGCCAAGGCGATGCTTTTACAATTGGAAGGAAAAAAGAGAGCCGGACGCAGAAAAAAAATAGAATCCGGCGACGGAACCGTGATATATGGGACTTTTGACGGACAAATAATGATTGGCGACGACGGAAAGCAATATCCGGTCCCGGCCAATTACGCTTCCAAATCCAAGCTGGTGGAAGGCGACATGCTCAAGCTTACGATAGAAAACGGAAGTTTTGTTTACAAGCAAGTCGGTCCGGTGGAAAGGAAAAATCTGATCGGTGTAGCCGGACAAGATGAGTCGGGAAATTATTTCATCATAGCCGATGGCGTACCCTACAAAGTTCTTTTGGCTTCAATCACCTATTTCAAAATATCTCCCGGAGACGAAGTTGTCATAACAGTGCCTGCCGAAGAAAAAAGTTCCTGGGCGGCCATTGAAAACGTTTTGCAAAAAGACGAAAGCAATACGGATTATTCCGACCAAGGCGCCGAATATGATGGAGACGAAAAAGAGCCGATTGAATTTATGGATGACGAAGATGGCAATGATGAAAAAAAGGGCGAGGAAGAGGAAGATTCTTCGAATGTTGAAAGCGGAAAAGAAAAAAATAAAAAAAGAGAAGAACAAGATGATGTCGTAAACGAATGGATGAGCGACATTGAAACCATAAAAAAAGAGATCCAAGAGGAAAAAGTAAAAGCTAAATCTGAATAAAAAAATGAACGACAACACAAAAAAAACAGCCGGCCAGTTCATAAGATTTGCAATGATAGGCGTAATAAATACATTGGTTGACCTCGCTATTTTAAACGCGGAAACAATCATAACCGGAATAAAAGACGGATCCGGATACGCCATCCAGAAAGGTCTCTCTTTTTTAGTTGCGGTAACCGTAAGTTATTTTCTCAACAAGCATTGGGCGTTCGAAGACAAGTCCAAGAAGGATGAGGGTAAAAAATTCTCCCAGTTCCTGTTCGTCAGCATCATGGGAATGCTTATCAATGTTTCTGTCGCAACTATCACTGTCACATATCTCAAGGCCCCGATAAATAATTTACTGAACCTTTCTTTCCTCAACGATCAGGTCTGGGTAAGCATCGGCGCTCTGGCCGGAACAGCTGTCGGACTCATCTGGAATTTCACCGGCTACAAGATCTGGGTGTTTAAAAAATAAAAAAAATCTGATTGAAAATCCGTTCGTTCAGGCGAGCGGTTTTTAATTTTTATATATATCTTTAAAGATAAATATAAAGATACGCAATCTAATATTTTTATCCATTGTTCGGATAAAAGAATTTATAAACGATAAAAGTCCCCCTCTTTATAAACTCGATCAAACATGCTAGAATAGTTATCGTTGAATACAAAGAGCAAATTCAACATTATAACAATTACAACAATTAAACATTTTTTTATGTCTTCAACTTTATACAGGAAATACCGCCCAAAAAAATTCTCAGAGATCGTCGGGCAAAAGCATATTGTCAGAACGCTTTCCAACGCCATAGCTCACGACCGGATCGGACAAGCTTATCTGTTCACCGGACCACGCGGAACGGGAAAAACCACAATAGCCAGGATTTTTGCCAAAGCGGCCAATTGTCTGGATATCCGAAAGACGCCTGGGGAAACCGTTTCTTCTGAGCCTTGTCTCAAGTGCGGAAATTGCAAGCAGTTTCAAGAAGATAAGTTCACGGACATCATAGAAATAGACGCCGCTTCCAATACCGGGGTAGATAATATACGCGACCTGCGAGAAACCGCCAGACTTTCTCCCCTCCGGGGAAAATTCAAGGTTTATATCATAGACGAAGTGCATATGCTTTCCCAGGGAGCTTTTAACGCGCTTCTAAAGATTCTCGAAGAACCACCGGCTCACGTGATCTTCATACTGGCTACCACGGAAATCCACAAAGTGCCTGAAACGATAATCTCACGTTGCCAAAGATTTGACTTCTCCAAATTCACCGTAGAAGAAATAATCGAAAAACTTTCCGCCGTGGCAAAAAAAGAAAAAATAAAAATAGACAAAGAAGCTACGGGGCTTATCGCCCTTATGGCCGAAGGCGGGATGCGGGATGCCGAATCATTGCTTGAACAAATCATCACTTTGGAAAAAAATGACATCACTTCCAAAAAGATTGAGGCTCTTTTGGGAGTTTCGGGGATAAAATCGATAGAAAAGATGACCGATCTTGTCTTCGCAGGGAAAACCGGCGAAGCTTTAATATTTGTAAATAAGATTTATCGCGACGGATACAATCTCGAGATATTTTCCAAAAGCTGGCTGGACTACCTCAGAAAAATGATGCTCTTTAAGGCCGGTCCGGAATTGGAAAAGCAGATCTTTTCCAGCCTGACCAAAGAGCAGAGAGAATCTCTGAAAAACCTATCCGCCAGAACAGGCGCAAAAAATCTGCTCGTCCTCATTGACAGATTATCCGAGTCCATACCTAAGATAAAAACATCTTTTATTCCGCAACTTCCGCTGGAATATTTGATTGTGGATCTGACCGGAAAATCTGAAGAAAAAAAT
>Ga0172377_10005739_pt1 | contig 12778 bp, 10 predicted proteins | sample Pumphouse3metaG_FD_119749 | JGI IMG/M metagenome (GOLD analysis project Ga0172377, IMG submission 119749) | Leachate microbial communities from a municipal landfill in Southern Ontario, Canada - Pumphouse #3 metaG | ecosystem: Engineered > Solid waste > Landfill > Unclassified | place: Canada... | reverse complement strand
ACGCTCGTATTAAATCAATAGAGCACGTTGCTTATAATTATAAACACGCCGTGTCTTCGTGGTTCAAAAAACAATTAGCAGGCCTGCTAATTGGTACAAATAATAGCCAACCGATTAAATCACTTTCGAAAAGCGATTGGTGGTGCCGGGTTTGATATAGGCATCAAACGCCATACAGATATTACGAATCAATAACCGGCCTTTGGCGCTGATATAAATATCCTGCGCATCCAGCGTCAGTAAACCGTCTTCGGCGAACTGTTGTACCGCCACCAACTCCTTGGCAAAGTATTCGTCAAACCGAATGCCCCATTGTTTATTCACCGTTTCAAAATTCAAATGGAAATGGCTGATTAACCGCGTAATCACATCACGGCGTAACTCGTCATCTTCGGTTAAATGCACGCCACGGAAAATCGCCAGTTTACCCGCATCAATCGCCGCATAGTAACTGTCGAGGTCTTTGCGGTTTTGTGAATAGGTGTTATCCACCAAACCAATCGAGGTCGCGCCCATGCCAATCAAGTCACAATCGGCGTGGGTGGAATAGCCTTGGAAATTGCGATACAGGGTTTCATTACGCTGCGCCACCGCCAACTCATCATCCGGCTTGGCAAAGTGATCCATGCCGATATACACATAACCCGCTTGCAATAAACGCTCGGTGGTTGCCTGCAAAATCGCCAGTTTTTGATCCGGGCTCGGCATATCTTCTTCACGCATTTTTTTCTGCGTCGGGAACATGCTGGGCATGTGCGCATAGTTAAAAATCGAGAACCGATCCGGCTCAACTGCTAATAATTTATCCAGCGTTTGTAAAAAACTGTCTTGAGTTTGAAACGGCAAACCGTAAATCAAATCGACATTCACCGACAAAAAACCTTGGTCACGTGCCGCATTTAATACGGTAAAAGTCTCTTCTTCAGACTGAATACGATTCACCGCTTTTTGCACTTTCGGGTCGAAATCCTGCACCCCCAAACTCATTCGGTTAAAGCCGAGTTCACGCAAAAGTTTGACGGTTTCCGCCGTGGCTTCACGCGGATCGATTTCAATTGAATATTCGCCGCTGTCGTCATCGTACAAATTAAAATGTTCGCGGGTTTTCGCCATCAACTGACGCATTTCATCGTGATTGATAAACGTCGGCGTGCCGCCGCCCCAATGCAATTGTTCCACTTTGCGATTCGGATCAAATAACTTGGCTTGCAATTCGATTTCTTTGAATAGACGCTCTAAATAAGGTGTGGTTTTTTTGCGATCGCGGGTCCACTCTTTATTGCAAGCGCAATAAAAACAAATCGTGTCGCAAAACGGAATGTGAAAATACAACGACAGTCCACGCCCCGATGCGTTAGAACGTTCAGCGGCGGCTTCATAATCGGCGATACCGAAACTTTCATCAAACTGCACCGCCGTCGGATAGGAGGTATAACGCGGCCCGCTTTGGTTATAACGTTTAATTAAGTCCGCATCAAATTGAATACCCTGTTCCATGTTCTATCCTTTCTATCCGTTAATCGGCTTTTTTAAACTCTGCGCTCGCCTAGCGTCCTGCAACCAGCGCTTTCGCTTTGTGCCTCGATCAATGCAGAATCGTCATTACAAGGCAAAAGCGCAATTAAACCCGCACAAGCCTGTTCAAAATAACGCGCTATTCTAAACCAACCAGGCCTGGTCGTGGTGTTGTGGCGGCAAAAATTGCGCTTAATCAACTATGTGCCTATAATCACAGCTCACCCCTGAAAACCTTCCCCATACCACGAGGTAAGTTACCCATGAAACGCATCTTTTCTATCCACATCCAACGTATAACGCTTAGCCTGCTGGCATTCAGCCTTCCCGCAAGCGTATCGGCCTCCGCCTATTGCTCGATTATCGACAAACAAAAAGACTGTCAGTATGCCTCTTGGAAAGAATGCAAACAAGCCATAGGCGACCGTGGCATGTGTGTCATTAACGCCGCCGAAGGCCAAGCCACGACCACCCCCATCCCCGCTTATGCCGTTGAAGACCAACGTTTAAAACAACAAATCCAAGATGGTAAAGCGGCGCTACAAGGAAGCGCCGCTTACTGTGTACAAACGTTAAACAGCTTACGTTGCCATTACCCCGATTATGCCAGTTGCCAAACCGCCGCCGCGGGTCAAGGCGGAACCTGTCGTCTTAAACCCTAAACCATTTTTACGGAGCGTGTTTTATGGCAAGTTTGTTCAAGCTATTGAGTGGTAGCGTGTTGATGCTTGCAACACACAGCGGTTTTGCGGGCGCGTACTGCTCGATTGTCGAAAAGCAAAAAGATTGCCAATACGCGTCTTGGAAGGCGTGTAAGACAAGCATTGGTGACAAGGGACAATGTGTGATTAACTCATCGGTCAGCCATCGAGACACCCCATCAGATTTCGTCACGCAAGACACGCATCGTGGGCAATTAATCCACGAGGGCAAAACAGCCGCCGGTTCAGGCATCTATTGCCCTCCGGCGGCTTGTGCCGCTGATGATTATGCCTGCAAAGCCCTGGGGAATAATTCAAGCGGACAATGCCGTTAAACGACACGCGGCATCAACGGCGACGTTTTGCGGGTTTGTTTTTTGCGCTACCCTGACCGGCGGGTTTTTTACCTGAAGGTTTTGAGTTAGCTGTACTTTTATCCAACGGCTTTCGCCCCTGCTCGCTGTATTTGGTGAGGAATTTTTGTTCACCAAATTTGCGCCCGGTGCGTTTGCCTTCGCCGCCCGCTTGGCCTGTGCCGGCCGGCTGGAAACTCGGAATCAAATGCTGTTTGCCGTTACCAATCAAATCCGCGCGGCCCATCGCACGCAGTGCATCACGCAATAATGGCCAATTTTCTGGATCGTGATAACGTAAAAACGCTTTATGTAACCGACGCTGTTTTAAGCCTTTTGGCGTAAACACCTTTTCATCGGTGGCGTCACGGTGAATTTTTCGCAAGGGGTTTAAATCGGTGTGATACATCGCCGATGCGATTGCCATCGGGCTAGGCAAAAACGCTTGCACTTGATCGGCACGGAAGCCGTTGGCTTTTAACCATAACGCCAAATTCAGCATGTCTTCATCGGTCGTTCCGGGATGCGCGGCAATAAAATACGGAATCAAATATTGTTTTTTACCCGCTTCGGTCGAGTATTTTTCAAACATATTTTTAAAGCGATCATACGCGCCCATACCGGGTTTCATCATTTTCGACAACGGCCCGTCTTCGGTATGTTCCGGCGCGATTTTTAAATAACCGCCGACATGATGGGTCACCAATTCTTTAACATATTCGGGCGTTTCCACCGCCAAGTCATAACGCAAACCCGAGGCGATAAGCACCTTTTTAATCCCCGGCAAAGCACGGGTTTTACGATATAGCTGCACTAATGGCGTTTGGTCGGTATTGAGATAACGACAAATCCCCGGATGCACACAAGACAAACGACGGCAGTTTGATTCAATACGCGGATCTTTACACGCCAAACGCCACATATTAGCGGTTGGGCCGCCGAGATCGGAAATCACGCCGGTAAAGCCTTTTACCGTGTCACGAATTTCTTCGACTTCTTTCAAAATCGATTCTTCCGAACGGTTTTGAATAATGCGACCTTCATGTTCGGTAATCGAACAGAAAGTACAACCACCAAAACAACCGCGCATAATATTGACCGAGAAACGAATCATTTCCCAAGCTGAAATTTTGGCATCGCCATAAACCGGATGCGGCGCACGCGCATAAGGCAAACCAAACACCCCGTCCATTTCCGGCGTGGTTAACGGAATCGGCGGCGGGTTAATCCATAAGTCACGATTACCGTGACGTTGCACTAACGCACGTGCATTACCCGGATTGGTTTCTAAATGAAACACGCGTGAAGCGTGCGCATACAACACCGGATCATCACGTACCTGTTCAAACGAAGGCATGCGAATCACGGTTAAATCACGCGGATGATGGCGTGGAATTTCCAATGCCACGTGCACGACTTTAACGCCGTTTTGCTCATCAATCGTTTGGGCTTTATCACCTTTTTTCGACTCGCACGATTCTTCTGTCACCATTTCATACGGATTCAAATGCGGTGTCACCAGGCCTGGTGTATCGACTTCGGTCGAATCCATCACAATAAAGTGTTGCGGTACACGATCCACAATATACGCAATGCCGCGAATATCACGCATTTGTTCAAGCGTTTCGCCCTGCGCTAAACGATGCGCAATCTCGACAATCGCGCGTTCGGCATTGCCGTACACCAAGACATCCGCTTTGGCATCAAACACCATCGAACGACGCACTTTATCCGACCAATAATCATAATGCGCAATGCGGCGTAAACTGGCTTCAATGCCACCAATCACAATCGGTACGTGTTTATACGCTTCGCGACAGCGTTGGGTATACACCACCGTGGCGCGATCAGGGCGTTTGCCATGTTCATCATTCGGGGTATAGGCATCGTTATGACGTAGTTTTCGATCCGAGGTGTAATGGTTCACCATCGAATCCATATTACCGGCAGTGACACCAAAAAATAAGGTGGGTTGACCTAATTCGCGAAACGCCTCAACACTTGTCCAATCCGGTTGCGCAATGATACCGACACGAAACCCCTGCGACTCCAGCATACGGCCAATCACCGCCATACCAAAACTCGGGTGATCCACATACGCATCGCCGGTGACTAAAATAATATCGCAGGCATCCCAGCCGAGTTCATCCATTTCAGCACGGGTCATCGGCAAAAACGGCGCAACGCCAAACTTATGAGCCCAGTATTTGCGATAAGAAAAGATATTTTTTGCGCCTAACATGCCGACAACCCTAAAGTAAGAAACCTTTGCACGCGTCACTAACCCGTGCAAAGGTCTAAATAAAATAAAGCCTTGTATTATAACGGATACCCTAGTAATAGAGTTGGTTATTTAACCTGAACGAACTTAAGCGTTTTTTTTCATCAAACGCCGTAACGCTGCAATCAACGCATCCTTGAGTTGATTGAGCTCCACCAACGCCGTTGCGACACTTCGTCCCGCTTCGTGCTGCACTAAAATTTCATTCGCCAAATCATGAATCTGGTGGTGCAAGCGATCCAGCACGATCACATCGTCACTGTGGCTCAAATAGCGTGCGCCCTTCGTATCGTACCATTTGCCAAAATTACAATGATGAACATCCATTGGCGGCGGCGCGTCTTTCTCACCATTAACAAAGCTCTCTAAATGCACGACCCACGCGCGATGCTCAACCTCTGCCAACAGCAACGCCAAATCCATCGCCGGATGCTCGGCCGAATCCCAGGCCTGCCAAAGAGGATCAGGACGCCAAGCACCACGCCAAGCGATAAAGTCAGACGCGGGCATCGGCCGCGCAATCCCATACCCCTGCGCCAATTCACACCCCATTAGCAGCAACAACTCGCCATGCGCCACGGTTTCCACCCCTTCGGCAATCACTTGGCGATGGAACGCGCTCGCCAAACCGACTACGCCACCAACAATCGCCAAATCGTCGGGATCTACCAACATATCGCGCACAAAACTCTGATCAATTTTGATTAACTGCGCTGGCAGATGGCGTAAATAGGTCAGAGACGAATAGCCCGTACCAAAATCATCCAACGCAAAACCGACACCAAAATCCTGACACAAGCGAATCACCCGACTCACGTGCGCCATATCCTCCAGCGCGCTGGTTTCAAGCACCTCTAACTCCAACGACTGAGGCAAAACCTGCGGATAACGCAACAAACGCTGGCGCAAGCTTTCGACAAAATCGATTTGCTGCAACATTCGCGCACTGATATTCACACTCACCACTAGATTCAAACCCTGGCTGTGCCATTCGCTTAACTGAATCAGCGTCTGCTCGAGCACCCAATCATCAATCGCCATGCTCAATGGGTGGTTTTCAATCAACGGCAAAAAAGCACCCGGCGGCAACAAACCTTTTTCCGGATGCTGCCAACGAATCAACGCCTCCGCTCCCAGCACTTCGCCGGTCAGCATATTTACCTTCGGTTGGTAATACAGCACAAACTCATTATTCTGTAACGCCTGCTCGATGCGTTGTTGCGAGTCGCGGTACGACTTAACCATGCGATCCTTTTCAACATCAAAATAATGAAAGCGATTTTTACCCGACTGCTTCGCTTGATACATCGCCATATCCGCATGACGAATTAATTGCTCCGCTTCAACGTCATCTGCCGGATAAATCGTCACCCCGATGCTGGCGCTGACCTGAAGCAATTCACCGTTAATCGACATGGGTTTAGAAGCCGCGCGTAATATTCGCATCAACAACGGCTCGCAATCCCCCAACTGGCGCAACTCGGTCAAAATGCCGACAAACTCATCACCACCGATTCGCGCCAGCGTATCCCCCTTGCGCAACGCACGTTTCATTTGCGCGGCTAATGCGATTAACAACTGATCGCCGACTTCATGCCCATACTGATCATTAATCGCCTTAAACCCATCCAAATCAATAAACACCACCGCCAACGATAACGACGAGCGCTCCACCTGCAACATGGCCTGCTGCAAACGATCCGCAAGCAACACCCGATTTGGCAGGCCTGTTAAAACATCATAATGCGCAATATGCTCCAGTTGCTTTTGATGCTGTTTTAGCGTGGTAATATCCGACTGCAAGCCAACATAATGCTGCACCCGCCCTTGCTCATCGCGTACGGCGCTAATGGTCGTCATCTGCGCATACACCTCACCGGTTTTACGCCGATTCCACAACTCACCATACCAATGGCCTTTTTCCAGCAAGCTCTGCCACATCGCCTCATAAAACGCGCTCGACTGACGTCCGGAACTCAAAAAACGCGGATTTCGCCCAATCGTTTCGTCACGCGCATAACCGGTGATGCGCGCAAACGCCTCATTCACATCCAAAATCGACCCATGCGTATCGGTAATAATGATGCCCTCACGTGCATAAGTAAACACACTCGCGGCCAGCTTTAAGCGCGCCTGCGCCTGCTTCACCTTGGCAAACTCACGCATTAACGCTAACCACGCCAACACCAATAACACAAAGAGCAAAATAATCGTCGCAATCCATACCGCATATTTATGCCACAAATCCATCAAGGTAAATTCAGGCATACCTTCAAACGGCGGCAAGCGTAAAGTACGCAACAGGTTTTCCACATCCTTATAATCCGCCGGGCGACTAAACCCCTCAATTCCGGCCGCCAACGCCGCTGGCGAATCAGCTTTTAAAGACAACAACGCAATAATAATTTCTCGGCTCAACGTATCACTGACGTGCGGCATCATCACAACCGGCCATTCCGGATACAAACGCGTAGACAACGCATACGGAAAATCGACTGAAGTTTGTGCATGAATCACTTTTAGCAGGCCTGCTGCCAAGCGCCCTTCGCGTTGCATATCTTCCAAAATACCGGTGCGAATAAATCCGGCATCGACTTCGCCGCTTAACACAGCCTGCACAACCGCATCATGCGGCATACCAGTCAGCAACAAACGCTTATCCTGCGGTAAAGTCACCCCCGCCTCATACAACGCCATCGCTTGCGTTTGATAGCCACCGAACGAACCCTTGGTTACCGCCGCAATACGTTGATGCGCTAAGTCTTGTAAATCGACAATCGGCGAATCAGCGCGCGCAATAATCACCCCGCCAAACTGAGAAAAATGTGCGCCATTTTCTTGTCTAACCATGGTCGCCAATGGCCCAGATAAAGGATGACGCTGGCGCACCAATACATAATGCGCCGAATTAGTCAGCACCAAATCCACCTCGTGATTCGCCACCGCCGTTTCCAAGTCGTCATACCCCAAAATCAACAACTCAATAGGTCGATTTAACGCCGCGGCTAAATAATCACTCAACGGCTGCCACTGAATGCGCATCTGCTCTTCCGGACGATACGACAAAATCGCCAGCCTTAACCCATCGGCTTGCGCCCACGTCAACACAGGCGACAGCGCAAGCGCACACCACAACAAAACGGCTTTCAGCTTCGCCGAAATACCCCGATACTTAAACGCAAAAGGCCCCCCATTTTTCATACGCTTCGTCCTTTGTATGCGCACCTTTTCTCGCTAGGCACTCAGTGCATTCTACTGCAAGCTTAGCAAAATAAACACCGACGCAAACCGTGGAAATAAAAAAGGCCCGGTTTTCACCAGGCCTGCTAAAACGTTCACACCACATCCGCCTTAAATATCACGATCGGGTGCGCTATCGGAAACACGCGAACTGCCTTTGAGCATCCCGCTAATACCATGCGAACGCTGCTCTAAAGGCAAATAGCACGAACTACCCGCGCCGGTATAAACTTGCGTCGGACGGAAAATCTTATTGTTTTGCAACTGCTCACGCCAGTGCGCCATCCAACCGGCAGAACGCGCCACCGCAAAAATCGAGGTGAACATTTTGGGATCAAAGCCCATTTCTTTATACAAAATGCCGGAATAAAAATCGACATTCGGATACACACCCTTATGCCCCAAATGTTCGGCGCACACGCGCTCCACTTCCAGCGCCGTTTCAAACATCACGCTTAACTCACCGCTTTGTGACTTTTTCGCCAACAATTTCTCTGACAGTTTTTGCAAAATGGTGGCACGCGGGTCTTTGGTTTTGTATTCACGATGCCCCATCCCCCAAATCACTTTTTTCTTCGCCAAGCGGTCTTCAATATAAGCCCGCGCATTTTCAGGGCGACCGATTTTTTCCAACATCTCAATCACCATCTGGTTCGCACCGCCATGCAAAGGCCCGGATAAGGACGCAATCGCCGACGAAATCACCGAGCAAGGATTGGCGAGGGTAGAACCGGTCACCATCGTGGTAAAGGTCGAAGCGTTAATCGTGTGTTCGGCGTGTAAAATTAAACAGGCATCCAACAAACGCGCCCAATCGGGATCGGGCTCTTCGCCGGTGACCATATATAAAAAGTTTTCCGCGTAAGTTAAATCTTTGCGCGGTTCAATCGGATCATAACCGTTACGCATATGCTCCCAACTAGCGACCAACGTCGCCATGTGGGCAATGATTTTAACCGTCACATCGTTAATATAATCTTGGTTTTCCGTGCCGCCTTTCATATATTCGGTGCTCGGATAAAAACTCGCCAAACTCGCCACCACCACTTGCAACATATGCATCGGATGAGTGGTTTCAGGCAGGTTTTTCATAATCTCGCGGATATTGTATTTCACCCGACGATGCGCACGTAACTGCTCATCAAACTCGGCTAACTCATCAGAAGTCGGCAATTCACCAAACAGCAGAAGCAAGGTCGTTTCTTCAAACGACGACTTTTCTGCCAATTCCATGATGTCGTATCCACGATAGGTAAGTAACCCTTTTTGACCATCGATAAATGAAATTTTCGATTCGGTGGCGGGGACACCTGCCAATCCTGGAATATACTGCATACCGACTTCCTCTATTTTAGACACTAAACGATGAACCACAGCCACAAGTCGTGGTGGCATTTGGGTTTTCAATCACAAAGCGCGCGCCTTGTAAATCTTCTAAATAATCAATTTTTGCACCGACCAAATACTGCAAACTCATCGAGTCGATTAACAATGTCACCCCGTCTTTCGACACCGCCGTATCATCCTCGGCTTGAGTTTCATCAAAGGTAAAACCATACTGAAAACCGGAGCAACCGCCACCGCTAATATACACACGCAATTTTAAATCCGGATTTCCCTCATCGGCAATTAAGCCGCTAACCTTGGCCGCCGCGGCCTCGGTAAAATTAACGGGAGTGGGCATCTCTGACATATCGGGTCTCCTATGATGTAGCCAAAACGACCTTGGCAGCGTGTCTGCGCCGCTTGCTCAAATAGGTCGGGTTGTGCATTATAAACCAAAAGCCCGATTGTCGTTAAACACCAGGCCTGGTTAAGCGGGAAAAGACTTAAGGCATCAACGCCACTTGCGTCAAGCCGCAGGTTTCGTCTAAACCAAACATCAAGTTCATGTTTTGTACCGCTTGGCCGGACGCGCCTTTCACGAGGTTATCAATAACAGAGGTCACCACGACCACATCCGATCCCTTCGGGCGATATACCGCCATCCGGCACATATTACTGCCTTTCACCATGCGTGTATCCGGCAAGCTGCCCGCCGGCATTACATCGACAAACGGTTCTTGTGCATAGTGATTTTCAAACAACTCTTGTAATTGCGCCTGTGACCAATCTTGGTTTAACTTGCCGTAAAGTGTGGCTTCAATCCCACGAATGGTCGGCAATAAATGCGGCACAAAGGTCAACTTCACGCGCGACCCCGCCATCTCGTTTAACCCCTGCTCAATTTCGGGCAAATGACGATGGCCATTAATACCGTAAGCCTTAAAACCTTCACTGGTTTCGGCACTCAACGAATCGACCTTCGCGCCGCGCCCCGCCCCACTGACACCGGATTTTGCATCGGCAATCAAATGATCAATATCCACCAGACCAGCCTTTAACAACGGCTGAAAACCTAATTGAACTGCCGTAGGATAACACCCGGGATTGGCAATCACTTTCGCGGTTTTGATTTTTTCACGATTGAGCTCAGGTAAACCGTACACCACTTCATCCATCACCTCAGGGCAAGTATGCGCCATGCCATACCAACTTTCCCAAACACGTAAATCGTTAAGACGGAAATCGGCCGCCAAATCAATCACCTTCACCCCCGCCTCAATCAGCTCCGGCGTTAAACTCATCGCGACCCCGTGCGGCGTGGCAAAAAACACCAGATCACAAGCTTTTAAGGTATCCATATTCGGCTCAGAAAACGCCAAATCATAATGACCGCGCAGGTTCGGGAACATCTGCGCCACAGGCATACCCGCCTCCGAACGCGAGGTTATCACCTTCACTTCCGCTTGCGGATGATTCGCCAATAAACGCAACAACTCAACCCCGGTATACCCCGTACCGCCGACAATGCCCACTTGAATTTTTTTCATGCCACGCTCCTTAAAATACATGTCGAACTATTTTAGCGAAAAGCCCCCTCACAAGGTGAACTTTCCGTTAACAAAGCATCAGAACGAGTTCAAGCGCCCTTTACACGCACCACGTAATCGTTGCAAAGGCATCAAAAAACCTTAAAAACTTCGTGACCTTCATGGTTCAAAAACGAACGATCCACAAACGCTTAGATTACAATCGTAAAAATACATCACCAACAAAAAGGGGAATCCATGCGTGTTTTAATGATTTTATTGCTCGTTGGCTTAATGCACAGTGTCCAAGCGACTGACCTCGTGCAGCACACCTACCTCGAACGCAGCGACAACCTGCATCAAGTGGGTCAAACCGCGTTAAAAAACCAACAACCGGTGGTATTATTTTTTAACGCCAGCTATTGTCTGCCTTGCGAAAAACTCAAACAACGCGCGCTGTTTAGCCTTTTGCGTTTTAACCAATTTCCCGAAGGGGTACAGTTTGTTGAAGTATTCATCGACGATGAAAAAATGCTCACCGACTTTTATGGTGAACCCATTTCAAGTGAAGACTTTGCCTTGTTTTACAATGTTGCCGAATTACCAACGCAGGTGTTTGTAGACGGTCACGGCGATGTCAGCGCCGCACCAATCGTCAATAACGGCGCCTATGACTTTTACGGCCAAATTGTCAACCAACGCATCGAAAGCGCGCAACAGAAGCTACGCGCTCGTTGATTAAGTTGTGTCCAACAATGGTGCCAAGGACGAAACGCTATCTAAGCCAAAAACCTGTCCAAATCAAATTAGCAGGCCTGCTAAAACCTACCGTATGCACACTTTTTTCACGCCTCTTGGCTTGTTTTGCTTCTGGTTACCAGGTTGCACTTGGTAACCATTAAACGGCAACTCATCCAGCACTCCCAAGTACAAAACTTGGAACGAGAAAAAACATCTGCGCATACAGTAGCGGCTAAAACAAAAACGCCCCAAAGCTGGGGCACTTTTGTATCAACTCCAAGTGATGTCTGCAACAACCTAAACAAGATCACAAATCGTGATAACGCACGCCCTGCAACCCGCAACACATGGCCTCACGCCACAATACTCAACGCCGTCTAAGCCCACACATCAATACGCTGCTTTTCCACGATTTCTTTGGTGGTAGTAATTTCTTGCTTACGATCACCGCGCTCAACTTCTTCAAACTGGGTTTCACGCGACGAACCGGTCACACGATAATCAGCGGAACGCGTTTGATTATTCATCTGTGCCGCGCTCTCTTGTGGCAAGGTTTTTAGATTACGCTCCTGACGATCCAACGCACTGAGCGTAACATAAGCCGGATTAGCGCCAACGCCTGAAATGTCCATAAGCTTATCTCCGTAATACACTTGTTTATTGATTATAAATCAGTCATTTGCTCGCAACAAGCGCATCTTATCTATTCACAACCGCCGTTCTATTTAAACAGCATCATAACGCAGCGAAAGCCTCAGCAACCACAAAAACAAAAACGCCCCGCCGATTCAATCGACGAGGCGTTTTGATTAACGCGTTATAAAGGTTTTACGACGTAATCGTCAGATTACATCATACCGCCCATGCCGCCCATGTCTGGCGCCGCTGGTGCGTCTTTTTTCGGAAGATCCGCAATCATCGCTTCAGTGGTGATAATTAAACCGGCTACAGAAGCCGCTTTTTGTAGCGCAGTACGCGTGACTTTAGCCGGATCGATAATCCCCATTTCTAACATATCGCCGTACTCTTCCGTCGCCGCGTTGAAACCAAAGTTACCTGAACCTTCGATCACTTTGTTTACAATCACCGACCCTT
>Ga0172377_10005738_pt1 | contig 12780 bp, 11 predicted proteins | sample Pumphouse3metaG_FD_119749 | JGI IMG/M metagenome (GOLD analysis project Ga0172377, IMG submission 119749) | Leachate microbial communities from a municipal landfill in Southern Ontario, Canada - Pumphouse #3 metaG | ecosystem: Engineered > Solid waste > Landfill > Unclassified | place: Canada... | reverse complement strand
TACAATGAGAAAAGAATCACAGTCAAATTAAAAGGACTGAGTCCTATTCAATATAGACATCAGTCCTGTTTAAGATTATAATTCAATAAATCGTGAGTCCAACTTTAGGGGTTCACTACATTTTGTAATTGTATATCGCAGTTCTTTTAATTTGATTTTTAAAAAATCTACATTGAAACGGGGCGACCATACTCGTCAACTACGACGACGTGATTCACACCTTGAACTTCTTCTATCATTATGGCTTCGACGCCGTATGTGATAGTTGTATCGACAAATGCACAGCCTTGGCATGCGCCTGTTAATGTTACGTATACAGTTCCAGTAATAGGTTCCCAAGAGTAGTAGTGAATGTCACCGCCATCTTTTTGAATAAATACAGCGAGTTTTTCTAAAACTTCCTTTATTTGTTCTTCCATTACTTGATCTTCTGTCTTTTCCATATTATTCCTACTTTCTATTTAGACTTCTCTACGTTTATAAGTGAGAAGAAAGTGCCGAGTATCAATATGATTAGCACAATTGAGATCCAGATGTATCCAGGTCCTAAATCAAATGCGGGGAACAATTTCTCGCCTGCGAAGATACGAATTAATGCAAAGTAACACAGGGAGAAAAAGAATCCTCCAAATGACAATATGTTTACAAATCGGCCTAAGCGACCAAATAATCCGAGTATAGAAAGTGCGAGGGGAGCAAATACTGCAAGCATTAACAAATCCTGGCTACCAGATGTGTAGTCAAACGCTCCTAAAAATAAATTGAAACTTTGGATAAAAGCATCAACCGTATAGGCGTAATGTGTTTCAAAGTAAAGTACTGAAAAATATCCAAGTACTACTCCTAAACTGAGAATGAAATTGATGAGCGATATTGCAATACTGGTTTTCTTTAGTTTAATCATATTGTTCGAGTTCCTCTCTCTTATTGAACTTAAATTCATTCTAGTGGAATAGTTCAATTAAATCAATCAAATTGATTTGTTTTAAAGTCAAATATTATTATATATTATATATAGCATAGAATAAACATGTAAAATAGAAATAACGTAGAATAAACCTACAAATAAGTCGATGAATTATTATATACTAGTATAAAGTATATGGGAGGTTGCAGATGAAAAAGATTATTCGTTCTATCCGAATAAAATCTTGGATAGCATTTATTGTTGGCTTTCTTGCTGTTATCGCATTGATTCTATTGGAAATCTTTACTGAAGAACCTTTTGATAATCTTTATTTTATTATTGCAACAATAGGTCTTGCAGTTACGTGTTTATATACTTTGGGATTTGCCTATTTTCAATCGTATCAAATTGTTAATTTGAGTTATCTTTCAAGTTTAAAAGCTATTGATATCGTAGGCAATGATATCGCTATCGCTTATGACTTTGGTGAGATAGGTTTGATAGTTGTTGATGATGCAGGAACTATTCTGTGGATGAACGATTTGTTGATCAACAGAGGAATAAACTTTGTCGATTATAAAATATTTGAAGTTGCTCCTGAACTTGCGGATATGTTTAGCGGCAAGAAAGAAATAGGATCTTTTAGATTAGAAAAGAAATATTACTCCGCTAAGTTTATTAAAGAAGCGAGATTGTTCGTATTGAAAGATACTACAAACTATGAATCGCTCATTGATTACAATAAAAGTCACGCAACAGTTATCGGTTACCTCAACTTAGATAACTACTCTGACATGCACACTACTTCCGATATCGAAAAGACTGAACTAGATGCTTCTATTCGTAAGGAAATCATGGATTACTTTACAACGTACGAGTGCTTGATTAAATCTATCCGCAAGGATTTATACATGCTGATGCTCACAAATGATCAATATGCAAAAATGGTTGAAGATAAATTTTCTATCATCAGACAAATCGATGCCAAATACGAAAAACAAAGTTTGACCCTATCTTTAGGATTCGGTTACGGCCGCGACCAGTTTGTAAGAAATAACGATTTAGCTTCATCAGCTTTAGACGTTGCTCTTTCACGCGGTGGAAACCAATGTGTCGTTGCTCCTTTTGGTGAGAATATGTTATTTTATGGCGGGGGTAACACTGAATCAAAAGCTACTGCTAATAAAGTTAAAATTAAAACTTTTGCCAAGTCGTTTATCGCTGCGTTAGAACACGCATCAAATATAATTATCGTTCCTCACGCTAATGCTGACATGGATGCTATCGGTGCTTGTCTTGGTGTTTATTCTATTTGTATGGGACTTAAGAAAGGCATAAAAGCTAACATTGTATTTGACAGTCAATCGGTGGAACCCGCTGCAGATTCTGCGGTTAGATCCACATTAGATAAAGCGTTTTTCACAGATGTATTCGTATCTTTTGCTAACGCTAATGACTTGAAAGATGAAAATACTCTCATCGTTGCGGTCGATCACAACAGCCCTAATATGTCAATCTACCCCGACTTATATAAGGGTCTTAAAAATAATTTCGCAATTATAGATCACCACCGCGAACACGATGAACCGTTTGAATCTCCGATATTCACTCACGTTGATTCATCCGTATCTTCCACCTGTGAACTCTTAGCTTTGTACATTGACTCACTATCATTCAAGGTTGATATTTTACCCGCTATTTCAACTATCATGCTGTCTGGTATTTATCTTGATACTGAAAACTTCAGAGTGAAGACACACATTTTAACTCACGAAGCTGCTATTGTACTTATCAGATTAAAAGCGGATGAGAATAAAGCGCGTGAATTCTTAAAAGAAAATTACGAATCATTCTTGTTGAAATCAAAGATAATGGCTAATTTAGAAACTCATAAATACGGAGTTTTGATTGCGAGAAGCGATGAAACGGAAATTGTTAATTCATCCATGCTTGCTAGCGTTTGTAACGAATTAAAAGGTATTGAATCTACCAAAGTATGTTTCGGTGTCGGTAGAACTAGTTCGGATACGATATACATATCTTCGAGAGGTAACGGCAGAATCAACTGCGAGTTGCTTATGCAGAAACTCGGCGGTGGTGGACATTTCTCCGCTGCAGCATGCGCTTTAAAAGATGTTACTATAGAGACAGCAGTAAAAAAGCTGAAGTTTATAATAGACGAATATTTAGAGTCTGCTACTCGCGTAGAAGATGCTGAAGAAGTTGACGACGATGAAGGAGAAGAATAATGAAAGTATTACTAGTAAAAGATTTAAAAAAAGTTGGTAAAAGAGGAGAAATCATCGATGTATCTGATGGATACGGTGCTAACTACGTTATCCCGCAGGGATACGGTAAGTTTCTTAATGAAGCAGCTTTAAAAGAATATAAAGATAATGTTGCTGCCGAAAAAGCTACGGAAGAAAAAAATAAAGAAGATGCTATTAACTTTGCTAAGAAATTAGATGTCATCGAATTGGTATATGAAGCAAAAGCTGGAAAATCCGGGGTTATGATCGGATCTATATCCACTAAGCACATTGCACAAAAACTTAAAGATGAATATGAATACACTATAGATAAACGCAAGTTTATAGATAAATTTCCTGTTAATGCCTTTGGTTATACTAAGTTGAGAATCGAACTTTACAAGGGCGTTGTTGGAATTATCAACGTTAAAGTAATAGAGAAAAAAGATGGAAAATAATGAGTTTTACGATGCAGAAAAAGCTTTGCTAGGAGCTTGTGTTTCGAATAAGGAAATGTATTTCAAAATCAGTTCGCGATTAGAATCGGATGATTTTGAAAACTCAGTCCACCAAATAATTTTTGAGAATATTCAAGAAATGCGAAACCGCGGCGACCTAGTAAATGGAACTGCGTTTTTAAACTATATGCAATCCAAGAAATTGGTTGAGCGCATAGGTGGGTCAAATGTTTTGACTTCCATATTTTCTTATAATCCGCTTCCAGATGAAGTTGAATATTACACAAACATTGTTAAGGATAAGGCTTTATCCCGCAAATTTTTCGACTTGCTCCATCAAATAGAATCCGACTTCAAGAATAAATCGATTTCCGATATGTCCGAATTTATTGGAGAATGCGAAAAGAAGGTAGTTGATGTAGCCTCGAAAAGAAGAGTATCTGACTTTAGAAATACAAAAGATGTTATAAAGTCGCTTCAACTAAAAATTGATGATGATTTTAAGATGAGACAGAAGTTAAATATCACTCAAGCATATATGACCGGATATCCGACAGGATTTGAAAGTGTCGATAGAATGACTGGTGGGTTTCATCCATCAGATTTAATGATTTTAGCTGCGCGTCCTGGTGTTGGTAAAAGTGCTTTAGCGCTTAATTTCGCTCAAAAGATGGCTTCAGGCAATAGACCTGTAGCAATATTTTCTCTCGAAATGTCAGCTGAACAAAATATTTTAAGAATTCTATCTCAAGAATCGGGATTGAGCACAAACGAAATTACCGCTATGAATTTTAGCGAACTTGGCAATTCTGAAAAAGCTTTTAAATTGCAAGTTGCTATAAATAAAATTAATGGTGAGAAAATTTACATAGATGACACTTCATCTTTGAAGTTGAACGATATTATTACAAAAACTCGCAAACTAAAGGCTGCGGAGCCTGACCTTGGCTTAGTTATTGTTGATTACCTTGGTTTAGTTACCGCTAGTACGAGATCTAACTCTGGCAGCAGACAGCAGGAAGTATCCGATATGACGCGCGGTCTAAAACAAATGGCGCGTGATCTTGAAGTACCGGTCATGTGTTTAGCTCAGTTATCTCGTGGCGTTGAATCGCGTAAAACTCACAGGCCTATATTGTCGGATTTAAGAGATTCCGGTTCAATTGAACAGGATGCCGACATGGTATTCTTTATTTATAGGGCGGATTACTACAAAGATGAAAATACTGAAGAGGATTCGGGTGGATACAGAAAAAAAGGTACACCTATGCCTCAAGCAGCCCCTGTAGAAAGTTACAGCCAAAATTTAGACTTTTCACCGACAACATTAATTCTTTCTAAAAACAGATCTGGTCAGATTGGTGACATGGACTTCCAATTTGATAAAATTCACTGCAGATTTAACGCCGTCGATCCAGTTAATGGTGAAGGCGATATGTAATGAAATACGCAACTATATCGTCAGGGTCTAAAGGAAATTCAATTCTAATTTATACGGAGAATACAAATATTTTAATCGATTGTGGTATCTCTAAAAAGAAACTTGTCGCCGGTCTTGCTACGTGCGGGCTAGGGATAGAAAAAATAGATAAATTACTGATTACTCACGGTCACTCTGACCACATAAAAGGAATAAGATTCATTCCTAAAGAAAAGTGGATGGCAAGCAATCAAGTGCTGGAAGAAGAGTTGGATGAAGACCAGTATTTTGAGCCTTACATCCCATTTGAGGTGGGAGATTTTGTCGTTACTCCGCTTCCTTTAAGTCACGATTCAATCAATACTACTGGATTTATATTAACTGCCGGTGGAGAGACTTTGGTGTACATTGCTGACACGGGATACATATCTGAAAAAGTTATGGAATTAATTCACGGAGCGGATTACTATCTTATGGAAGCCAACCACGATACGAAGATGCTTTATACTTCATCTCGTCCTGTTTACTTAATAAAACGAATTCACTCTGATCACGGACATTTAGATAACATTGCTAGCGCTTGTTATTTGTCTATGGCGATAAGCAAGAACACAAAAGAAGTTACACTTATGCATTTATCCGAAGATTGCAACACACCTGAAAAAGCTCTTGAAACATACAGCAAAGTAATGATAGCTCAATTGGGAAAAATACCTGAAGTCAAACTCAGATGCGCTTCTATCAATGACATTATCAAGGGTGGAGCCTAATGAATATTCGTTTTATATTGGTTGGAAAAGCTAAAGAGAAATTTTACAAGTTAGCTTACGATGAATATCAAAAGAGATTGTCAAAGTATGCGAGCGTCTCTATAGAGTTCATCAGCGAGGCTTACTTGCCTACCGCAGCAAGCGATATACAAATTTTAAGCGCGTTAGATGAAGAGGCGGATAAAATACTAAAGAATGTAAAAAAAGACGAATACGTCGTTCTTTTAGACTTACACGGCAAAATTATCGAGTCAGAAGATCTCGCGAAGCTGATAGATGACAATTGCACGTTGGGCTATTCAACTTTCACATTTATTATCGGCAGCTCTAACGGAGTATCGGACAAGTTGAGACAAGCCTCAAATTTTAAGTTATCTCTCTCTAAAATGACTTTTACTCATCCCATGACTTTAGAGATTACGATGGAACAAGTATACAGGGCATTTAAGATTAACAATAACGAGCGTTATCACAAATAAAAAACATTGGACTATTGCATCCAATGTTTTTTTAAGTTATTTCTCGCTCTTTGAATTATTGAAAATCGTAAAACTTTGTTTTCCGTTGTTTTTACAATAATACAAAGCTTTATCAGCTTTTCTATACGCATCTTCCCAGTCAGAAAAATCCGAGGGATTTGCAATGTATACACCCATAGATACAGTTAGAATCTTAGAGCGTTTAATTATATCTGGAGCTTTGATGTTTAGTTTTTTGATCGCATCGTACATCAATTGGATTATTTCTTCTGAATTTTGACTAGAATTTTCTAGCGCAACTATCATAAATTCTTCTCCACCCCAACGTGAGATGATCAGATTTTTTCCTTGTTCGGTTCTCAATGATTTTGCCGCTGAAGCAACTTGTCTTAATATTTCATCGCCTCTTTGATGTCCATAAACATCGTTGTATAATTTAAAATCATCGATGTCAAATATGAATACGCCAACCTTGTCACCGTTTTTAGCGGCTTCGGTAAATATTTTTTTATACTCTTCTTCAAATTTGCGACGATTGTATAAACCAGTTAGGGAATCAATGTTGCTTAGATTTTCTAATTGTTTGCGTTCGATCTTACTTGTGAAGGCATAACAGTAGTTTCGGGTCAAGTATCTGTATGAATATACTCCACCTACAATAGCGATGGAAACAAATAGCAATGTGAAAAGTGTATCCAACAAAGGATCTGTAGTTATAGTAAATTTGTAACGGAGGTATATATACACCAGTGCATCCGGAATGAAATTGCTTATAAGCATCGGATAATTGAAAGAGTAGAGAAAAGTAAGAATCATAATAGCGACAATAAACATGGATTGTAAACCCGTACTGTTTAAAATGCTGTATGTGCTTATCATAAGCGAGAATAGCAAAAAAGACTGAATTGAAAATACTTGAGCAATGTAATATAAAACTGACTTATCCCACCACTGCTTATATTTAATAATAAAATTCAATATTATAGCGACAAACATTGGAATAAGAAAGAAAGATTCTAGTGAGGCTTCACCCGATTCTCCATAGTGCAAATATACGACAAATAATGCATTTATTCCGATTATAAAAAATGAAACCAAAGAAAAATACAAAGAAACATTGGTGTTTTTTCTTCTTGTTCTATTGTTAGCGTAAATTAGTGCTTCAGGGTCGCATTTGCGATCTTTATCCTTATATGGATCTATGTATTTCTTCATAAGTGAATTTATTATAACAAACTATCGCTAATAATACATAAATAAAACATTTTTGATTAAAAATCTAATTATATGGAAAAATCAGAATAGGACAAAGTGAAATGTCCATTTAATAGGGTAAATTGGAAAGGTGTGACTATATTTTTTAGATAATGATATGCAAAGTAAAGATTTTGCAAACGTATACTTTGAATACGAATTCTAGAATTGTATTCTTTTTGCATTTTCGGAATTAAATAAGCCATACTCACTGCTGAAATAAAAGGTGTAATGCGAACCGGATTCAACAACCTTTGTATCAAGTACTTCGCCATTTGTATATCCTCTAACAACAGTGTAAAAAGTATCTTCCGAAGTTGTGATTTCATCTATAGAAGCGAGAGAATTTACATATTGAGTTGATAAAGAAGAATCATTGATGTCAAATTGAATAATCTTATAGTAGTCAGGGGTTATTTGATTGGTAAAATTCGCTGAAAATTGTAAATCGTAGTAAATATTATTTGAAGGAGTTTGAATGTATTTACTTAGGATTTGCCCTGTCGATGTTGTTAGTGAGGGAATACTATCACTTTCAAATGATATGGTATTAGAAGTAGTGATTTGATTTGCGTGATAGTTATCGATAATTTGATCTGAATATGTTCCGTCCGAATATAAATACCAAAAATACATCTCTTTTATTTTATTACCTGAAGAAGTTGTAAAGTTTGATAATTTATTAAAATCAATAAGAGCATCAAAATCCATGAATAAGTCAGTATTCTGACTGTTATATTTACTCCAACTTGTAAAACCGTGAACACTATAGTTTAATGTATTTTCTTCTTTAGTTTCAGTTCCAATATTATAATATATTGATGAAGAAGGATTAAACGACAAATCCGATATATCCCATCCGGAAGTTGATGAATTATTTTTATCGCTATATAAATTAGGTTCATTTTCTAAATCGCTAAAATCAATGTAAAACCCAGTTAATTGTTTTGCGAGATCAATATTACCAATAAGAACATCAAGACTATTAATGTTGTATTTTTTTGTTACCAATTGATTGTAGGCGTTCATGTATAGAGTCGTTGTTAAATCTAAATTAATAGCGTCACCTGGTCTAATTTCAATAGTGGAATAATTGAAGTCTCTTTTTTTGCCGTTAATCATAAAATTTTGAGATGTAGTCTCGTTGCTTTCGTAATTATATTCAATATCAGTGGATTCAAATTTGATATTAGTATACCTGTCATTGCTGTAATCATATGTTGCACTTTCAACCACGTGGTTCACTATGCGGTGATCTACGTTATTATAAACTGAGCACAGCATTCCTAGAGATGCTGTTAAAGTGATAGCTGCGACAATTATCAACGCGATTATAAGATGCTTATAATTCTTTTTTGTTCGTTTAGCGTTATCGTGAAGTTCGCGATTTGAGATAAGACTATTTATATCCACTTGAAAATACTCACTTATTTCTTTTAGAGAATCTTCAGTGGGCAAAGATTTACTTTGTTCCCATTTGGCGACTAAACTTCTAGATACGTGAATAGTATCAGCTAATTCAGTTTGAGTAATTGATTTTTCGTTTCGCATTTTTTTAAGTGTATCAGCAAACATTATATTATCTCCTTTCAACTTTATTTGGTGTATTTAAAACATTTTGAGCAAAGGCATTCATTTGATAATTATGATTTCTAGAATTTTAAACTTCTTTGATTTGCTTTGGTATATATGCCATATTCGCTGCAAAATTCAAATTCGAAATATTCGCCGGTATCGACAAAGTTTCTTTTTAATAATTTCCCATCGTTATACTCTTTAACAACGGCATAAGATATATCATCTGAAATTGTTAGTTCGTCTAAATCCGTTATAGAACTGACATCTTGAGTCGATATTGTACTGCCATTCTTATCAAACTGAATTATTTTATAATTATCTGTGGACAATTTATTACTTATGGAAAATTCGAGGCTTAAATCGCTGTACGATTGATCATTTGAAGATTCATCCATAGCCACAAGATATTTAGTCTGGATTTGTCCTATTGAATTAATGACTCCATTCACAATAGTATCTTTACGCATGCTAGTAATACCTGTGGAGAAATTTTCGTGATAATTATCAATGCAACAAGGCGAATAAGTCCCATCTGAGTACAAAAACCAATAATGTAAAAATATATAATCAAAGTCTGGGTCGATTTCGTCATTATATCTATATATCCATTTACTAAAATCCATATTTAAATCAACATTAATGGCAAAGTCTACATTTTTCTCATCCTGTGTAATTTCTATCGTAGGGGAAGAAGAATAATTGTAGTTGAATGCATTTTCTTCTTTGGTTTCATCACTAATATTAAAAAAGAAGGACGAAGCCGGATTAAAAGATAAATTATTCATATCGAAAATAGATAGTACGTCGCTAAAATTTCTTCCTTTGTATATATCTGGTTCATTGGCAAAATTGCTGAAATCGACATAGAATCCAGTTAATTGCTTAGTGTAATTTATATTTACAACATTAATGCTATTTATGAAATATTCTTTTGATTTAATTTGTTTATATCCATTGCTAGTAATAGTCCAAGTGATATCTAAATTCAGAGTATCTCCTTTTTTAATTTATCAACCTGAATGATTGAATTCCCTTTCTGCGCCATTAATCATGAAGTAAGGAGGTGTATATTCGTAATAATAGTCAATCGAATTATATTCTATATCAGTATTCTCAAACTTAATATCGGTATAATCCCCGTAAATGGTGTTACTTACGCTTTCAACTACATAATCGTTCTTAGTTTCTTCTTTGTAAGTGGAATCGGTGCTCAGAGTCTCAAGAGAAGCGGTGATAGTGGTTATAGTTACGGCGATGACAACAGACAATGCAATTATTATATGTTTATAATTCTTTTTAACTTTTCTATTGTTATCTCGAAGTTCGTGATTAGAGATTAAACTATTTGGATTTTCAGAAAAAAACTCACCAATTTTTTCTAAACACTCTTCAGTAGGTATAGCTTTACCTTGTTCCCATTTAGCGACTAAGCTTCTGGACACGTTAATGGTTTCAGCTAATTCAGCTTGAGTAATGGATTTTGAACTCCGCAATTTTTTTAATTTATCCGCAAACATTGTATTTTCTCCTCACGTTATTATTGTAGGTTCGTAAAACTAAATTAGTAAAGATACTTCTATGATACTCGGCTATTTTTAAGGAACAAAGAATTTATTTTTAAGGAAAGAATAAAAAAGACACGAACATCTTCTTCGTGTCTCTTAGATTAATTTAATGGCTGGGGTAACTGGATTCGAACCAGTGCGTGACAGATTCAGAGTCTGTTGTCTTACCGCTTGACTATACCCCAAGCAGACTTAATTATACAAATATGCAGAGATTATATCAATGCATTTTATATAAATACTAAGTTAAACCGGAATAATAGTGAACTGGGCGTATAAGGTTAGATTGCTTGTAGATTTAAAAATATCTAATTTCTCAACCTGATTTGTTGTTGCTACGGGATCTAAGAACCAACCGTCAAAAGTGTATAAACTTTTTGTGGCGGAAGGTAGAAAATGCGGATAACTTGTATCGTATGTAAGATCAACAGTTGTAGCGGTTGTTGTCCCACCATTGGTCGTTGCATCGTAGGTGACTGTTTGAGTGTTTGCTGTCCAAAGAGCAAATAAAGTAGAGGGAACGTTTGTTGGAACTGTCCAAGTCGCTCCTGAAGCGATTGTAGTTTTATTAACGTCATCGTACCAGCCACCAAATGTATAACCAGTTTTAGTTAAAACCGGAAGAGTGGAGATTGAATCACTGGAAGATACACCGGTTAACTCATCGATGCCATCAACAGGAAGTGTTCCTCCTCTTGTGTCTAATCTTACTTCACCTATTTCGTCTTTAGTCAATTCCAATTCACTCAAGGTGAAATCCATAGTGGAATCGCCGTAGGCGTTTGAATTTCCGTCGGTAGGATCATTTACGAAATACGTTGTGGTTAAATCTTCTGAAACGTAATGTTCACTTAAAAATGTGTCATCTTCATTTGAAAATTCAATCGTGAAGAAAAATACGATTTTAGCATCTCCAGTAGGGTAGTCACTTCCCAACAAACCGGAGGCTAACTCCTGTGAATCTTCCCCATCGTTGTCGTAATCAAATTTATCAAATAAAGTACTCGAAGTAACAAAAGAATTCGCATATGCAGTTATATTTGAGGAATTGTAATCAACACAAGTTCCGTAAAAATTAATTGCAGAAGCTAAAGTTACTCCAGTTCCATCGTTTTCGTTAATTCTAATAGTTGAGATAGTATTTACAAAGTCTGATATATCTAATCTGACGAGCGAAGTTGCAGCAAAACCCGCTGTAACTTCTATCGAATACGTATATCTTGTCTTTGGCGACATATTTTGAATGTAGAAGGGAGAGGTTTCAGGATCCTCTACTTCGATGAAATCTGTGCTGTAGTCAGTTACAGCTATTGTATCGTCATCGCTTAGATACCCATCGGTTTCTGTGCCGGTATCTTCGGTATCCACTTCATTTTCTATAAAGTATTTTAAAGTGTAATCCATTCCTGATTCTGCAGTGATGTGGGAGATGCTTAAACTCGTTTGTCTATTAGCTGTGTACCACGCGTAGGTTGCGGTGAAAACAGAGGCGAGTGAAAAGACAAGCAAGGATATTTGTCCGATGATTAATTTTTTTCTCAAATTAAACTTCATTTTATCTTTCCTTTTCACTTACAATATATATTAAATATAACCATAAAATAGACTATATATATAATAATAAAATTATATATATACATCATTATATCGAAATATCGCTAGATGTTTGGCATATTATTACATTATTGTTAATAGAAAAGTTAATGCATATATTGATTTAGTGGTGCATCGTGCATTATTGTGAGAATTTTAATGCATTTAGGATTTCCATTTTCAAGTAGATTTAAGCACGCTTTTAAAGTACTACCAGTTGTAATAACATCATCGACGAGCAGTATTTTTTTACCTGATATTTGTCTTTGATTTTGAATGTGAATTAATTCGTTCACTTTCATTCTTTGCCTCGCACTATTCTTTTTTTGTTCTTTACCCTCGCTTTTTGTAAGGATATTTAAGATAGGAAGACCGATATTTTTGAATATTAATTCCAAGTGATTAAATTCCCGATGTTTTAGTTTAGAAGGACACGATGGCGTTAATACTATTGTGAAACCTGCATATCTTAATTTTAAATACGGACAGTAGTAAGATAAAAACACG
>Ga0172377_10005735_pt1 | contig 12783 bp, 11 predicted proteins | sample Pumphouse3metaG_FD_119749 | JGI IMG/M metagenome (GOLD analysis project Ga0172377, IMG submission 119749) | Leachate microbial communities from a municipal landfill in Southern Ontario, Canada - Pumphouse #3 metaG | ecosystem: Engineered > Solid waste > Landfill > Unclassified | place: Canada... | reverse complement strand
TATGGATTTATAATAGCCCAATAAAGCTAAGAAATGGCACAATTAATGAAAGCCAAATCCAGCTAAAAAACGAACCAATTTTACTGCCTATAAAGGCAAAGAATTGTATGATATGTTCGTACCAAAGAAGAGGTGTTTCTTCGACGATATCGTTCATTTCAGCTTCAATAACATTAAGGGTTAAGTGAATTGTTCGTGGCTTCTCGTTTTCGGGGTCGATGGCAAGGGAGATTCGATGCTCACCAAGTATAGTTTCATTACCAGCATATTCATCCACAATGAAAGTGACACTCGATTTTTCGGACTGATCAATGCTTCCATTTGTAACTAGCAAGGCAATAATATCCTCGTGACTTAATGTAGTAAACTCATCGACATTAATGATTTCTGCGCTTATCCAAAATACAGGAGGAATGTTGTCGATTACATATACTGTTACTGTAAAGGGGTCACTGATGTTTCCGGAACTGTCCGTAACAGTATAAGTCAGTGCATAACTACCAATCCGATTAGCATTTCCAGTATAGGTGTCTGATTGAAGAACAATACTTGAACTGATATCACCATCAATATTATCGAATGCTTTAATGCCTCTAAGAATTTGTTCCTTATTTAAAGACACTGTTGTTCCTTTGGTGTATTCTTGTGAACCGCTGATTATAGGAACTGTATCATCGAAGACTTGGACATTTAAATCAAAGGTACTCGTGTTTCCACTACTATCCATGATTCGGTAACGCAAAAGATAGGTTCCTACCTTGGTCTTATAGTTGGAATAAAGATCCTTGATTAATTCAATGCTAGAAGTGAGATTGCCATCATAATTATCGTTGGCGCTAAGTTCTGTTTGAATGGAAGCAAGAGACCGTGGCGCACTTGTGAAAGATGATAATGTTGTGGGGCCACTGATAATGGGAGCTACCGAATCTACTACTTGAAACTTTATTGTAATGATGGCTTCATTTCCGGCTTGATCCTCTGCCCGAAATACCACATCATAGATTCCCAATGTTGTTGAATTTGCGGTATAGGCATCGGATACTACTTCAATTGAATCCGAAATATCGCCATCAACATCATCGATGGCACGAAGCAAAGTTTTAAATTCAGCAATGGTGATGGGGTCATCTACATTGGTTACATAGACTCCTTCATAGCCATCAATTAAAGGCTTACTTGTATCATCTGCGCCAAGATAGGGCTCGTAATTTGATTCTTGAAAAGTGATAGCACCTCGATATAATGCAGCAGTAATTGGTGTTGATAGTTCAAATCCTAGCGAACCGTCAAATGCTAAAAAACCATCTTGAGAATCTAAATAGAGAGATTGGAAGTAAAAATCTGAAGAAGGTGTTTGAAAAGTAATGTAATACCAATAGTTTCCAGGAGTTCCGGAGTAGCCTTCACTCAAAAGCCCTTGAGTTGCTCCGCCTCCTGTATAACTACTATAATTGGTGACAGAAGTGCAATAAGCATCTTGACAAATGGATAAAAAATAATCAAAGAGTGCATAGTCCATGGGCATATGTTCGGTATCAATAGCAGTTGCACGAATGGCAAGTGTATAACCATCGGTGGAACCTTCTGCCATATGAAGAATATTATTGGGAGTATAAAAATATGGCACTCCATTTGAATAAGTTGGGGCGAGCGATAGATAGTTTAAACCAAGTGGCTTTCCAATAATGGTGTACGTCTGGCTTGCGTGGGCAAAAATGTTTCCATTGGGGGCGAATAGTAGCAACAATAAAAAGAGAGGCAAAAGAAGAAAAGACCATTTTCGTTTCATTTTAAAACTCCTTTCCCTTACGGTTACTATTACAATAGGGGAAAAGGTTATTGATACCTATAAAAAAACTCTTCACACGAAGAGTTCATTTATTCAATGGTGGGCACTGACGGGATCGAACCGCCGACCTTCTGTACGTCAAACAGATGCTCTCCCAGCTGAGCTAAGTGCCCGGGAATGGAGCCGGCTACCGGAATTGAACCAGTGACCAACTGATTACGATTCAGTTGCTCTACCTGCTGAGCTAAGCCGGCATGACAGCATTGTTATTGTATATGTTTTATTTTGAAAATGCAAGAGGAAAAGCTGAAAAAATGTTACATAGATAAAACAATAATAATTTCATAGCATCTTCTATTTCATGTTTTATTTTGATACAATATAAAGAGAATAAATCGAAAATTACAATGGTTTAAAGAAAGGGATGGCTAAAAATGCAAGAGCGATGGAAACGAAGCGAAACTTTATTAGCCCATTACCAAATCTCCCTTGATGATATTGCCCAACTTGTGTTTGATTTGCAGCTGCCCTATATACCCCAAATAACCTTAGAAATGTGTCGAGAATCGGTTCGAGCTGTTTTAGCCAAACGAGAGGTTTTTAATGCGATAATGGTTGGGATTGAGTTGGATGAACAAGCCGCTCAAAAAACCATGAAAAACAAGCAATTGGAGCGGATTATTCTTGAGGATGAGCCTTTATTTGGAATTGATGAAGTTTTAGGGTTTGGTATTTGTAATTTGTATGGATCGATTGCCTTGACGAATTTCGGTTTTTTAGATAAAACAAAGCCAGGAATCATTGGAAAGCTAAATGATAAGGCGAACGGATGTCATGCATTTATGGATGATTTAATAGGTGCTATTGCTGCTTCAGCTGCATCTAGGTTTGCACACCGAAACGATAATGAGAGGGAGGGGGAATAAATGATGTTATTAGTTGAATTGATTCCACTTCCAGGAATTTGGAATCCCATTGTTGATATTGGACTTACGCTCATTGCCCTTGTGATTGTTTGGTATTTAGCAAGACGGTACCTTGACGGTAAACCATTCATTGTTTTAATTGCACTGCTTATTTTATCTCAAAGTATTGCTTCCTTATTTGGTTTTACGATTTTTGCGTCTCTTTTGCAACTTGTTTCTTTTAGTATTGTTGCGGCATTTGCTGTCATATATTCCCAAGAACTTCGGCGTCGGTTGGTATCCAAACGTTCTAAAGGTGGATATTTTGGGGTCATTGATATTGCGGATAAAGACATATTTTTCAAAGAGATTAATGAAGCCGTCTTAACATTATCAGCAACAAAGACAGGAGCGCTTATTACTTTTGAGAAGAAAGATAGTTTGGAACATTACATTCAAGCGGGAGAGCCGGTGGATGCTCCTCTGTCTTCCGAATTATTGAGAACCATTTTTTATCCTGGAACTCCTCTTCATGATGGGGCAGTTATTATTCGTGGGATGACCATTATAGCGGCATCGGTGTACTACTCTCCAACCTTAAAAGCACTACGAGGAAAATTTGGGGCGCGGCATCGGGCTGCCTTGGGGATCAGCGAAATTACAGATGCCATTACTGTCGTAGTTTCTGAAGAAACTGGTCGCATTTCCATCGCAAAAAACGGGGAAATTATTGTTATTAATCGTGATAATTTTGCTGAAGTATTAGCGGAAAATCTTTCACAAGGCTAAGACAATGAATGACCGTTCCCAAGAATTAAAGCGAGCAGAAAAAGGCGCTTACATTAGCATCGCTGCCTACATTTTTCTCTCACTCATGAAGATTATTGTCTCTCAACTTGCCAATTCGCAAGCTCTTTTTGCAGACGGTTTGAATAATTTAACCGATATCATTGGCTCGGTAACGGTTTTAATTGGATTACGTCTAGCAAGACGTCCTCCCGATCAAGAGCATCGATATGGGCATTGGAAAATTGAGTCTGTAGCAAGTATGATCACTTCTTTTATTATGTTAGCAATTGGTTTGCAAGTAATTATATCTGCAGTTCAAAAATTTATCGCCAATGAAATCATGCAGCCTGATCCCCTTGCAGCCATCGTTTCGGTCGTCAGTGCCATTGTAATGGTTGCTGTTTATCAATATAATGCAAAACTCGCCAAGAAAGTTAATAGTTCTGCACTTATGGCGGCCGCCAAAGATAACTTAAGTGATGCTTGGGTAAGTGGCGGAACGGCAATAGCTATTCTTACGGCGCAGCTGCAAATGCCATGGCTTGATGGTGGGATGGCGCTCATCATTGGAATTCTTATCATTTTTACTGCCATCGGTATTTTTAAAGAAGCAGCGTTTTCTCTTTCAGATGGATTTGATGAAAAACAGCTTCAAGAATATCGAAGAACAATTATGACAATCGATGGGATTGAATCGATTCGAAGCATCAAGGGTCGAACTTATGGTGCGAATATTTACCTTGATTTGGTTATTACAGTTTGTCCTGATATGAGCGTCGCTGATAGTCACTGTATTTCGGATTGTGTTGAAGAGTTATTGGTCAAATCACATCAAGTATTTGAAACTCGAATTCATATCGAGCCTGCCAATCCTAGTGAACTAAAGAAATAAAAACCACTTCATTGAAGTGGTTTTTTTAGATGTATCCTATTTCTTAGGCGCTTGCTTTGAAGCAGAATTTTCTTTGTTGCTCGATAGTACTTCGGACAATGAGGCGATGAGTCCAGTAACATTTTGAATTTCGGATGGAATAATCAATTTTGTTGCTTGACCATCTCCAAGTTTTTCAAGTGCTTTAAATCCTTCAAGAGTAATGTAGGATGCACTGGGGTTTGCTTCATTCATCATCCGCACAGCATCCGCTTGAGCAGAGAATACTACGCGAAGGGCTTCTGCTTTTCCTTGGGCTTCTGCAACAGCTGCTTGACGAGCGGCTTCAGCACGAAGAATGACAGACTCTTTACTACCTTCAGCAGTTAAGATTGCAGCTTTCTTTTCCCCTTCAGCACGAAGGATTGCTTCCCGACGTTCCCGTTCCGCACGCATCTGCTTTTCCATTGCGTCTTGGATGTCACGAGGAGGAAGAATGTTCTTTAATTCCACACGGTTCACTTTGATTCCCCATGGGTCGGTTGCTTCATCTAGAATTGCCCGCATTTTGGAGTTGATGGTGTCGCGGGAAGTAAGTGTTTCATCCAACTCAAGATCCCCAATAATATTACGGAGAGTTGTTGCAGTAAGATTTTCAATAGCATTCAGTGGACGCTCAACACCGTAAGCAAATAATTTGGGGTCCGTAATAGAGAAGTAGACAACCGTATCAATTTGCATCGTCACGTTATCTTTGGTAATAACAGGTTGAGGAGCAAAGTCGGCAACTCTTTCTTTAAGAGAAACCTTTTGGGCAACTCGATCAAAGAAAGGAAGTAAGAAGACGATTCCAGTACCATAAACGCGATGGAATTTTCCAATTCTTTCGACAACGATGGCAGTAGATTGTCTTACAATACGGACACATAAGGATAGAATAACGGCAGCAATAACAACAATAATTAATACATAGAGAATGGGTGGCATAAGTGATTCCTCCTTTAATTACTTTTTGCGTTCGACCACTAATTTGTTCCCATCAACAGCGACAATAACTGCAGTATCGCCAGCTTCAATGGAATCCGTCCCACGACAGGAAATGGTCCAAATTAGGCCTTGATACTTTCCTTCGCCATATTCGAACTGACTAGCGCCTTTTATAATCAGGATTTCCTTTCCGATTACGGCATCAATATTGGTAGGAATGGTATTCTTCCCAATGATTTTTTTTGCCCAGCGCCCCACAGTGAGTAGTAAGCCGATGGATACCGCAAGAAAAACAATGATTTGGATCGCAGGGTTTTGTACGCCTAGCAGCGATAATAGTAAAGCAACTAAAGCACCTGCAGCAAACCAAATGCTAGTCAAGTCGGTTGTCATAAGCTCGATGGCAACGGTGACAACAATAAGAATTAGCCAAAGAATATTGATTGATTGAGTCAACCATTCGATAGAGGCAAGTAACATTTTTTGCACCTCCTTAATCGTATTATAACACGGAAGAAATCGACCTACAATATAATATTTAGAAGTTTATCTAAATGTTATTTTCTTGAATACAAACGAAATGTTTTAAGAAAGTTGTATAATAGGATCGAGGTGAGATGAATGGATTCCTACTATGAGTTTTTGTTGAAGATACAAAGCATTGCAAAAATTGGATTATTGTTTTCCAAAGATCCTTATGCCATTGAAAATTATGAAACCTTACAAGAGTTAAGCCATAAAATGATTGATACCTATACAGGCATACCTTTGCACCGCCCTAATGTTTTTGTACGAGACATCTATCCTACTCCAAACATTAGTGTTCGTACATTTGTTTTTGATACAAATGGACGAATCTTATTGGTCAAAGAAAAAGAGTGGGGGACTTGGTCCATTCCAGGGGGATGGTGTGATTTGTTCGAATCTCCCAGTGAAGCCGCAAAAAAAGAGGTGCTTCAAGAGTCTGGCTATGATGTTTGCATTGAGCAACTATTGGGGATTACCAATCGTCAAAGTTATCTAAAAAACCAAAATTTATGTGAATACACAATATGCTTTCGCGGAAGCTTAACTGGATATGTTCAAGCCCACGGACACGAAACGACAGATGTAGAGTTTTTTGCGTTGGATCATTTACCCGAAATTTCTCATAAGTACACCTTGCCCGAAATCGAACGAATTCTTGAAGCCATGAAGAAGCAAATGCCTGTTTTTGATTAAAAAAGTCTTAGTAAACCTAAAAAATCATTGGGATACTAAGACTGACAGATGATGATATTAACAAGATGCAATAAACCGTTGATAAAATTCAACACATTTATAGAGCTTCTCTACTGAGATTCTTTCGTTATCGGCATGAATTCTACTGCGATCTTCTTTCGATAATTCCATGGCGGAGAAACGATATACACCATCACTGATACGATTATAATGGCGAGAGTCGCTTGCCGCCATCATAAGATATGGTGATACAATGGAACCTTGCCAAGTCGCCAAAATAGCTTGTTGAAGAAGCGAATAAGGGTCTTCCATGGTGGAGACGGGAGATGGATTATGTCCAGCGAGAACCTGAACGGAAATCTTTGGATTCCGAATGGTTTTTTCCAGCCGCTCGACCGTAGAACGAATGTTTTCCCCACTTAGAATTCTTAGGTTGGCAATCACTTTTGCTTCTCCGGGTAGGACGTTGGGCGAGGGGCTCCCTTCTGCCATTGTCACAGCACAAGTTGTTCGAAGGAACGCAGCCATTTCTCCCCCCATTTTTCCAAAAAGGAAGCGGACGAGTGGGCTGAATAGCCAGAGATTGCAAAAAATCATTCGCAAACCAAAGGATGAAGAATGACTGCCAAGTGTTTCAAGCATTGCTTTCGTGGCGGGGGTTAGGCGCATCGGAAATGGATGACGTTCCAATTGATGAATGGCCGAAGCAAGTTCACCTAAGGCTGTGTGTTTAGGAGGAGTAGAAGCATGACCTCCTCCACTTTTTGCAGTAAATGAAACATTTAATACGCCCTTTTCAGCAATTCCTACAACAGCAGTTGGTTGCTTAACTCCAGGGAATACATTTGTTACTACAGCACCCCCTTCATCAAGAACCATACGAGGGCGTATTTTTTTGCCCTCAAAATAGTCAACTAAGTGAACGGCACTCGCACCAAAAATTTCTTCATCACCCCCAAAGGAGAAATACAAATCTTCTTGTGGCTGAAAGCCTCGTTCCAGCAAGGTTTCGGTTGCTTCCAATATGCTACAAAGAGTCCCTTTGGTATCAAGGGTTCCTCGACCCCATATTTCTCCTTCTATCAGATCTCCTGAAAAGGGAGAATGAGTCCAATTGGTAGATACAGGAACTACATCATAATGTGACATGAGAACGGTAGGATTGTCCGTAGGATTTTTCCCTGGTAACCGATATAGCAAACCACGTGGTGGAACTTCTATTCTTTCCATTTGAGAATGGATAAGAGGATAACGTGAAATCAGGTAGGAGCGGAAATTTTCAAAAACGTTTTCGTCCATTTTTGATTCATCTATGTAGGAAATGGTAGGAAAACGAACCATATTTTGCAGTGATTCGACTGCACGTATTTTGTTAACGGGTTCTTCGGAGTATTGTGATGGAGAAATACGAAAGAAACGAGGAAAACGAATGGTCCGAAAAATCACAGCAAAGATGACAGAACCCAAGAGAATTCCTAGTCCAGCTAATCCATATTCAACCATTATAAATCCCCTTTCTTATTGTCGTGAGTACGATGAAGATGTCCTTTTTTGTAAAGAAACCTTGCCCAAGAAATCGCAATTGCTGCACTCACAGGAATTAAGATGCCAACTGGTAGAGTGGGTGCAAGAATGTATAACAAAATCATGACCCCGAGGGGAAGGGTTGCAACTTTCCAATCTTTTGCAATAAATGCCACGCCTAGGCCACCAAATAAAGCTGGTAAGATATTATCGAACATCGGTTTAAAAGTTGGTGAAGATAAGATTGGAGTCAGTGGAACTAGTAATAAAACGCCTAAAGTAAGTACGATTGTATTGGTAAAGGTAGAAGATGCAATGGCAATGGTAGAAATAATTTCTCCTTCAGGAGAGCCAGGTTCAACCCCGGCACCTTTCATGGCATTGAGCGCACAAGGAACTTTCATATTCGTTAGATTTCCTGTAACAAATCCAAGATAAGTTCCCCCGTTCCCCAGCATGGGAGAGAATGTTAAGACTTCAATGACTGCAACAGTCCAAAACATAGGCACGACTCCAAGTAGTCCGAGAAGCACCTTATCAAGTGGTGGCCAAGCCGAAAAAGCTACTCCTATGATGACGGGAATTGCCATTAATAGTACAAAGGCACTTAGCATCCATATACGTCCATAATAATGGACAGATTCTTCATAAGTTCGTTTATTTTTCATGAATCTATTCCTCCTAAAGTACGATGCTAAACAACAGGCTAAGTCCCATTGCTCCAAGCATACTAATTGGAATGGCATAAGTTTCCAACCACTTGAGATTACGCTTTTTTATCAGAATGCCTAAACCTACCATAATGATGGCTGAACTTAGGAGGGTTAAGATGGAAAGCAAACCTCCACCAACACCCATTCCTAAAAAAGCAGAAATTAGTCCAATGAAAAGTGCACTCATAAAGATGGAACCCCATACAACATCGCCTTGTTTCAAACGGCTGACCCCTTTATTAATTTTCTTTAAGAACAAAGGGATAATAAGTAAGGAAGGGATGATACCAATGGTCATAACCCATGCAATTGCAGTAAAAATTGAGGGATCACTAATATTGGAAAGTCCTTGTATCCCAAAGGCTGCGGCTGCAGCTGTGGCAGCGGGCAATTCATAAGTCACTGCACCGACAACACTGAGGCGAAGCCAAGGAAGGGCAAGCCCTAAGGCTTGTGATAGGGCAAGAAGTCCTACTAAAATAGAAATAGAAGGAGCAATACTGAAAATCATGGAAGAAATTGCCGCTTTGCGCATGGCAAGGGAATCAATTCCCATTCGTTTTCCCTCCTTCAACGCTTTTAATAAGAAGAAGAGAGATTGAGAAAGTACAAAAAGTGAAACAATACCACCTAGAAAGAACATAATTGGACTATTCTTAAAATCCATGTAATCATCGCCTTTCTTTAGTAACAATAATACAGTTATTATAGCATGATTTTCAATCCAAAAATAAGAACTGTTTGAGCAAGGTTTTGTTCAGTGTTACAATAGCAATGAGGGATCAACATATGGATAAAATCATTCAGGAAATGTCTTTGGACGAAAAAGCGCGATTTAGTGAAGGAAAAGATGCTTGGCACTTTGCCGATTTACCACACTTAGGAATTCGCTCCATTCGTGTGAGTGATGGGCCGCATGGACTTCGACGTCAAGTTAGTAGCACGGACAATTTGTCAGGGACTGACACCATCCCTGCAACATGTTTTCCTCCAGCTGCATCATCAAGCTGTAGTATGAATGTCGATTTAATTCGAGAGATGGGGGCAGCCATTGGTCGAGAAGCACGAGTAGCATCTGTGGACATTGTGCTTGGACCAGGGGTCAACATCAAACGTTCTCCGTTATGTGGAAGAAATTTCGAATACTTTTCTGAGGATCCATGGTTAAGTGGAACTCTTGGAATCGCTTTGATTGAAGGGCTTCGATCGGTAGGAGTAGGGGCCTGTGTCAAACATTATGCTGTTAACAACCAAGAGTCTTATCGATTTTCCATTGATGCTATTGTCGATCAACGAGCTTTACACGAAATATATTTAAGAGCATTTGAGATGATTGTCAAGCAAGCCGAACCCCAAGCGATTATGGCATCTTATAACCGTGTGAATGGAGTATATGCATGTGAACATCCTGAATTAATCCATGAGTTATTACGTAAAGAATGGGGTTATCAAGGACTTGTTATCAGTGATTGGGGAGCTGTAAGCAACCGCGTACGCTCCTTTCAAGCCGGATTGGATATTGAGATGCCTTATGGACTTGGTCGTGGAACCAAGGAATTAATTGAAGCAGTTCACCAACACATAATTCAAGAAGCATCCATTGATGATTCGATTCAGCGAATTTTGACCACACAGGAGAATTTAAACCGGATGCAAAAAAGCCATCCAGTAGAAACTATTCATTGGGACGAGCATCATCAATTAGCAAAACAGATTGCATTAGAATCGATGGTTTTGTTGAAAAATTCATCCAACGCTCTTCCGCTTTCTCCACATATTCAATATGGAATTATTGGAGAATTGGCAGCTACCCCGCGAATTCAAGGAGGAGGAAGCTCCCATGTACAGGCTAAGTTTGTTGAAACGCCGTTAGAAGTCTTGCGAAGAAAAATGCCTGAGATTGAATTTGCACCGGGATATGAATTGCGGGGAGTATCTAACCCTGAATTGATTCAAGAAGCATTGGTATTAGCAGAAAAAGTTGACCAAGTGTTGTTATTTGTTGGATTAACGGATTACGATGAAAACGAAGGTGTCGATCGAAAGCATATGCATCTTTCGAACGCTCAATTAGAACTAATATCACAATTGACTACGAAAGGATTTCGTCCCATCGTTCTCTTAAGTGGTGGTAGTGCCATTGAAATGCCATGGTACGATGATGTCAACGCTATTTTACACATGCATTTATTGGGAGAAGCTGGGGCAGCTGCCATGGGTGATTTACTATGGGGAGAAGTATCTCCCAGTGGAAAGCTGACGGAGTCCTATCCTTTCCATTTGGAAGATACTCCTTGTTTTCAGACTTTTCCAGGAGGGAATCATGCTGTTCATTATTTAGAAAGCATCTATGTAGGGTATCGCTACTATGATACGTTTCAAAAACCAGTGCGTTTTCCTTTCGGTTTTGGCTTATCATACACAACTTTTAAGTATCATAATTTAACAACCGAAGTGATGAGTGATGGTAGAGTCAAGGTAAGGTTTTTGCTGACAAATACAGGCTTAATGACCGCAAAAGAGAGTGCCCAAATATACGTTTCTCCACCAAAGAATAGTCCTCTTTTTCGGGCAAGCAAAGAACTAAAAGGGATTGTTAAAACCGCTCTCTCACCAAACGAAACGAAGCAAATTGAATTCATACTCTCTCCACTAGATTTTGCTTATTATGATGTTCAAACGAAGAAATTTGAAGTTGAAGCAGGATCATACCTCATTCAAGTCGGGGGTTCAAGTGCGACTTGCCCATTAAATAGCACCATAGTATTGGATGGAACGATTATGAAAGCTCCAAACTATCATGAAGCATGCCCAAGTTATTATGCTCCTTCTCAAGGGTTTGATGATCGTGAATTTGTTGCGCTGTTGGGAAGAATCCCCCCTCTTGAATATCAAGAGTCACAGAAAATAACGTATGATACCCCGCTTGCTCTTTGGCAAGATCGGTTCATTGGAAAAATGATACTTCGCAAAGCTGTAAAAGAAATAAAAAAAGCAAGCGAAAAAGATAGCATTGCTCCTTATGAGGCTACCATTGCTGCGCTTCCATACACGCCAATGCGATTTTTTGTCACAATGGGTGGAGGAGCAATATCCTATCCACTTGCCGATCTTCTTTTAGCGCTCTTAAATAGCGAATATCAAAAAGTATTTCCTCTTCTCCGTAATCTTCGCCTCCACAAAAAGGAGATATAAAAATGAAACGAACACGTTGGTATAAAGATGCATTAATTTATCAAATTTATCCCCGAAGTTTTTATGATAGCAATCATGATGGCATTGGAGATTTACGCGGTATTATCACTAAATTGGATTATATTAAATCATTGGGAGCAGATGCTATTTGGCTTTGCCCCGTGTATGATTCTCCAAATGATGATAATGGTTATGATATTCGAAACTATCGTGACATTGCAGCAGATTTTGGAAACTTAGATGATTGGAAATCGTTAAAGAAGGAAATGGAACAACGAGAGATGAGACTCATTATGGACTTTGTAGGAAATCATACTTCCGATGAACATCCATGGTTCCAAGAAGCCCTCCATCATCCTGAAAGTCTTTATCGAGACTACTATTTTTTCCGATTGGGAAAAAATGCAAGCCCTCCCAATAATTGGACAGGTTTTTTTGGGGAAGGGGCTTGGCAAAAAATCGAGGATCGTAATGAATATTATCTTCGATTGTTTACACGCAAACAACCCGATGTCAACTGGGATAATCCATTGGTTCGTCAGGAATTCAAAGATATCTTGAAATTTTGGATTGATCTAGGCGTCGATGGCTTTCGCTGCGATGTGATTACGATTATCAGCAAAGAAAATGGATTACCAGATGGGAAAAAACGCCTTGGCCTAACAGGAAGAGAACATTATATCAACGGACCCCATGTTCATGATTACTTGCGAGAATTATATCAAGATGTGCTTGAACCCAGTGATATTATGACAGTGGGGGAATCCGTTATGATGACTGTGGATGAAG
>Ga0172377_10005733_pt1 | contig 12784 bp, 8 predicted proteins | sample Pumphouse3metaG_FD_119749 | JGI IMG/M metagenome (GOLD analysis project Ga0172377, IMG submission 119749) | Leachate microbial communities from a municipal landfill in Southern Ontario, Canada - Pumphouse #3 metaG | ecosystem: Engineered > Solid waste > Landfill > Unclassified | place: Canada... | reverse complement strand
GGAGATTATATGGATTAGTGTAGTCAGGGCCAAGGCCATAATTAGGCCTAGGATAGCAAACCTTATCATGTGCCTTATGACAACCCGTTTACCTGCAGTCTTTATAGCCCTTACTAGGTCTTTACCCTGCTGCTTTGTCATTTTACTCCTCCTCACCTAGTTCTTGTTTGTACTTTAAGCTTTTTAACCCCTTTTGCTCCCTTTACATAAGGGGCTTTTATCTAGCCTTTAAGGCCTCTTGATTTATCTTATTGGGTCTTTTTTTAGGCCTCTTGACTAATCTTATACCGTCTACTTTTTAGGCGGAAAACTGGATTTATCTTTATTACACTTAATAGAAAAAGTATAAGTGCTATTGCCAGCATGACTATAGAATTGTATATCCAAAAGTATCTCAGACGACTAGAACCCATCCCAATAATACTGCCCACTGAGCCATTTAGCTGGCTTTCTAGTATCTGGGCTAGACCTATAACTGGATTTATATATAGGACAAAGGGTATATAGTCACCGCTTGGGTAAAGATTATTCAAATAATGATTACTAGCCATAAATAGGCCTAGTATAAAGCTAATAAGGCCTAAGGCAAATATAGTGACATAGGTCATTACTGTTGCTGTTACAGTCTTTTTAAAGGTTGTAGAATAGTATATGCCGATATTACCTATAGCAAATGCTGTAACAAGATAAAAGGTAAATAGGGTAATGATGTCACCTGGGGTAATACCTCCAAAAAACGAGATCATACTAAAAAGAGGTATGGATGAAAGTACCAATAGGACAATATAAGACATGGAGGATAATAGCTTTCCAAGTATGATGCCCATTGGTGACAGGCTAGTGGATAGCAATAGGTCTAGGGTCTGCTTTTCCCTCTCCCCACTGATTGTCCCAGCTGTTTGAGCAGGTGTTATAAGTACAATGAGGCCAAACTGCAAAACAGCCAGTATAGTATAAATGCCAGCCCCTATCTCCTGCCTTGAATTAACTGACATCTGATAGGCTGATCTTGTTCCTAAAAAAGTTATATAGTATAGATATGCTATAAGTACCATAATTCCTAGGTAAAAGACTATACCCAAGGAAGTCTTCCAGCCCCTCATCCGTATTTTAAATGAGCTTGATAATACAGGGTTATTTAACCTATTCGCCCGCACTCTTGGTCACCTCCAAAAATACCTTTTCTATATTGCCTGCTATTTCGCTGAAGGAGATTACAGGGATATCATTTTCTACTAATAGCTTTAGTAGCCTTGCCATATCCTCCTGCCCGCCTTCATATCCAATCTCTAATTCGTTGTCCTCGCCATTTATCTCTGTAATATAGGGTTGTTCTTTTAAGAGGTTGACAGCTTTGTCAACATCAGATAAGACTCTTAGCCTTATCATAGACCTGCCCTCTAGCCGGCTCATTAGGTCCTCCACCCTACCAGAGTAGACCAGTCTGCCCCTTTCTATTACTCCAATGCAGCTACATAACTCTACTAGCTCATGTAGAATATGAGAGCTTATGAGTATTGTTTTTTCCATAGTCTTTAAGGTCTTTAGGATACCCTTCATTTCAATACGGGCCCTTGGGTCCATGCCTGATGCTGGCTCATCTAGGATTAGTAGCTCAGGGTTGTGGATAAGGCTCCTAGCTAGACACAACCTTTGCTTCATACCCCTTGACAGGGTATCTACATAAGCATCTTCCTTGTCTAAAAGGTCTACTAGCTCTAATAGCTCACCTGTCCTTCTCTTTCGGTCACTTAGACTGATACCATAGCATGAACCATAAAAATCCATGTACTCATTAACCTTTAGGTTGTCATATACACCAAAGAAGTCAGGCATATAGCCAAGCTTGGCCTTTGCCTCCCTAGGCCTTTGTGCTACATTTATACCATCTACATAAACAGTTCCTGAACTAGCCTTCATAAGGGCTGCTACCACCCTCATTGTAGTAGTCTTGCCTGCCCCATTAGGGCCTACAAAGCCAAATATATCTCCCCTATTTAGGGTAAGGCTTAAATCATTAACTGCTGTGAAATTTCCATACTTTTTGACAAGCTTTTCTATCCTAAGCATTACCTAACCCTCCCCTCGATGGATATAGAAGGTGTGGGTATATAAACATTTTGCTGATTTGAATATATCCTTATATACACTATACCCCCTGGATTAATATAGGTGTCTTTATTCTCATCCTTTATACTAAATATGTCATCGCCTGCCTGTTCATAGGCCATAACATTAGCATTATATATCTCTAATCTACCTATACTAGGATCAAAATATGTGTTTATAGTAACAGCCAAATCATCAAGATCGCGATATTTAGATAGGTCAAAGGAATAGACTGCATAGGAGTCACGGTCATAAAAGTAGGTCTCTGCCCCTTCCCAATTAGTACCCAAGGACATATCATATTCAAAGCTACCCTTTATAATGCCTTCTGGTATAGTAATATAGCCATCATTCTCCCACTCAATTTCAAGCTCGCCTACTATTAGCCCTTGACCCATTGACTCATCGGGTTCTTTTCCATTTATTAATACACGGCCCCTGGACCCATCCTCATAAAAGGCAAGAAATTGTGCCCCGAGCATTATGTTTGAAGAAACGGTCTCAATTGGCTTTTCATTAGTATCTAGTACATAGGAAAGCATTTCACGACGTACCTCTATCTCCTGCCTATCCTCACTAAGGTAACCATGATAAGGATACAATTCCTCAATTATTTGGTATCGTAAGTCTCCATAATGGTAGTAACTAGGATCTAATATGTCTAAAGTCACGTTTTTTGATTCACCTGCTGCTATATTGCCCAGGTTTTGATAGCTGGTCATGGTATATATTACAAAATCATCTAGGGGGTAGATGGTGTTATTTGTAATCCTGCCAACGATCTTGCCATCTGTAAAGGATAGGTCTGCCTCAACCTTACCCATATCGACTATTGTTTTGTCTATCTTAAAGGTCTTCATAGTCCAGATATTCACATTATCAAACTCTATCTTAGTAGAAGGTCCTTGGACTACTCTTGCTTCGATATTCTTAGCAGCATAATTAGGGTCATTGTCAAATCCATAGTAGGGGTCTCCCATTAGGGAAACAAGGCCCTCGCTATCGATTTCAACTAGATAGTCTCCTCTACGGCCAAAAAACAAACCTACATGTTCTACAAGCTGCCCTTGTCCTGAATCTTTGTCTAACTCTACGATTGAAATAGTATTTGCCACCATCTCATTGCCCTTTGTTGTAAAGGCATAGGAATATATAAAGACTGCAAATAGGATAGATATTGCTGGAATTGTAATCCAAGACAGCTCTCTTTTATCAATCTTTTTAAGGACGAAATAGTTGATAGGTCCTATCATGGCCAGATAAAGGAGAAATATAAATAGGACTAAAGAAGCGGGCGGAAGGCCCATTGTTGGAATATTGCCTAAAACATAGCTAGGCATACTTGTCTTAGCATTATAGGCCGGATCGGTTAGACTTATGCTTTTACTACTAGCAAGGCTTTCTTGGAATATATTATTCCAAAGGTTTATCTTGCCCTCCCAGCTAAGGATTGGCTCTGTGCCTAGGTCAAAGGCAGCAGTATATACATAACCATTGCCTATCCTGTTCATTATAACTAAGGGGATCTTGTCCTCACTGATAAGTATAGAGGCATCTTGACTTGCCTTAAGTTCTATTACATTAAGAGCCCCACCCTGCAAAATCTGCCATCCCATCTCCTCAAGGGAGTATGACTTATCTAGGGTAAGGCTGCCAGCAGTGGTCACAGGTACTATAGATGGGCTCAGGCCAGACAAGGTCCTCCTTGCATTTGCACCTGTCCCTGTTACTAAAATCCCCCCAGCCTTGACCCAACTCTCAAGGGCTGCAAGCTGCTTTTTTGACATCTTACTTGTATCTATATTATTTACTATTATTACTTCAAAGTTATCTAATAGCTCTACCCTGTCAGGAAAGCTTTCTGCTGTTAGGTTTACAGGATAATAGTTTGAAAAGAATATATTTTCTTTACTCGGCTCTTTAAAATAGCCTAAAGAGGCTTCGTCATCAGTTATTATGCCAAGCATATACTCAGACTCTGTTACTACACTTAAGTTTCTTATGGTTTTTTTCTCTATAAGCTTGCCCTTGTCATCAAGCAGCCTAATGTCAATATAGTGAGCAAACCTCTCTATGGGTACAACAAGGCTATACTCCTTGGTAGAGGAGGCAGGTATGGAAACAGGTAATGAATAGATATTGTTTTTTTCATAACTATAAGGGACAGTAGCCTCTATGCTACCCTCTATGTCCTTGCCTGTATTTTCTATGGTCAGCTTAAGCTCAGTCCATTTGCCCAGCTTGTAAGTACCATCAAAGCCTAGTTCAACGTCTGTCATGATGTCTGCAGCATCCGCCCTAGTTAGGCCAAGACAAGATGCTAATAAGAAAACCACTAGTACAACCCAAAACCGCTTCATTGCTTTTCCCCTTTCAATCCTGCAAATGGGCAAGTATTTAACTATGTTTATAAAGCTTTGTTCCGATTATATCATCATATCTACAAATTAGGTATTATAAAGCTTACTAATCTATTAAAATACCATTAAATATTTGTAAATTGTCCTAGTTAATTATCACCAACACTATTGATTTTTAAAAGCTTTAATATCTCAACTACTAGGATTGGCATAGAGGATAATAAGACTACATAGGCCCACTGACCAAGGTCTAGCCCTACAACATGAAAGAGCTTTGATAAAATCGGTATAAACATAACAGCAAGCTGCAATAGGCTAGAGGCCAAAACCGCCCCTATAAGCTTTCTGTTGGAAAAAAGGCCAAGCCTGAATATAGATAGCTTGTTAGACCTAACATTAAAGGCATGAAAGAGCTGGCTAAAGGAAAGGACTGCAAAGGCCATGGTCCTTGCTACATCAACCCCATCTGTCATACCTATTAAAAATACTGATAGGGTAAGGATTCCTACTAGGCCACCCTGGTAGAGGATCCTGCCAACCATGCCCTTGTCAAATATATTACTATTAGCAGGCCTGGGTTTTCTGTCCATAATGTCCTTTTCAGCCGGGTCTACCCCAAGGGCTAGTGCAGGCAGGCTATCAGTTACTAGGTTTACCCAAAGTATATGGATAGGCAAAAGGGGCTCATGCCAGTTAAGCAGGGTAGCTATAAGCAGAACTATAATCTCACCAATATTACAGGATAGTAGAAATTGAATGGACTTTAGGATATTAGCAAATATTATCCTGCCTTCTTCAACTGCTGACACAATAGTGGCAAAGTTATCATCAGTCAGGACCATATCAGAGGCCTCCTTGGCCACGTCTGTGCCAGTTATCCCCATGGCTGCCCCAATGTTTGCTCCCTTTAGAGCAGGTGCATCATTTACCCCGTCACCGGTCATAGCAACTATCTGATCCTGGGCCTGCCATGCCTTTACTATCCTGACCTTGTGCTCTGGCGATACCCTGGCATAGACTGAGTAAGACTCTACCCTCTCTTTCAAGGCTTCATCACTGATATTTTCCAGTTCAGCCCCTGTCATAACCTCACTTTCATCCTCTAGTATGCCTAGCTGCTTTGCAATAGCAGCTGCTGTGACCCTATGGTCACCTGTTATCATAATAGTCTTTATACCTGCCCTCTTGCAGAGCTTTATTGCCTCCTTGGCCTCCTCCCTAGGCGGGTCTATCATACCAACTAGTCCTACAAAGACAAGGCCAGTCTCTAATTGCTCCCTGTTATCAGTTAGGGACTCTCCTGTACTTATATCCTTAAAGGCCATACCAAGTACCCTAAGGGCTGCCTTGCCCATCTCATTTATAGCTGAGTCTATGGCCTCCCTATGACTGGGATCTAGGTCAACTATTCTGCCATCTACTAGGATGCTAGTGCAACCCTTAAGTAGCTCATCCGCCGCCCCCTTGGTAAAGACCCTCCTATCCTCTTTATGGCCATGGATAGTTGTCATAAGCTTTCTATCAGAATCAAAGGGAATCTCATCTAACCTAACTAGGTCCTTTTCCTTTTGGGACCTGTCGAGCCCTAAGGTCAGGCCCAGATCCACTAGGGCTGTTTCTGTTGGGTCTCCTACCAGCTCTGCCTTGCCCTCTTCCCATTTGATTTTTGTGTCATTGCATAGCATACCTATAGTCACAAGCAGGTCAATATGGCTATCTAGGTCCTTTTTACCTTGTAGGTCCTTTACATCTATCAGGCTCCCATTGGCAAAGACCCTCTCCACAGTCATCTTGTTTTGAGTTAGGGTCCCTGTTTTGTCAGAGCAAATAACTGTCGCAGAACCTAAGGTTTCTACAGAGGGTAGCTTTCTAATTATGGCCTTCCTCTTGGCCATTCGCTGCACACCAATGGCTAATACTATAGTAACAATAGCCGGTAGGCCCTCAGGTATTGCTGCTACAGCAAGAGAAACAGAAGTCATAAACATTTGGAAGACTCCCTTGCCATATAGGACACCTACTAGGAAAATTAGGCCACATATAGCAAGGGCAGCAAGCCCTAGGGTCTTGCCCAAAACCTCTAGCCTTTTTTGAAGAGGAGTCTTCATATCCTCTTGGGACTCTATCATAGAGGCAATTTTCCCTATCTCTGTCCCCATACCCGTCTCAACAACAATTCCGCTAGCCCTCCCGTATGTGACCAGACTACTAGAATAGGCCATATTAACCCGGTCACCTATACCTATATCCTCCTGGTCAAGTAGGTCTGTAGTCTTGTCTACCGGTACTGACTCTCCTGTTAGGGCAGCTTCCTGGATTTTCAGGCTGGAGGTCTCAAACAGCCTTATATCTGCTGGGACAAAATCTCCAGTATCTAGTATCACTATATCTCCTGGTACAAGTTCTGATGCCGGCAGAACACTTATCTCACCGTTTCTTTTAACCTTGGCCGTTGGCGATGACAGATCTCTTAAGGCGGCTAGAGAGTTTTCTGCCTTGTTTTCCTGTACTAGGCCCAGGATTGCATTTAGAACTACTATTAATAGTATAATTACACCATCAGCCAGCTCACCTAAAAAAATAGACACCAGGGCTGCTATGATGAGTATGATTATCATAAAATCAGACAACTGGTCAGCCAGCATGGCCATCAAAGACCTCTTGCCCTTGGCTATAAGCTCGTTTTTACCATGGGTCTTTTGCCTATCCTCTACCTGACTATCACTAAGACCCCGGTCTATGGATGTTTCTAGTATTTTTTCAACCTCATCTTTACCTATCCTATACCAATTAGTTTGGGACAAGTTAATCACTCCTTTAAAGCTATTGTGTGCACTAAAAAAGACCCTTATCCTCCTAGTGCGGGATAAAGGTCTCATCCTCAGAATACATCTGCCTCCTGACCGGGACTTTGCCGTGTTGTCGATCAAAAGTGTTTACCGTAAATAAACGAATTACTCCCCTTTATAATTACTTTTCTATAATAATCCATTTTTTTCTTTTCGTCAAGAGCTTTACCATAAATCACTTGTCAAATATATGTAAATACACATCCTGTAGCGTAGGTTTTACAATTGAATACTCAAAATCCTGTGGCGGTTTCTTGGAGATAACTCTGACATATATATGGTCACTGTCCTTTGATATGTTGCCAACCCTATAGATCTTTGATATTTGTTCAAGGTACTCTGCCTTTGTTTTAATTTCAAATACAAATCCTGCTATTTTTTCTTCCAAGGATTCGGGTCTGCCGTAATCAATAAGTTCACCCTTTTTAAGCAAGAGTACCTCTTTTGATATATACTCAATATCTGATACGACATGGGTTGCTATTAGAACGATTTTATTAAAGCTTATCTCCGAGATAAGGTTACGTATTCTGATTCTTTCTTTAGGGTCAAGACCAGCAGTTGGCTCATCTAAGATAAGTACTCGTGGATTGCCCAATATGGCCTGGGCTAGGAGTATCCGTTGTTTCATACCGCCAGAAAAGGAAGCCAATCTCTTATTCATAACATCCTCTAGGTTTACCAAGGAAAAAAGTTTGGGTATTTGCTTATTGGCCTCTGCTTTTGTCATACCCTTTAGTGATGCCATATAATAAAGGAATCTCTTGGCTGTAAAGGAGTCAAATACACCCTGTTGTTGGGGCATATAGCCCAAGACCTCTAGATAACTTTTTCCTAAAGCCTTTATATTTTTGCCATTGTATAGTACTTCACCGCTGTTGGCCTTAAGGTTATTGGTTATTATATTCATTAAAGTGGATTTACCCGATCCATTAGGTCCTAAAAGGGCGTAAATACCGTCGGTCAAGGTAACGGAAAAGTTCTTTAAAGCATGGTTGCTACCATATTTCTTATTCAAATTAATAACTTGTAGCTCATTTGACATATCATTCATACCCCATTATCTTGTATTTAGTCATCTAAGTATTGGATTGGCACTAACTAAAGCATTAAATAAGAAGTTCCCCATTTTTGGAACATCTAGAAAATATAGTACTGCTGGTACGACAAAGGCAGCTAGATTTACAGCGAATACAGCCATTGTGTTCTTTAATAACCTGGATACAAATAGCATGATTAGGGAAAGTAGAATAGTGAAAAAGAGTCTTGTACCGTATACCAGTATAATATATTCTAGCAAAGACATTTCCATCTTGATATCTCGCAAGAGCCTTATACTCTGAATGGGAGCTGATAGGTTGTTTAAACCATAAGCCTTTACTATATTCATAAACAAGGGGAGGTTGACAAGGACAAAAACTATTATTGCAATAAGCACACTAAGCATGGTCCGTACTGCAAATAGCTTACCACCACCGTATTTTGTTGATGATACTACCAGGTCAGTAGCCTTGTTTGTACTATATAGCATCGATATGATAAAGGTGAGGAAAAGGACAGTCAAAAGTACTACATTCATATCATTGTCTTGCCCCCTGCCCGCAAACAATTGGTTGTAGCCTCCGTCATATACAATTTGGGCTTTGGGGTTTATCTTTTCTATGTAGTCAACCTCAGACTTTAACCGTTCAAAGGCGTTTGTAGGCGCTAGTGAGTTTTGGATTGACATATAAGCCATAGTCAAGGCTACTTCTGAAATTTCTCCTGCACTGTACTTATCTTCTATGTCTACCATGGCTAAATATAGTTCATCAAAGCGGTTTTGCTCCTCCTCTAAAAAAATGTAGGTTTCTTCTGTTACTGGCCCCTGTAATTGTTCAGCATATTTTCTGTAATGCTCGTCATCTTCAATGTATTCCTTGATGTATGAAGTGTAGGAGCTGTACTGGACCATACAAAGTACAAGAATGACTAACAATGCCTTGTTGCTTATAAAAGCTTTATACAATTCATGGAAGGTAAGCTTGACCGATCCACCCTTGAAAGGATTTAACCTAGTTAATGTCTGTGGTGGCTCGAATGCTGACCATATTTTGTTTTTCTGCCCTGTAGCCCATCTTACTGTAAGTACCATCAATAACCAGGAGATAACTAACATGGATATAATGCTAGTTTGCACTAAAGCCAAGGGAAAGCTAAGCATGTTCATGCTCCTAAAGGTGTGCATATAAGTACCTGTCTGCAAAAAAGCAGCTAGGTTTATGTGTTTTATTGGACTTAATATAGATGCATGTGGTATTACAGCATATAAAATATATTCTACAACTAGAGTCCCGACAGCAGTACCGTATGCAAACACTGGATTTACTGCCAGGATAAATAGCAGGGAGAAGAGGGCCCCAATTACAAATAAAGATAATACTTTGCTAGCAAAGTGGATAATAAGATATTCTAGCACGGTCACTTTTAGCGTACAAGCAAGGAAGCCCTCCACCGATTGTATAGGTCGTGATAAATCACCTAGGCCAAACCTAATGGCCCCAGCTGCAAGATTACCACCGAAAAACAATAGACTTACGAAGAGGCACCATACAAAAACTGCTCCGAGCTTTGCATATGTGAGCACCCCTCCCCCCTTCTTTGTACATCTTAAAATTTGAGATAGGCCCTTTTCTTTTTCCTCAATTATTAGAACAGCAACGGCCATTAATAAAGACACTATGGCGAAAACATCTGCCATTTGGTTATTTATTGCTGGTGTAAGACCAAAGGATATATCATAGCTTGGCCTGATATCCTTAAGTCTCCCGTAGGCGGCTAGGGATTTTTGTATATTGCGGTACTCATAACTATTTTTCTCGCCAAAGATAGAGATTGATAGCATCTGCTTTCCTTGTTGCTCAATGGTATCTAGGTATTTATCATAAGTTAAAACTTCACTTATCCGATTAAGAGTATCCCTATACAATTTGGACTCAGAAAAAAGAGACTCTGTATACTTAAGGGGTATTCCCCTTTCATTGTAGGCCTCGATATAGTCAAGGGTCCTTGCTTCATCTATTGTAGTATTATCGTAGTTGTCCTTGCTAAGGGCTGTGTAAACCTCATACTCAAATACTCTGTTGGCTAGAAAATTAGACTTTTCTACATCTGTTAAGTCTGCAAGATCATTGTGAAGCATCCTAATAGCTGAATCACTATAAAAATCATTGGCAGGCTGCTTTACAGTCATGAGAACACATACTAGAGCCAACAATAGAGTAATAACTATGAGCCTACGTTTATTAAAGAGCTTATATGGCTCATATATTAAAACATTCATGACCTTACTCCTATTCCTCTCTTTTCAAAAACTCACTTACTTGAGCATTAGCCTCATCGATTAGGGTTTGCACACCAGCTTCATACAGTTCTTGACGAATTCCATCTATGACATCATCAAAGTCCGCACCCTCTTCAAAAAGTCTAACTCTAAATATCCTATCTACATTCTTCATGCATTCATTAGTTTTACTTATGATATTACTAACTTCACTATCATCGAAAATAAACCTACATAGTGGGTCTAACTCAGCTTGGTTATGCAAATCCATATAGAGCTCTGTTTTATTTTTAAATTCATACTCTAGAGGGGTGGCAATAAAGCTGTTACCGTATACAAGCCAACTGTTCAAATCAATTTTTGCCTCAGAATGTTGTATAATCCCGTCCTCTGTTTCATAATGCACACCTTCTATACCAAAGAGCAGCAGGTTTGATAGTTTAGTATCAGTATAAACTTTTGTAAGAAAATCAAATGCATAATCTTTTTTCTGAGATTTTGCACTTACACCTGTACAGCTTGTTATTTTTTGCCCGTACCATACATATCCATCCAAGGGTATAGTAACTACATCCTCATGTGTAGCAGTGGAACCCTGCTTCTTTAGCCAACCCATATTGGGTAATGCATATGGAAAAGGTGTGGATAAGGAGAATGTAATTAGATATTCATCAAGATTATAATTGGTACCTACTTTCAAATAACCATCCATATACATACTGTGGAGCACTCTTAGGGTTTCTATATACTCCTCGTTGTCTATCAGTAAGCCTGCCTTCTTGGTATCTCGGTCTACGATTACTGCATCATTTATCCTTACACCACTATTTGTTTTATAATCCAATGTATAACTCAGGGGATAAAAATCCTCTCCCTCACCCTTTTTAACTAAATCAAGGATATCGACTAGGTCAGCGAGGGGCTTTCTGAAATCTTTTTCTGCCAAGTCGTATTTCTTCATTAGGTCTACATTAATTCTATAGGATGGAGGAGAATTGATTTCCCATGGATATCCGTCAACGCCGTAAATCTGTCCTTTTCGCTCAAGTGCATACCATTTATCATTGGGAAGAGAAGCTTTTAGCAGCTGACCGTTTTCTGTTTCCAGATAATCATTAAAGCTCTGTAAATACCCATTGTTAACAAGGGTATCGTAGCAACTAATCCGAGCCATACCTGTAAAAAGGATATCACATTCTTTTTCTGAGTCTATATATGCCATAAGGTCTTTTACATAGTCATCCGACCCAAGTCCGACAAATCTAACTGAATATTCTGTTCCCAATTCCAACAAACGTTTGTTTACAGCAGTGGCAACTTCATCAGGTTTTTTAGAATTTGTCAAATATATAATTGGTGGACGTGTTTCTATATATGACTTTTCTGTTTCTGTAGGCTCGGGACTATTTATGACTGGGCTTTCCTGAGGGATTTGTGTATCACTTACCTCTGGCCTTTTGGTATCATTACTACAACCTGTTAATGAAACAAACAGTAATAAGGCAACAAGGAATAGCAATCCTTTATTAAATTTTCTCATAATCATCAACCTTTCATATGTTATATTTATAATCAAAAGCTCCGCAACTTTATTACTCTTTATTTATTTTCATTTGTACCCTATTTTTTGTAGTCCGGACTAATATCGGATAGGGCTTCATTGAAACCGAAATAACTACAGGCATGTGTAGAAATAGCTTTGAAACAATAGAAACCTTCGTCACTTGAGAAACTTGTGCCTGTTGATCGAGGTCCACCAGTTCCACTAGATTTTGATGTTTCTATATTTCTGTCTTCAAGTTTATAGAAATAAGCGCTAAGTGAAACTGAAACACTTGTATTGTAATTTGTTGTTGTACTAGCGCTTGCTCTCTCACCTGTACGCATTATTTTACCTTCAACATAATATTGATTTCCTGGTCCATAATATCTTCTTATACCATCGTCAGCATGTACTCCAATAGAAATTGATGCAAGACAGGTAAGTAAAACAAGCATAACAATAACCTTTCTCTTTTTAATCTTCATAATATCTAACTCTCTTCTTGTTTTTTGCGGAGCTTTTGTCTTATTCAACTTTAGTGATTTCATAGTCTTTTTCTGTCAAGTCCTCTATTTTAGCATAGGATAAGTAAGGGATTCCT
>Ga0172377_10005731_pt1 | contig 12785 bp, 6 predicted proteins | sample Pumphouse3metaG_FD_119749 | JGI IMG/M metagenome (GOLD analysis project Ga0172377, IMG submission 119749) | Leachate microbial communities from a municipal landfill in Southern Ontario, Canada - Pumphouse #3 metaG | ecosystem: Engineered > Solid waste > Landfill > Unclassified | place: Canada... | reverse complement strand
TTATCCATCCAAAATGAACCGTATTACGCTCCCGGAAACTACCCTGGTATGACCTGGACGATCGACACAACAAAGGTTTTTATTCGGGATTTTTTAGGACCAAAGTTAATTACCTCGGGACTAAATACGGGTCTTATGATTTGGGACCATAATACAGTTGACAACTCTGGCACGTTAATTGACTTTCCTGTTAGAGTATTAAGAAACGCTGAAACAGCATCTTATGTAACTGCGATTGGAGTTCATTGTTACTCGGGTGATGAATTTGATATGGCTGACTACCTCGATTACTTACATGAAAACAACCCTGAAACTGAAGTGTTTATGACAGAGTGTACAGCAGTAACAGCATATAAGAATATTGAGAGTAATATGGAGTGGTCGGTTCGAAGGATGTATTTAGAAGCATATAATCGATATGCATCTGGAACGACATATTGGAATATGGCACTTGATCCAAATGGTCAAACCCATCTTGGAGGTTGTGATACTTGTACAGGATTAATTAGTGTTCCATTAGATGGACAAACTGGATTTACACTTGAGGCAGATGGATATATTACTGGTCATTTTTCTAAAGATATAAAGTCTGGTGCAAAAAAAATCTATGTTAAAGTGAATAACACAAGTGTTCTAGCGACTGGATTTGTCGATAATGAAGGAAAAATTACTTTAGTTGTATTTAATGATGGTGCCGAAAGAAGTACATCGATTATATGGAGAAACTCAACCTTTACAATTACTTTGCCAAAAAGTAGTTTAATCACAATTACTTGGAATAAACCTCTTTAGAAAGGAATTACTGATGAAAAAATTACTTACATTTTTGACTTTATTTGTTGCTTTATTTTTAGTAGCTTGTAACTTAACAACTTCAACAACTACAAATACAACTCAAACAACCACAACTTCAACTTCTGCAAACACAACCGATTCAACCTTCTTAACTGACACATCAGTTGTCAACTATGAAGGATCATATTGTGATGTTTTAGAAGTTGATTACACTTTTATTGATGATTTACTAGCTAGCCTAACAATCGAGGAGAAAGTTGGGCAAATGTTACAAGCAGAAAAAAGCGGTGCATCAACAACAGATGCCAAAAACTATAATCTTGGTTCGATTTTAAGCGGAGGGGGATCTGCTCCTTCGACAAATGCTGCATATAATTGGTATTTGCTTTATAAAGGATATCAAAATGCAATGAAAAGCTCATCTACTCAAATACCAATTATTTATGGACTTGATGCTGTTCATGGGGATAACAATGTATATGGTGCAACTATATTTCCACATAACATTGGTCTAGGTGCCGCAAATGACCCGGATCTAATGTTAAAAATCGGTCAAGTGACCGCAAGAGAAGTAAGAGTTACCGGTATGAATTATACTTTTGCTCCAGCAGTAAGTGTTGTTCAAGACATATCTTGGGGAAGAACTTATGAATCCTTTGGAGAATCTACAGATTTAGTAAGTTCACTTACAGGACCATATATTGACGGGTTACAAAGCTATTGTATCGGCGCATCTGCAAAACATTTTTTAGCTGATGGAGGTACAGACGGCGGTCAAGATCAAGGAAATGCTACACTTACGGAAGAAGAGGCTAGATCTTTATTCTTGAAACCATATTATGATGCAATTGAATCAGATGTATACACGATTATGGTTTCATATAGTTCTATAAATAATCAAAAAATGCATGGAAGTGAATATTGGATTCAAGAAGTTTTAAAAGAAGAAATGGGTTTTGAAGGATTTGTTATCTCTGACTATGAAGCAATTCATCAATTATCTGGTAGTTATTATGATCAACTAGTGCAAAGTATTAACTCTGGAATTGATATGTTAATGGAACCCTTTTCTTGGAAAAGTGCAATTGAGAACATTCTTCTAGCTGTTCAAAATGGAGACATTTCCGTTTCGAGGATTAATGACGCAGTTAGACGAATACTTATCATTAAGTACAAGATGGGATTATTCTCGGATGACTTTTACAATGCTGAAACTGGTGATTATTACCGTTTAACATATGATGATAATTTTTATACAGATGAAAACAAAGCAGTGGCAAGAGAAGCGGTTAGAAAATCACTTGTTTTATTGAAAAATGATAATAATGTTCTTCCTTTATCAAAAAATGAAGATGTTGCAGTTATTGGAAAAGGAGCATCTAGTATTGGTATTCAGTGTGGAGGCTGGACAATTTCTTGGCAAGGATCTGATGCAAATCATTTAACTGCTGGAACAACCATCATCGATGGAATGAGAAAAGCAGTTATCCAATCTTCTGGAACTGTTTATGATGATATTTCAAAAGCCGATAAAATAGTAGTTGTTTTATCTGAAAAACCATATGCTGAAGGACAGGGTGACAATGATTATCCATCATTAACTGGTTCTACAGCAGATAGCGGAAACGCTGCTTTGCTTGACCAAATCTTGGTTGCTAAAAGCATGGGTAAGACTGTAATTGGTTTAGTCATCGCTGGTAGACCACTTATTATAGGAAATTATTTAAATTATTTTGACGCCCTAGTTATGGCCTTTTTACCAGGCTCTGAAGCTGGACTTGGAATTGCTGATGTATTATACGGAGATTATGATTTTCAAGGGAAATTACCCGTTACTTGGCCATTATCCTCTGAAGGAATTGGTATGAATATCAATTCTATCCCATATAATTCGGATGTCGTTTTATATCCATTTGGATATGGACTAACATATAAGGAGCACTAATTATGAATATATTTGAAGTTTTAAACCAAATGACTCCGGTAGAAAAAGCTACTTTACTAACAGGCAAACATAACTGGTATTTCAATGGAGTTCCTAGATTAGGAATTCGTGAATTTGTTGTTGGTGATGGCCCTCATGGACTTCGTGCTTATTTGAATATATTAGAATCGAATGGTCATCCAAAAACAAGACAACCCGCAACTATGTTTCCCTCTGCATCAGGGATGGCGTCTTCTTGGAATCAAGAATTACTTGAGCAAGTTGGAGAAACAATTGGAAAAGAATGTAATCACTATAATGTAGATGTAATCCTTGCGCCAGGTATCAATGGTAAAAGAAGTCCTTTAGCAGGAAGAAACTTTGAATATTATTCAGAAGATCCAGTGTTAACTGCAGAAATGGCAACTTCCTTTGTCAGAGGTGTCCAATCAGTTGGAGTTGGAACATCCATAAAACATTTTGTTTTAAACGAACAAGAAACATCAAGAAGATTTATTAGTTCTAGCGTTGATGAACGTACTTTCAGAGAGATATATGCATATCCTTTTGAGCGTGTAATAAAAGATGCCAATCCTTTAACTATTATGGGCTCTTACAATAAAATCGATGGAATTTATGCGTGTCAAAACAGAAAACTGTTAAAATCATTACTTCGTGATGAGTGGGGATATAAAGGATTAGTCATTTCCGATTGGGGAGCAGTTCAAGATAAAAGAGCAAGCATCTTGGCAGGACTAGATATTGAAATGCCAGAATCAGAGTGGGCAAAAGAATTTATTAATGATGTTTCAAATGGATTATATGATATGAAATTGATAGACGAAATTGTTCTTCGAATTTTAACTGCATATGACTGGATGCTTTCTAATCAAAATCATGGAAAGAAAACAAATTTCGATGAAAATCATTTAGTGGCGAGATTGGTTGCTAATGAATCCATATGCTTATTGAAAAATGAAAACTCGATTTTACCACTATCTTCAACACAAAAGATTCTCATTTTAGGCAATTTTGCAAGCGAACCAAGAGTGAATGGTGGCGGTAGTTCTGAACTTATGCCATATAAAACTGAAAATCCAATTGAAGAAATAAATCGCTATACAAATGCTACATTTATTACAGGTTATGAATTTGATGATACGAAGTTAAATGCGCTATTGGCACATGAAATAGTACTTATTTTTACAGGTACAACTGCAAAAATAGAAAGTGAAGGGTTCGATCGAAGTAACTTAAATCTTCCGGCTGAGCAAGAACAGTTGATTACTCAAGTTGCTAAGCACCATAATAACGTTATTATTATTAATGCTTCTGGTTCAGCAATAGACGCTAGTCGTTTCATTGATAATGTAAAAAGCTTTGTTCAAACATGGTTTTTAGGATCTGCTTGTGGAAAAGCAATTGCTGATGTTCTTTTTGGAACGGTGAATCCTTCGGGAAAATTATCAGAAACATTCCCAATGTCCATTGAAAACACTTCGGTATTTCCATCTTTTCCCGGAAAAGGGTTAGAAACAGAATACAAAGAAGGTTTATTTACTGGATATCGATTCTATGATACTCATAAAATGAATGTCCTATTTCCATTTGGCTTTGGTTTATCATACACAACATTTGAATATACTAATAATCAAATCTCTAAGAAAATTTTGAAAAACAATGAAGTTACAACAATATCAATAGACGTTGTAAATACAGGACAAGTATCAGGAAAAGAAGTAGTACAGTGCTATATCGAATATGCTAAAAAAGAGTTTATACACCCATACAAAGTACTAAGAGCGTTCAAAAAAGTATTTTTGCTCCCAGGTGAAACAAAAACAGTTGCTTTTGAACTTAAAGATGCTGACTTCTCAGTATTTGTTCCTTCTAGGAATGCTTTTCTCGTTGAAAAAGGAGAATATACTATTCACATTGGCAATAGTGTAAATAACATTTATTTTATGAATCAAATCTATTTTGATTCAGTCGATGTTTGTCATATTCAGAAAAAGTTGGATTTTCCTGCAGATAGTTGGCTTTCAGATGAGCCCGAACGTTCAAAGTTACTTGAATTATTAGGAAATTATCGAGAACTTTATTGGTGGGAAAAAGAAGAGCCTCTTGAAAGAATTTTGAAGCGTATTAACCAAGAAAATGGTGGTTCTAACTTGGAATATGAGAATATGTTAAAGTTTATTGGAGTTGCTAAAGCAATATAAACTATGAAAAAATATATAATTATATTCAAAAAATAATATAAATATGTAACCTATTACATAAAAAGTATTGAAAACGCTTTATTCTTATGATAAAATACCAATGTATATAAAAATAAATAGGAGGAATAGAATGAAAAAGTTATTAATGTTTTTTGTAGTTTCAGCATTTCTATTTGTTTTAGTTGGTTGTGGAACAACGACTACAACAACTACAACAACTAATTCAACAACTGGAACAACTGCTGAACTTACAAACGTTGAATCAGACACTGGTTTAGATAAAAATGTTAGTGGAATCGTAGACATTGTTTTATGGAGCGGTTCTGGAACAACATACTATGATTTAGGTCATCAAGACTTAACAGCTGATCAATTGCCAGCACAAAATGATGCTGCAGCTTATGCAGTTGCAAAAGCCTTTAATGAAATTTATCCAAATATTATAATCAACGGATACTTTAAATCTGGAGGTCCAGACAACGTATCTCAAACACTTGAAACATATGCTGATGACGAAGGACGTTTCCCTTCAGTTTGGGCAGCAATGGATTTAAGCGGATCTGTAGCAAAAGGAATCATTGCTGACTTAAGCCGTTTCGAAGAAGATCCACTATATCAAGTAGTGAACTCAAGCGTATTACAAATGATGAATTATTATGGATTCCAAGCTGGTCTTCCACAATATATCCTTCCTTGGGGAGTATATGTTAATAAGTCATTAGCTGACGCTAATGGTATTGAGATGCCTGGAGCAGATTGGGATATTGATGAATATACTGATTTTGTTTCAAATTACTCTCTAGATCCTGAAAATTTATATTTTGGAGCTATGGATACACCACTTTCTTTTATTGAAACTGGTACATCGACAATCCGTGCATCTTTAGCAAGTTATACTGGAGGAGATACTTTCGTAAATCTTAATTCACCAGAAGTTAGAAACATGATTTCTTATATACACGAATGGGTTTACGGCTCATTCTGGGGACAATATGACAACGAAGCTTTAACAATCGCTGATGGAACTGGCCCAGTTTCTTCATTATATGCAGCAGCAGGAAGTTGGGATTATCATTTATTCCGTCAAGGATATTTATTGACATTTGATGGACAACCTTGGATGATGGGTGATTGTGCTGAAACAGATTCATCATGGTGGGCTGTTTGTAATATCGATGACTGGGATGTTTATCCAAGACCATCAACTGATTACGAAGACAACACGTTTGGTATCGTTTTAGACCCAATGGCAGTTTATAACTATTGTTTAGAAGATGGTGACTTAGCTTGTAGCGTTGAAGAAGAATTAAAAATTCAAATCGCTTACACTTTCGCTATATTCTGGACAGCAGACAGTCGTTCTTTTGCTGCAAGAGCAAATCAACTATTTTATGATGCTTCTTCAGATGGTTATTCTTCAGCATTAAATGACTCGCTTCCAATTGTAACTGGACAAATGTTCCTTGACCAAATGGAATATTGGTATACGCCAAACAAACATCAACGTTTTGGTGCAGTTAATGATGATGGTGATTATGTAATGCCTGGTTTCCAAGAAATCTTACGTTTATATGAACTTGGTCAATTTTGGGATATTTCCGATAAGGCCTTCCCATGGACTTATTCTTATGAAGGCACGAGTTCTACAATCTTAAATGAGTGGCAAAACTATTATAATCCAGATGTAAATGGTGGTAAATCAAAATTTGATGCAGACTTTACTTCAACGATTCAAGCGTTGTTACCTACTTGGAATACTTTAGCAAATCAACGTTTCTCTGATGCATTTGATAAGATTAAACTTGGATTACAATTATACTATTTCTATTCAGATTACAATATTGATTAACTACAAAAAAAAGGTGTGTGTAAACACACCTTTTATTTTTTTATTTGATGGTTTTATTATAGACATTTTGATAAAGAATATGATATAATTAATCAATATGTTACGGTTTACATATAATAAAAATGTCATAATTTCTACTTTTTGGAGGGGTTCCATGAAACTAAAAAAACTCATCAAACCAATTATCTTAATTTTGGTGATTGCTGTTATCTACGCATTTGCTTTTGATAACCCATTTGCCCATTCTGATTACCTTGTTTGGAAAGATCAAATTACCGAAGAATTGTATCAAGATGCACTGAATGTGATAAAAGGTAGTACCGATTATATTACGAGATATTCTTATGTAAGTTTTCTTGAAGACCATACTATTTCATATGGCTTACAAAATAGTACTGCTTTGTTAAGTGGTCGGTCTCCTGTCAATGATTATTTTTATCAAGGTAACAAAGCGATAGATCTTGAAACAGAGAATACCGCTACTTATTCCGTGACAGTTCAAGATGCTGGATTATATTATATATATGTCGATTATTACGTCAAGGAATCCGTTCTTAGCAACTTAACAATATCTGTTAAAGTGAATTCTGAGACTGAATATGACGATTCTTTAACGGTAGATATTCCTCTAATTTGGGAAGATAACTCAAAAACGTTTAGCCTAGATACATATGGAGATGAATCCTTACCAGCACAAAACCGTGTGCTTTCTTGGAAGACATTGCCTTTGTATAACAATACATATACAACTGCAGAACCACTTCTATTTTATTTTGAAGAAGGAGACAACACGATTACCTTCGAGAATGTAATGTCAGGTGCAGTTCTTTTTGGTGATTTAGAAGTAGTATGTCCAAAGGTTGTTCCATCATACGAGGCCTACGCATCCAATTATGCATCTATTGCATCCCCAACTTTCAACTTGGAAATCAATGCAACAGAATATATTGATAAAAATTCATCGTATGTTCGTTTGTATGCATATCAATCCCCATCAGTATCACCTTTTGATGTAGTAAACAAAAAATTAAATGTCATAAATGGTGCCGCATGGTATCGTTCGGGACAAGAAGTGACATATGAGTTTGCTGTAACAGAAACTGGGAATTATAATATTAATCTTCACTATTTAAATGACAAAGACGAATTCAGTGTTTTTCGAACAATTTCGATTGATGGAGAAGTTCCATTTGAAGAATTGTCAGGATACGAATTTCCTGCAACTGGCTCAAGTTCTTGGGCAAATCTCACTTTAGGAAATGACTCAGGAGCGTTTAATATTTATTTAACTGCAGGAACACATCAAATTTCATTTAAAGCAGATATTTCAAAAGTCAATGAGGAATTACGAAATATTCAAATGCTTGTGGATCATATAAATGCTTATGCATTAAACATTTTGAAGATTACTGGTGTAAATATTGATAAAAACCGTAAATGGGAATTTACAAAATACATTCCTGAAACAGTATCTTACTTAGAAGCATATGATACGATTATCAAAGAAGCAGTTGTAACATTATCTAAGTATTCGACTCAACTAGATCAATCGGCAACTCTTGCTTATTTAAATACTGCTGTTGCATCACTACAGACAATCCTAGCGGAGCCCGATAAGATTCCACTATATTTGGAAGCGTTATATAGTGGTACTGGTTCGATTACCCAAATGCTTGGTGATTCAATCACCAACATTAGTGAACAGCCGCTTTATCTTGACACTTTTACAATCTATAATGATGGAGAACTTGGCAAAGCAAACGCTTCATTTCTTGCTAAACTGGGTAGTGACATTCACTTATTTACTGCTTCATTTACAGAAAAAAAATACGTTACAGTAGCGAATCCCCAAGCGGTTAATGTTTGGGTTAGTCGCTCTTTAATCTATGTTGACTTAATGCAAAAAATGGCAGACAAGGCTTTTTCTGGTACGGGAATCGAAATCAAGATTTCAATTATGCCGGATGCGACTAAACTAATTTTAGCGAATGCTGCAAATCAAACTCCTGATGTAGCACTTGGACTTGCTTCTTATATGCCATTTGATTTAGCTATTCGTGGTGCTTTATATGACTTATCTAGTTTTGATGATTTTTGGACTGTAGCAGAATCCTTTAGTCCTGGTGCTTTTATCCCTTACATTTTGGAAGATAAAGTATATGCTATACCTGAGACATTAGAGTTCAATGCATTAGTATATCGAATTGACACGATGAAGGCTCTTGGTTTAAGTGTTCCATCTACTTGGGAAGATGTCATTGATATGTTACCAACCTTACAACGATATGGAATGAATTTCTTTTATCCAACTAGTGGTGGGGTTGGACTTAAATGGTTCTATCAAACGGCTGGATTAATCTATCAATACGGTGGTTCGATTTATTCAGATGATGGATTATCGACAATTATTGACTCTCAAAGATCATATCAAGGATTAAAACTATTAGCAGATCTCTATACTACATATAGTTTGCCATCCTATGTAGCTAGTTTTTATAATTCGTTTCGATATAATACTTTACCAATAGGAATTATTGATTTTGCAACTTATTTAACTCTTAAGAATGCTGCCCCAGAATTAACAGGACAATGGGCTTTGGCTTTATATCCTGGTGTTGAAGATGAAAACGGGGATGTTCAAAGATGGTATATTGCAAATGGTACTAGTGCTATTATGTTTAAAAATGATGATACTGAAAAGTTACAAGATAGCTGGACTTTTTTAAAATGGTGGTTAAGCACACAGACACAAACAGAGTTTGCTTTCGCTCTTCAATCAACTTATGGGCCTGAATACGTTTGGTTATCAGGCAATATTGATGCTGTAGCTAATTCGCCAATTGATGCCGCAGATAAAGAAGTAATACTAGAACAAGTCAAATGGTTAGTGGATGTTCCAAGAACACCTGGACAATACATGTTAGAAAGAGGTTTGTCTGATATTTGGAATAAAGTTACATTTGATGGAATCACCATTCGTGTAGCGATTGATAATCAAGTATTGACCATCAATCGTGAAATCACCAAGAAAATGGTTGAATTTGGTTATATTGATTCAAACGGTAACATTTTAGTTCCATACACAATTCGTGACACTGCCTGGGTTTTAGAACAGATTGTGAAAAGCAAGGAAGGGGTGAACTAAAGTGGCCGCGAACTCAAATAATCGGTTTTTTAGTAAAAGTTCTTTCCTTAAATCAAAAAAATGTATTTCAGAAAAAGTAAGTTCAGACAAATTTTCTACCACTTTGCTATTGGGACCCTATATTTTATTGTTTACATCATTTATTGTCATTCCTGTTATCGTTGCGATTGCACTGTCATTCACATACTTTAATGTTATTGAGATGCCTAAAATTGCTGACTTATGGGGATTATATAATTATGTTATGATTTTAACTCAAGATGAAGTTTTCTTGAGATATGTATTGCCGAACACGCTAAAATACGCTATTATCACAGGACCTGGTGGGTATCTACTATCCTTCATTATGGCTTGGATGCTTTCTCAAATTCAAGCTACTCCACGCAAAATTCTAGCGCTTGCTTTATATACCCCTTCCATGCTAGGAGGAGTTTTCATCGGTGTTATTTTTAGAACACTCTTTAGTGGCGATAAATCTGGTTATATAAATGCATTTTTATTAAGCTCTGGACTTATTTCAACTCCGCTCGACTTCTTACAGTCTGGTAACTATTTAATGAACATTATGATCTTTGTTACATTGTGGTCATCAATGGGTATTGGGTTCTTATCAATGCTTGCTGGTATCCTAAATGTCAATAAGGAAATGTATGAAGCAGCTTATATTGACGGTATCAAAAATCGTCTCCAAGAAATTTTCTATATTACGATTCCTTCAATGAAACCTCAAATGTTGTTCGGTGCTGTTATGGCAATTGTTGGCGCATTTAATGCAGGTGGAATCGGTGTTGCTTTAGCGGGATCCAATCCAACTCCTCAATACGCTGGGCAACTTATTGTGAACCATATCGATGATTATGGTTTTATTCGGTATGAAATGGGATATGCAGCTGCACTTTCAGTGATTCTGCTTTTGATTATATTATTGTTTTCAAAAGTAGCATACCGATTATTCGGGGAAAGGGATTAGGTGAGATAATATGGCAAGCTTCTTAGGTACACAAATTAATCCCAAGCGATTCCATAAATCGCAGCTAAAATTCTATCTTATTTTATTACCAATTGGTCTTTTCATGCTAATGCCTGTTTTGTATGTTGTATTGCAAGCATTTAAACCTTTGAGCGAATTATTCTTATTCCCGCCAAGATTTTATGTATCCAACCCAACATTAGACAACTTCGCTAGATTATTTAGAACTGCATCTGAAACCGGCGTTCCGATGACGAGATACCTTTTTAATTCAGTTATCATAACTGGGCTTACAATTGCGATAACACTGATTATCACATTATCAACAGGGTATGCATTATCGAAAAAACGTTTTAAATCCAAAAAAACATTATTCCAAATTAATCAAACAGCATTAATGTTCGTGGCAACAGCAGTAGCAATTCCTCGTTACTTGGTCGTTTCGTCACTCGGGCTCACAAACACTTTTGCGGCCCATATTATTCCTTATCTAGCGATGCCAGTTGGACTGTTTCTAGTTAAGCAATTTATTGACCAAGTCCCTGATGAATTGATTGAAGCAGCTAAAATTGATGGTGCTAATGATTGGCATATTATCACTAAAATCATTGGTCCATTAGTAAAACCGGCTCTGGCTACAGTAGCAATTCTATCTTTCCAAATGATATGGAATTCAACCGAATCATCCAATATTTATGTAATCGATGAAACGAAAAAGACATTTGCGTTTTACATGACAACGTTAACTTCATCTACTTCAGGACCTGCTGGTGTCGGAATTTCTGCAGCTGCTGGACTTGTAATGTTTATTCCAAATCTTCTTATTTTCATCATCATGCAAGGTAATGTCATGGATACCATGGCACAATCCGGAATTAAGTAGGGGGTGGGCTAATGAAATCAATTCTAAAACGTTCGATTTTACTGGTTGTACTTTTTGCTTTTTCACTCTCGTTTGCCCCAGTTTTAGTGAATGTAACTGCGTCATCTTCCACGACATATACATATGCCTTAGATGATAACAAGCATTTTGTTCAAACTCAAGATGCTTATTTGCCTGGTCAAACTATTACTTCATTAGGACTTAATGTTCCTTCTGATATTGCAATTGATGAAGATAATAATTTGGTTATTGCCGATTCTGGCAACAAAAGAGTAATTGTTTATAACCCCATATCTAAGTCAATAGTATTAACCATTGATAATCCTTTATTACAGTATCCAACAGGAGTATACGTTGTTTTAGAGGCTTCTACATATGTTAGTTTAGGTGATATATACATTGCTGATGCAATCGCTGGAAAAGTCTTCCATTTCGATAATCAAGGCAATCTATTAGAGCAATTTGGAAAACCAAATTCGATTATGTATGAGTCTTTGGAATTCCAACCCGAGAGGATTGCTGTTGATAAAGCAGGGATTATGTATATCATTTCCAAAGGAACATCGGATGGAATTATTCAATTATCAAATACGGGTGATTTTTTAGGGTTTTTCTCTTCGAATAAAGTGTCACTTTCATTAAGAGAACAAATTCAACAAATCGTTTATACCGATGAACAACTTGAAAACTTAGGGATTAACTTAACTCCTCCGGTTTTTACAAGTGTCTTCATTGACAAAAACGGAGGAGTTTATTCAAGCTCATCTGGAAAAAAAGTTGAAAATATTAAAAAACATAATACTCAAGGAACCAATATGATTTCAGATATGTTTGTCGCAAGTTCGCTATTATCTGATATTTTTGTTGATGATTTTGGTATAATTTATGCTTCATCTCAAGTTGGTTATATTGACATCTATTCAAATGATGGTGAATTTATCTATACATTTGGTACAATTAATGATATTTCTGTTGCAGGATTTTTTAAGACATTATC
>Ga0172377_10005730_pt1 | contig 12787 bp, 13 predicted proteins | sample Pumphouse3metaG_FD_119749 | JGI IMG/M metagenome (GOLD analysis project Ga0172377, IMG submission 119749) | Leachate microbial communities from a municipal landfill in Southern Ontario, Canada - Pumphouse #3 metaG | ecosystem: Engineered > Solid waste > Landfill > Unclassified | place: Canada... | reverse complement strand
TCTGAGGTTGATATTAAATCAGCGCAGGTGCCGGTATACGCCAACGCCACCGCGACGGCGCTCACGGCTCCCTCTGACATTCGCTCAGCCTTAGTCCATCAGGTCAGCACGGCAGTGCGCTGGGAAGAGAGTATTACCGCTATGCGAGACGCCGGTGTGCAGCTATTTGTAGAAATTGGCCCTGGAAGAGTTTTGTCCGGCTTGATCCGGCGCGTGGAATGAGACTTCTTCCAATAAACGCTCCATCACCGTATGCAAACGACGCGCGCCGATATTTTCGGTACTTTCGTTGACCTGATAAGCGATTTCGGCCAAGCGTTGAATGCCGTCTTCGGTAAAATTCACCTCTACGCCTTCGGTTTTTAACAAGGCAATCGCTTGTGTGGTTAATGCCGCTTTCGGTTCGGTCAAAATGCGCACAAAGTCTTCTACGCGTAATGATTTTAACTCCACGCGAATCGGTAAACGACCTTGCAGTTCGGCAATTAAATCCGACGGTTTGGTCATGTGAAACGCACCGGAAGCAATAAACAAAATGTGGTCGGTTTTAATCATGCCGTATTTGGTCGAAATGGTACTGCCTTCAATCAGTGGCAATAAATCACGCTGTACGCCTTCGCGCGATACATCACCGCCGCCCGAATCACTGCGTTTTGCCACTTTATCGATTTCATCGATAAACACGATACCGTTCTGCTCAACATTTTCGACCGCTTGGCTTTTTAGATCGTCATCATTAATCAGTTTTTGCGCTTCTTCTTCCGCCAATAACTTAAATGCTTTTTTAATCGGCAATTTACGTTTTTGTTTCTTGTTAGAACCCAAAGATTCAAACATATCTTGAAGTTGCGAGGTCATGTCTTCCATACCGGGCGGTGCCATAATTTCGACATGCGCCGGGGTCATGCGAACATCAATCTCGATTTCTTTGTCGTCTAATTGACCTTCACGTAATTTCTTGCGGAATTTCTGCCGTGTGTCGGCCATCGCTTCATGGCTTTCATCTTCACGCCCGCGCGCCGGTGGCAATAAAATATCTAAAATACGTTCCTCGGCGGCATCTTCCGCGCGACGCTCAACGTTTTTCATTGCCTGATCACGCTGCATTTTGACTGCGTTATCCACCAGATCACGAATAATCGAATCAACATCACGGCCAACATAACCCACTTCGGTGAATTTAGTCGCTTCAACTTTAATAAACGGCGCATTTGCCAGTTTAGCCAAACGGCGCGCGATTTCAGTTTTACCCACGCCGGTGGGGCCAATCATCAAAATGTTTTTTGGCGTGACTTCCGGGCGTAAATCGCTGCTTAACTGCATACGACGCCAGCGATTACGCAAGGCGATCGCGACCGCGCGCTTTGCGTCGGCTTGACCAATAATGTGTTTGTCGAGTTCGTGAACGATTTCTTTTGGCGTCATCATGCTGATCGCATTCCTTAAAGCTTAAAAACAAAGCTCGCATTATAAAGCAAAACCATCAGGCCTGCTAAGCTTGTGCACAAGGTCAATTCCTATAAAAATACGGCGAAATTTTTGCGTTAAATGTTATTGTGTGTACAACTAAAAGTACAAATCGAGGTCGGTTATGAATGTCAGTGTATCGGAGTTTCGCCAGCATTTGCCGCTTTACTTAAAGCAAGTGCAACAAGGTGAAGAAATTACGATTGCCAATCGTGGCAAGGTGATTGCACGCCTCGTGCCAAATGATCAGCAAAACAAACAACAGTTGGCGTTAGATAAGTTAATCGCTTTGCGCGGACAAATAACCGTGCAAGATGTTGTGAATACCCAAGACCTCGAAAACTGGAATCACGATGAAGATAATTTGTGATACCCACGTTTTAATTTTTTGGGCGTCACAACCTGAAAAACTTAGCGAAAGGGCGGCTAACTTAATCAATACAGAGCTTAAAAAACAAGCGCTGGCTTGTGCAGATATTAGCCTGTGGGAAATCGCCATGCTGGTTGAAAAGGGGCGGCTCAATCTTCCTAAAACCATTCAACCCGCGGACTATATTCAAACCATTATTGATGCCATGCAATTAAGCGTGATTCCCATTAGCCCGCACATTGCAGAAATGGCGCAACATCAAGATTTTATTCACGGCGATCCCGCAGACCGTTTAATCGCTGCAACGACGCTTGCCTATAACGCCACCTTAATCAGTGCGGATCAAAAATTTCAGCAAGTTAAAGCCTTAAAGTGGGTGTGGTGAAATGTAACGGAGCTTGGCGTGGTTTTTTTGTAGCTTTCGATAGGAGTACCAGGCCTGGTTGTTATTCAATTTATTCGCTGTAATGGGTTTTGGCTCTAATGATCAGCACAACGCAGCGGTTGTTTTCGATGCGATAGACAATGCGGTCTTGGAAACTCAAATGCACCGAATAAAAGCCTTTTAAATCGCCGACCAAGGGTTTGCCGCTTTCGGGTTTGATGGCGATTTTATTGCGCAGTATGTCTTTGAGTTTGGTTTTCAGCTTGGGGGTGAGCTGGGTTATGTCTTTTTGCGCTTGTTTGGTGAACGCTATTTGATAGCGCTCACCACTCACAAAGCTTCTCCGAATACTTGTTCAAAGCTTGCCACTTCACCGGCATCAGCTTCTTTAACGGATTGGTTAAATGCCTGTTTGAAATCGGGCTGAGATAAAAGGTATAGGGTTTCTTGCAAGCTTTCATAATCGTCTGCCGACATAATCACGGCATTGCCCGCTTTGTGTTGTACTTCAAAAACTTCATGCTGTTGATTGGTTTGCTTAATTAGCTCGAAAAAGGTTTTTCTGGCTTCAGTGGCGGTGAGTGTCATCATTGGTGTTCTCCTTAAGTCATGTACTAAAAAGTGTACCACTTTTATGGTGTTTTTTAAATTTGATTGTGTTGTTAGCTAGAAGGCTGTTGGCTTCGTGGTTTAAGCCGGATTCGTTTATAATCTGCCCATCTCGTTTATTTATCAGCCATATTTATCCGGTTTTGGCGTTTGTACCAGGCCTGTTGGTTGTGAGTCATTTATCGTTAGGAATTCAGTATGGGTTTACGTTTTACTAAAATGCACGGTTTGGGCAATGATTTTATGGTGGTGGATGCGATTTCGCAGTCTGTCACCTTTGAACCAAGTCGGGTGAAGGCTTGGGCGGATCGGCATTGGGGCATTGGCTTTGATCAATTGCTGGTGGTGGAGAAGTCACAATCGCCGCAGGCGGATTTTCGTTATCGCATTTTTAATGCCGACGGTTCGGAAGTGCAGCAGTGCGGCAATGGCGCGCGGTGTTTTGCGCGTTTTGTGTATGACAAAGGTTTAACCCAAAAACGTGAAATTCCAGTGGAAACCGCCTCGGGTTTGATTGTGTTGTATTTGGAAGACGACGGCCAAGTGCGGGTGAATATGGGTGTGCCGCGTTTTGATCCGAAGGTTTTGCCGTTTGAAGCCGAGCAACAAGCACCGACTTATAACATGGATGTCAACCACCAGGCCTGGTTAATCGGCGCGGTGTCGATGGGTAATCCGCACGCGGTGTTATGGCCGTTTGACGATATTAACGTTGCGCCGGTCGAAACCTTGGGCGCGGCATTGGAATCACATCCGCGTTTCCCGCAACGGGTGAATGTCGGGTTTCCGCAATTAATTGATGGCGGCCATATTAAATTACGCGTATTTGAACGTGGTGCGGGTGAAACACAAGCCTGCGGCACCGGCGCGTGTGCGGCGATGGCGGTATTGCGTTTGTGGGGCAAGGTCGATGAATGTGTGACGGTTTCGTTGCCCGGCGGTGATTTGGTGATTCGTTGGAGCGGCAAATCGGATGAACCTTTATGGATGACCGGGCCGGTGGCGACGGTATTTGAAGGCGAATTACATGACTAAACGAAGCGATATTCATGCTGAACACGTGGCTGATTATTTGGTGCATAACCCCGAGTTTTTCCATGTTTTTCCATATTTATTGGATGTGTTGAGTATTCCGCATCCGGCTACCGGACGCGCCGTGTCGTTATTGGAACGTCAAGTTTGGCAGTTGCGTGAGCAAAAAGAACGCTTGCAAGATGAGGTGGATTCGTTGGTGTCGATTGCCGGAGATAATGGTTTATTAATGCAAAAAGTACATCAATTAACGCGGCAAATGATGGCCGCCGAAACGGAGCAGGCCGCGGTGGATGCGCTTTATGAACAGATGCGCGAGGTGTTTAAAGTGGATTATGTCAGCCTAGTCAGTTGGGAAGTGCCGCGCGTCGGTATTCATGGCATGACGCAGCTGGGGGTGCGCCAAGATTGGGTTAAAACCCTGCGCGAAACCTTGCAACCGGGCAAACCCGTGTGCGGATTAATTGAACAAAAATGGAAATCCGGTTTGTTTCATGGTCAAGATGATTTGGATTCGTTGTGTTGTTTGCCGTTGGGCTGGGATAGGGTTTGGGGCGTATTGGCGCTCGGTAGTCCGACGAATCGCTTCCAGCCTGACCTGGGAACGTATTTTTTGAAAATCATGGCGGAATTGATTACGGCTAGACTGAATCGGCTGTTTTGAGTGGTTGAACCACAGAGACACGAAGACACGAAGTATACTAAAAGTGAAGTTTTGAAATGGCAGGGTAAGTGTGGACAGTCCAGCTAGAGTGAATGTCTGGATTAGTAAGATTTGAGCCATAGACTCACGAAGGCACGAACTTTTCTAACAATAAATCATTTGAAATTGGGGGTTAGGTGAAAAGGTTAGTCGTCTTGGGTGGTTTTGTAGATAAAGCTATATTAAATACCTCAGTGTCTTCGTGTCTCGGTGGTGAATAAAAAATGCAGCAGATTGAACGGTTTTTACAGCAAATGCGGGCGCAGAATAAATCGGCTCACACCTTGGATAATTATCAGCGCGATTTACTGAGTTTTGTCGCGTTTTATTTGCCTAAAAATGATCAGCAATCTTGGTCATACGATGTGTTAATGCGTGACCCGCAACCTTTGGATTGGTCCGCTGTGACGGTTCAAAATGTGAAGCATTATGTGATGCAACAGGTTGGCCAAGGATTGGCCGCCAGTTCAATGGCGCGCCATCTTTCGGCGTTGCGCAGTTTTTTTCAATTTTTATTGCGCGAAGGTGTGGTGCAAACCAATCCGGCCAAGTCGGTAAAAGCGCCAAAACAGCCCAAACCCTTGCCCAAAAGTGTTGATGTTGATCAAACGCGCCAGTTACTTGAGCAACCGCTGGAGGAGGGGCTAGGGATTCGCGATCAAGCTATGTTTGAACTGTTATATTCAGCGGGCTTGCGGGTGGCCGAACTGGTCGGGTTAGATTTATCACCCGGTTTAGATGGACTGAGCTCCGGCACCATTAAAGTCCTCGGTAAAGGCAATAAAGAACGCATCGCGTTAGTAGGGCGACAAGCGCAACAGGCGATGCTGGCGTGGTTAAAGACACGTGCCGAATGGGTTCATTCCGATGAGCAGGCGGTGTTTATTAATCGTCAAGGCAAGCGCCTGACTACGCGTTCGGTTCAGCTTCGGCTGGACAAGCGAGCACAGCAGGCGGGCATGGCGAGCAAAATGTCGCCACATCGCTTGCGCCACGCTTGCGCCACGCATGTGTTAGAATCCAGCGGCGATTTACGCGCGGTGCAGGAGCTGTTAGGCCATGCTAATCTGTCTACTACGCAGATTTATACTAAACTCGATTTACAGCATTTAGCGCAGGTGTATGATCAGGCACATCCGCGAGCGCGAAAAAACAACGGTTAGATAAGGGAGACAGAATGACACATCAACCGGATACGATTTATGGCACCACTATTTTATGCGTTAAGCGCAATGGTCAAATGGTGATTGGCGGCGACGGACAAGTCACGTTGGGGCATATTGTGATGAAAGGCAATGCCCGCAAAGTGCGCCGCCTGTATAACGGTAAGGTATTGGCCGGGTTTGCCGGGGCAACGGCGGATGCGTTTACCTTATTCGAGCGTTTTGAAGGGCGGTTACAAACCCACAATGGCCAGCTGATGCGCGCCGCCGTTGAGATGGCGAAAGATTGGCGCACCGACCGCGCGCTGCGTAAATTGGAGGCGATGATGATTGTCGCTGATGCCGATACTATGTTGTTGATTTCCGGCACCGGTGACGTGATTGAACCACAAGATGATTTTATCGCCATCGGTTCGGGCGGCAGTTATGCCCATGCCGCCGCGCAAGCGTTGATGCGTCATAGCGAATTGCCTGCGAAAGAGGTGGTGGAAAACGCGTTGACGATTGCCGCCGATTTATGTATTTACACCAACCATAATTTTACGATTGAAACCTTGGGAGACTAAAAAAATGGCGGATAAAATTAATCAATCCTTTGGTGCCTGTGAAACCAAGCCCCAGTCAGTCAAAGGCTTTGAGGCCGTGTTGTGGCATAGCCGTTTGGTGGTGTTGTCGGCGGTGGTTGCCAGTTTAATTATTGCGTTTGTGATGTTTTATATCACCTCGGTTGAGGTGTTTCATTTGTTGGGTTATTTGGGCGAATATCACAGCTTGGAATACACCCAGCGCGCGGCACTTAAATCGAAAGTGATCGGTACGGTGATTGGAGCGGTTGACGGCTTTTTGATCGGTGCGATTATGCTGATTTTTGCCTTAGGCCTGTATGAGTTATTTATCTCCAAACTCAGCATCGCAAAAGAAGCTTATGGCGCGAGCCAAATTTTGGTGATTAACAGTTTGGACGATTTAAAAGACAAGCTCGCCAAAGTGATTTTATTAGTATTGGTGGTGATGTTTTTCGAAGCGGCGATTTATTTAAAACCCACCACACCGATTGATTTGTTGTACTACGCGATTGGTATCGCGTTAGTGGGCGTGTCCTTATATTTCACCCACATGGCGTTCGCGAAAAACAAAAAAGACAAGAGCAAAGCGGAAGACGTGAGCGAAGATTAAGTTCGCAGCACATCACGTTTTGCGTTAATAAAAAAGCAGGCACCAGGCCTGCTTTTTTATTGTTGAATCGCTGTGTTTTATTTAGTCATTGCGATGAGGGGGAGGTTGGATGAGGTCAAGCACCGTAATCCAACAACAGCGGTTTCGCGCTTACTATATAATTCAGTGGGCGCGAGGGGGTTAGAAGGTTTAAACCAACTGCAAACCTTGGTACATCGCTAAGTCGCGACGCAAGAAATCGGCGGCGCGTTCGTGCAGTTCGGCTAGGCTTTCCTCTGCGCCATGTAATGTACGACCATATTTCATCACTCCTTCGCCCATCGGTTCGAGAATCGACCAAACAAACTGCGCCAGTTGTTGTGGTTGATTTAACCCTTGTTGATAAGCGAGTAGGAATAGTTGCTGGAAACGTGAAATTTCAATACCGCCGCCGGTAACCGGGCTGGCAAGGAAATATACTTCGGCACTGCCGCGCGCGCGATCCATTAAATGTTGATTCAGCTTGTGCGCGTTTTCACGCACGGCCTCAATCGTGTGCTCACTTTGTGCCGATTGAATTTCGCCGCGATGGGTGAAGATAAACATCGCTTGCACAATTTCTTGTAAACCGATTTTGCCGTGCGCGGCGAGCGCTTGCTCTATGTCGCCAAGCGTGTGAGGTTGATAATCGGCTAAATAATCCAAAATCGGGTCATACACATCGGCGGCGAGATCGGCAACACCTAATGCGCCTTCTAATACCAACGAAATCGTGCCACGCGGTTTGCTCATCACCACGCGTTCGGCGCGTAAGGCTTCCATAGTTTGCAGCGGATTCAGATTGCGTGCGCCTTTTATCCAGTAATCTTTACGGAACTTTTTATCGACACAGAAATCACGCGTGTTTTCGCGCAAGGGCACATCGTCAATTTGGGCTAATAAATGTTGCTGTTGCGGGTTAAGGTTGATCGCTTCAATTAAGTCCAGATAACTTGCACTGCTGGCATACTCCAGTTTAGCGCTTTCCATATATTCCGCCATGTCGGCAAAATCCATCGGTTGCCAATCGCGGTTAAAGTATTCATGTGCCAGATAATGCGGGTCTTGGCTGATTAATTCTTTTAATTTCGGCGCAACTTGTTCGTTTGTGATAGCGTGTAGCGGTTGGGTTTGCATGACTTGGTCGGCGAACTGTAAGGCTTGGCGAATGCTTTGCGCGGTGCCTTCGCCCGGCGCGCCCATGCGCTGGGTATGTTGCACCATTAAACGACGCAACGGCATAATTTGCGCCCAGCCGATTTGGGTGTTGTAACTGACATACACCACACCGCCCACTTTGAGGTTTTTGCGAATAAACGCCATGATTAATTGGCGATTTTGTTCCGATACCCAGGTCCATACACCGTGTAAACAAATAAAGTCGAATTTGGGTAAATCATCGCGCGCTAAAAATTCGGCAAAGGATTCGTCTGTAAATTCAGCATTGACTGCGGCGGCTTCGGCTAAGGATTGTGCAAACGCGGCTTGAGAGGGTAAAAAGTCATTACCAAACCAGTGGGTTTCACTGGCGGCGGCATGAATCGCGGCACTCAAACCTTGACCAAAACCCAGTTCGCAAGCGGTAGCTTGTTTCGGTGGCTCAATACCGGCATTGAGCAACGCCAAGCGCATGCGTAGCGGGTTGAGTTCTTTGTAATAGCCATAGGTATAGCCAATATCGGCGACATAGCCGGCGCTCCAGTCGTGCATAAATTTGTCCTCGTTATCATGTGGCGGTTATTAAACCATGAACCGCAAGGGGATAAAACCTTGTTCAGTCGTTTGCTATCGTGTGGCGGTTTTTTAACCACGAAGGTCTGTTGATATGTCGCTGTAAATAATTGATAAATCGTGTTTTAGTGAATCGCTGAATAGGTTGATTGTTCAGTTAAAGTGGGTAATGTAAACAAGTGTATAAAAATCAATGATTTAACACCTAAATAACTTCGTGTCTCTGTGGTTCAAGAAATGAATATCAACCGACCCTATCCGGCGTTTGTTAGGTTTAGCGATGATAAATCCAGGCCTGCAGAATTTTTTTGAGCCAGTCGGTAAAAAAGCGGTAGATAGGTGTGTCTTGATGGAGGGTTAGCGCGGGCGCTGAGGTAGGCGCGCTCGGGTGGAGGCGCTTTTCTATTTCCAGTTGCAGCTCCGGCGAGGCTTGGTTAAACGCGCGCAGAAAGGCGTTAAAGTTGTCGTGTTGCGTCGAGTGTAAATGTTGAGCAATCCAGTGTTCGGCTTGTTGTTCGATGTTCATGTCATTAACGCTTTGCATCAGATCGGCGACTTGATGTTGTGCAGATTGCTCGGGATTAAGTTGCAGACTTAATACAATCTCACTGTCCGCATAGTCGCGCCAAAGACGGCTGATACGGTAAAGAATTTGATCTTCGGTCAGTAATGGACGATGAGGGAAGTTGAGTTGGGTTTCAATCAGTGGGATGGCTTCGGCAAGTTCGTGGGTATCGATTTGTGTTAATAAATCGCCTAGATTTAGCCGAATGCGCGCGCGTTGATGTTGTTGAAACAAGGATTCGATTTGATTGGCCAAGCGTTGTTTGTCGGCCATTTTTTTTAATTCTAATTCATAAAGCGGGTCACTAAACGGTAGGCCAAGGGCGTTTGAAATCATCTTTATCATCGGTACGACTTGGCGCAAGCCATGCTGTGGTGTGCGCAGCAGCTCATGTAACGCGCTGGCGATGGAGTCGGGGGAGGTAGAGGCGATAAGATGGCCATCGCTCACGCGGCGCATACCATATTGGGCGATAAATTTATCGGCTATATGTTGAATCATCAGACTGTCTAAATCCGATAAGTCTAAATGGGTTGCGATATCGGCAGCGTTGGTGGTTTTCATTTTTAAGTCGGTCAGCGAACAATTTTCAGTAAGCTAAATTGTACCAGTGTGTCTCTAACCTATAGGGGTTTTTTAGGGCGCGGGGTAGAGAGTATCGCTTTTGCCGCTCAGGTAGTAAGCGAGCAGGCCAAGCCATTCTTTAACGCCTTTTTCCAGGGTTTCGGCATTTTCAGAAAAGCTAAAGTTGGCATAACGCATCTCGCCTTGGTTGCTGCGAAAATCCACCGGATAAGGTGTGATGTTTAACTCAAAGCGACGCGCAATGCCGACTGAGCGCGGCATATGATAGGCCGAGGTGACTAAAAGATAACGACCGTTTGGTTTGAGTAATGGTATGGTGTTTAAGAAGTTTTCGTAGGTATTGCGTGACTGAGTTTCTAAAATATAACGGCTTGGGTGAATATCGAGTTGTTCAAATATAGTGCGCGCAATCATGCCTTCGCTGTCCGATGTCGCGTTCAAAAATAAGCCGCTGCCGCCGGTAAAAATAACCTTCGCGTTTGGGTAGCGGTCGGCGAGGGCTTTTGCCGCCAGATAACGGTCGCCGCCTTGACCCAGTTCGGCTGTTTGCCAACTCACGGAGCGTTTAAGATCTTCGCCGCCACCCAGCACGATAATGCCATCGATATGCGAGGGCCACTCAACCGGCTTGGCAAAACGCTTTTCTAATGGCTGGATAATATAATCCCCAATCGGGTACACCATTAGCAGGCCTGCTAAAAAAGTAGCAGGGATTAAGCTGAGTCGTGCGGCGTTGTATGCCTTGAAAATAAAAAACAAGGTGCCTAATATGAAAAGAATTACGAGTAGGTTTGTTGGGCTAACAACTATCCAAAACAGTTTGGAAAGGATAAAGAAGGTTGTGTCCATAAATTTGTTTTATTTCAAATAATTAAAAAATAGTTTGCGCACACTGCTTGAAAAGGAAGTTCTAAGTCTTATATACCCACTAATCAACACTGAGGGAACGCAGCATGATGGACAAGTTTACTACACAATTTCAATCCGCTCTGGCGCAAGCGCAATCATTAGCCGTCACTAACGACAACCAATTTATCGAACCGTTACACATTTTGGCGGCGTTGCTGCCGGATCAAGGGCATTTATTGCGTTTAGCCGGAGTGGACGTGAATGCGCTCAATCAAGCGGCTCAGGCCAAACTCAAAACCCTGCCGCAAGTGAGTGGCGCGGGTGGCGATGTGCAAATCTCGCGTCAAACCGGTGCGATTTTGAATTTAATGGAAAAACAGGCGCAGAAAAATGGTGATGCGTATATTTCGAGTGAACTGTTTTTCCAAGCGGCGTTGGAGTCAAAAGACCACATTGCCGAGCTATTAAAACAAGCGGGCGCGACCGATGCCAAACTCGCGCAGGCGATTCAACAAGTACGAGGAGGGGAAAGCGTGCAAGACCAAAACGCCGAATCCACGCGCCAAGCGTTGGAGAAATACACCATTGATTTAACCGCACGCGCCGAATCGGGCAAACTCGATCCGGTGATTGGGCGTGACGACGAAATCCGCCGTGCGATTCAGGTTTTGCAACGTCGTACCAAAAACAATCCGGTATTAATCGGTGAACCTGGTGTGGGTAAAACCGCGATTGTGGAAGGCCTGGCGCAACGTATTATTAACGGCGAAGTACCGGAAGGGTTGCGCAATAAACGCGTGTTATCGCTGGATTTGGGTGCGTTATTAGCGGGCGCGAAATATCGTGGTGAATTCGAAGAACGCCTCAAAGCGGTGTTGAAAGACCTGTCGAAAAACGAAGGTCAGGTAATTTTGTTTATCGACGAAATTCACACCATGGTGGGCGCGGGCAAAGCCGAAGGCGCAATGGACGCGGGCAATATGCTCAAACCGGCGTTGGCGCGTGGCGAATTGCATTGTATCGGCGCAACGACGTTAAACGAATACCGCGACAATATCGAAAAAGATGCCGCGTTAGAGCGCCGTTTCCAAAAAGTGTTGGTGGACGAGCCAACCGAAGAAGACACGATTGCGATTTTGCGTGGTTTAAAAGAACGTTACGAAGTGCATCACGGCGTGGCGATTACCGACCCGGCGATTGTGGCGGCGGCGCGTTTATCGCAACGTTATATCACCGACCGTCAATTGCCGGACAAAGCGATTGACTTAATCGACGAAGCCGCGTCGCGTATTCGGATGGAAATCGACTCCAAACCGGAAGAAATGGACAAATTGGATCGCCGTTTAATCCAGCTTAAAATGGAACAAGTGGCGCTGAAAAAAGAAAAAGACGAGGCCTCGAAAAAACGTCTGGAGATTTTAGAAACACAAATCAAAGAGTTGGAAAAACAATATTCCGACCTCGATGAAGTGTGGAAAAAAGACAAGGCCGCTCTGCAAGGTGCGCAACAGTATAAAGAGGCGTTGGACAAGGCGCGTACCGATATGGAAGCCGCGCGCCGTGAAGGTAATTTGGCCAAAATGTCAGAGTTACAATATGGCGTGATTCCGGATTTAGAAGCCAAAATCAAAGCCGCCGAAGCGTCGGAAGCGGAAGGCGATGGCCAAATGCACCTGTTGCGTAACAAAGTGACCGAAGAAGAAATCGCCGAAGTGGTATCACGTTGGACGGGGATTCCGGTTTCGCGCATGATGGAAGGCGAACGCGACAAATTGTTGCGCATGGAAGAAAGCCTGAGCGCCAAAGTGGTGGGTCAAGACGAAGCGGTCAAAGCCGTGTCGGATGCGATCCGGCGTTCACGCGCCGGATTGTCTGACCCGAACAAACCCAACGGTTCGTTCTTATTCCTTGGGCCAACAGGGGTGGGGAAAACCGAATTGACTAAATCCTTGGCGGATTTCCTGTTCGACAGCACGGATGCGATTGTGAGTTTGGATATGTCTGAATTTATGGAAAAGCACTCGGTCGCGCGTTTAATCGGTGCGCCGCCCGGTTATGTCGGTTACGAGCAGGGCGGTTATTTAACCGAAGCGGTGCGCCGCAAACCCTATTCGGTGATTCTGCTGGATGAGGT
>Ga0172377_10005728_pt1 | contig 12788 bp, 12 predicted proteins | sample Pumphouse3metaG_FD_119749 | JGI IMG/M metagenome (GOLD analysis project Ga0172377, IMG submission 119749) | Leachate microbial communities from a municipal landfill in Southern Ontario, Canada - Pumphouse #3 metaG | ecosystem: Engineered > Solid waste > Landfill > Unclassified | place: Canada... | reverse complement strand
TGTAGCAAGCCTACGTTTTTCATTGTCTGAGAGATATAAAATCATGCCACGTCGTTTAACGGGTAACTGCAAACGTCACCAAGATATGATCACTACGGTTATCAAAAGAGCAAGAGCTGCTGCATTGATCCCATACACAGTAACAAGAAAAGCGGTTGTAACTGCACCGTTTGAAAACCTAAAGTAGGTTCTTCGCGCGGTGCTTTACGCACCGCACCCCTTTTTTCCCCCTTTCTTTATTCTCACGATTTACGCAAAACCACTTAGGAATGTTTTTTGCTAGACTCTTACCAAAAAGTACTCTTATGAAAAATATTTTCCCTTTTTTACTCCTCTTTGGAACGCTCTTGCATGCCGCATCCTCCGACTTTTCAATTGTTCTTCCTAAAGATTTCAACAACGCACTCGTGGACGTCACCCAAAACTACGATCGATCTATCGCCGCTTTGGGAATAACAAGAGAGTTCCGCTCTACCCCCTCACAACAAAGCTACAGCGATCCCTTTGCGTATCTGCAAAGCGTAGCATCCAACTACGGTGCAAGGCTGCATATCACGCGTACCGCTCTAGGCGGTGCCATGTTGGATGAACAAACGATAAAGCTCGAAAAATTCGCTACTCCAGCGGCGTTTGTCAAAACTCCCGATAACGGCTATTTCGTAGGGGGGAGCACCCACCAAGGCGCTTACGTGCTTCTGAGACTCTCACCCCAAGGCACTATAGAATGGCATAGAGAGTTCGACAACACCAATAAAGACACAATGAACACTCTCGTTGCCTTAAAAGAAGGGAGCGTTCTTATCGTAGGCACCACGTTTGCATCGCGCAAAAGCTACGAAAGCATATTCGATACAGGCTTAGGGGGCAACGACATCTCTATTATGAAAGTCTCGAAAAACGGCGTACCGCAATGGAGCAAAAAATACGGAACCCAAAAGAACGATTTTGGAACAGACGCCCTAGAGCTTCATGATGGTTCGTTGGTGCTTTTAGGAACCTCTCAAGAGCAAAGCACTTACGGAGTATCTCTTATCAAAATATCGCAAAACGGCGATATGCTTTGGACGCGTAACTTTGAGGCTACTTCTCCTCTACATGCCAACAAAATCACCCCGATAGAGGAGAATGTTTTTTTGATTTCGCTCACCCAAAAAGACGATGTCGGTAAAAATCAAATACGCCTCGTAAAAATCGATGCTGAGAACAATATCATTCTCGATAAAGCGCTCACTACCGTCTATCCCAGCGAACTCTTCGACCTGGGAGTTTTTGCAAACGGCGATATATTCGGCGTGGGAGAGGTGCGCGATGCACAAAACACGGATGCTTTGGTGATGAAATTCGATCGCGACCTTACCCTGCTCTGCCAAGAACATTTCGGCGATCAAAGTTTCGATAATTTTGTGAGGATGGATATTTTACACAACTCCCAAATTTCGGCGGTGGGCAAACATACCGATCCCGCTTCAGAGGAATCGGATATGTGGCTGGTAAAGCTCAACAACGATTGCACCCTCGCCCAAAAAAGGTTAGAAGATTCCTCTTTGCACCAAGAGCTGCAAACGCTCTTTCGCGATGAGATAGATACCAAAGAGCTTGCCATTGCCAAAAACCTTCTTTTGGAACTCCATGAAAATGCTCTCTATTTTGAAGTAGGAAAATACGCCCTTAAAGAGGAGCATAAAAAATTTCTCGATCGTTTTTCACACAAACTAATCCCTTTTTTGCTCAAATACCGCCATCTTATCGAAGCTATCGAGATCAACGGACATACCTCAAGCGAATGGGGCGGGCTTGATTTTAGCCAAGGCTATCTCAAAAACGCTAAACTCTCTATGAACCGCTCCTACTCCGTCTTGCACTATCTTTTCTCGCGCCAAGATACACAAACACAACAGCTTCTTGCAGAGCTTCTCAAAGGGAGCGGGTGGAGTTATGCCAAAAAAATATCGCTGGATGCAAAAGAGGATAGGGAAAAATCGAGAAGAGTCACGTTTAGGATAGTTTTAAAATAGATCACGGCTCCCAAAAGGAGCCGTGAAGATCAGCCGCAAGACGGAACGTCGCCGTCAGCTGCAAACTGCCAACAGAAGTCATACAGGTTTGTTTTGTCTGCGTCGTTAAGCGCATCAATTTTAGAAGCACCCGAAGGGCAGATTGCTTTCCACTCTCCGACGAGTTTTCCGTCCTCTTTCATACTTTCCCACGTATCGCGGTCATGCTTAGTCGAGAACTTCCCGCCGTTTTCAATGCCGTCTTTTTGACACACTTTCAATTGGTTAAGATACAATTTTTGCCCCGCAGCAGCATCCGCCATAAGCGTCGAGCTTGTAAAAGTAGCCGCTACGAAAGCCGACAATAACAAAGAACCTGTTTTTTTCATTCTGTTTCCTTTAGATAAATTTCAGGAATCATATTACATGGTAATTTGTTAATTATAGTTTAAGATAATAATTTCTTATATGGCATGTAACTATTCTACACACTTTATTATAAAAAATTGTTATTCTTCATACTCTCCGCTTTGTTCTCTGATAGATAAGCGGAATTTATCTTGCTTGAGTTTTTTATACACTTTGAATTTTGCAACCTTTAGCGCCTCATCGTCGTATCCGAATTCTTGTTTGATCGCATCATCCGCTACTTTCGCCGTGTCCATAGCTAAAAGCTTCAACTCTTTTTTTGTAAGTTTGGCTTTTAAAACGCCGTAGAACTCTTTATCGTCCGCGATCATGTTGAGTATTTCAACATTACAAAGCGGAGCCAAAATTTCTCTAAAATTATTTTCGTCGTGGAACTGTCTCCATACGGTTTTTTCTAACATATTCTTTCCTATAATTTATTTAAAATCTGTGTAAGATCTTTCGTTTCTATAACGATATTCGCCTCTTTTTTGAGGATCTCTTTTGCGCAAAATGCTACCCGTGTTCTGGCATGTGCAAACATCGAAAGGTCGTTGGCTCCATCACCGCATACCAAGGTCTCTGCTTCGGTGATACCGAGCAAACTCTGCAAGCGCACAAGCATATCCCCTTTAGAGTGGGAGAACATCATATCGCCCCCCACGAGTCCCGTGAGTTTCCCGTCTTTTTGATGCAGAATATTTGAAAAGTCCGCATCGTATCCCAAAATATTTTTCGCATATCCCGTAGCAGTTCTAAAACCGCCGCTAAAACAGACCACTTTGAGTCCCATTTTTTTCAATTCGGCAATCGTTTCTTGTGCCCCCTTCATATAGGGGAGATTATGGGAGATTTTTTCTACGATCGTATAATCAAGCCCCGTTAGGAGCCCCACACGCTGCTGCAACGATTCAAAAAAATCGAGTCTTCCCGCCATCGCCTCTTCGGTGATGCGGCTAACCTCTTCTCCGATCCCCAGTTCACGTGCAAAAAAATCTATCGTTTCCCCGTCCATTAAGGTGGAATCAAAATCAAAAACTGCCAATTTCAACATAGTCGATACTCTCTTTTGTTATAATGGCGCAATTATAGCGAAATAGGATTTTTTTTGTTTGATAAATTACTCGATAAATTAAAAAACGGCACCTACGTTACGTTGGAAACAACCCCCTCCCATTCCCCCTTGTTTGCTCCCATAATCGACAAAATAGAGGAGCTTGAGCTCCATAAATACGTAGACGGTTTTACGACTACCGACAACCCTTTGGCAAAGCTCAAATACAACTCGCTCTTTGCGGCAAAACTGCTGCAAGATCGCTTCTCTAAACCCGTCATTGCAACGATGAGCATGAGAGACCGCAACAAGATCGCGCTCCAGTCCGACTTGCTCGGGGCAAACGAAGTCGATATTCGCGCCGTTCTAGCCCTTACGGGAGACCCTGCAACCATCTCCGATCAGCCACATGCCAAAGGGGTGTTTGAAGGGGACAGCACCCTGCTTTTGGATATGATTGCATGTTTTAACAGCGGCATTAATTACGCCGGCAAGCCCTTTAGCGTTCCGCCCAAGCCGATTCTCCCCTTTGCAGTGGTGAACTCCTACTCAAAAAACCCCAAAACCCTCCAAAAAAAGATGCAGAAAAAAATAAAACACGGAGCAACGGGGATCATCACCCAGCCCGTCTACGACGTAGAAAACGCAAAAATACTGCTTGATTTGATGGAAGCGGCAAATAGCGAGTGCTGCTCCGAAGCAAAGAACGCAACGCTCGTTTTAGGGGTGTTTCCCATCACGAAACTGCGCACGGCGCAATTTCTCTCCTCTCACGTTCCGGGGATAAACGTTCCCAAAAAATGGCTCGAACAGCTGCGCATCGCCAACAAAGCAGGAGAAGCCGAGGAGTACAAGGTTGGGTTTGAGCTGAGTAAAACTCTTTTTGAAGATCTCAAAACACTTCACCCAAAAATCCACCTTATGACGGCAAACCAGTTCCAAATTGCCAAAGATATTTTGCTCTAAACTACTACATGCCAAGGCTTGGCATGTGGCAATGCACGAGCATATTTGCTATAATCACGCCCATAAAAAGAGACAGGAAACATTATGATCGATCTAAAACTTCTTCAAAAAGATTTCGACGCACTTAGCGCAAAACTCAGCCGCAAAGGGGTTGATGCCGAGCTTCTTTTAGAGCTTAAACAAAAAAACGAAACCCTCAAAGAAGCAAAAGCCTCTTACGAAACGCTCCAAGCGGCACAAAATGCGATGAGCAAAGAGTTCGGTATCTATAAACAACAAGGCAAAGACGTTGCAGAACTCAAAGCAAAAGTCGATGCGAACAAACTCAAAATCAACGACGCTCTCGAAGCGCAGCGCATCGCCCAAGAAGCGCTTGAATCGCTTGCAATGGCGATCCCCAACATCCCCGATGATTCGGTGCCCGAAGGTGTCGATGAAAACGACAACGTCGAGATAAAAAAAGTGCTTACCCCGAGAACCTTTTCTTTTACCCCAAAAGAGCACTGGGAACTAGCCGAACAAAACGGATGGATCGATTTTGAACGCGGCGTCAAGCTTGCTACGAGTCGCTTCAGCGTCCTGCACGGAATCGCCGCAAAACTCGAACGTGCACTTATCAACTTTATGCTCGATTTTAATGCCCAAAGAGGTTTTAGCGAAGTAAGCGTTCCCGCTATCGTTAACCGCGCCGCATTAGAGGGGACAGGACAGCTTCCCAAATTTGAAAACGATCTTTACAAGCTAGAGACTCAAGAACTGTTTTTGATCCCTACCGCCGAAGTTCCCCTAACAAACCTCTATCAAGACGAAATTTTAACCCCCGAATCTCTCCCTATTCTAATGACGGGCTACACTTCATGCTTTAGAAAAGAAGCGGGTGCTGCAGGGCGCGATACTCGCGGTATGATCCGCCAGCATCAATTCCACAAAGTAGAACTCGTAGCGATCACCAAGCCAGAGGAGAGCGAAAAGGTATTTGAGGATATGGTGGCATGTGCATCCGATCTTTTAAGCGCGCTCGAACTCCCCCACAGGCTTGTTCGCCTTTGTGCGGGCGATCTAGGATTTGGTGCGGCATACACGGTCGATCTTGAAGTTTGGCTTCCGGGGCAAAACACCTACAGAGAGATATCATCGGTTTCAAACACAAGAGACTTCCAGGCAAGACGGGCAAAAATCCGCTATAAAGAGGGCAAAAACAACACTCTCGTACACACCCTCAACGGCTCTTCCTTGGCAGTGGGGCGCACCATCATCGCCATCATGGAAAACTTCCAAAACGAGGACGGCACGATCACGATCCCAGAGGTACTCAAACCTTATATGAGGTAGTGGTACTTTATTTGCTTACTCTTTTGCTAAAAAGAGCTAAACAAGGGATGGTATGGCAGAGCCGATAGAAGAAATAATCATTATCGAAGAGGATGATGCCGCCCGTTTTGACGAGGAGAAAGAGGAGAGTTCCCAAACACTTCCAAAATCTTTCGATCCAAAAAAGATCGTTCTCATCGCCCTTATTACTCTCATTTTTCTTTTGCTTTTGCTTGCACTTTTTCTTCTGTTGCGCCCCTCGCAAGAGGAGTCGCTAGAGCCGCTTACACAAATAACCGACAAACTCGATGCAAACCAAACCCCGCCTATGGAGCGAAGCAAAATAGAAGCGATGATCGCAAAAGCGAACTATCTCTACACTTCGGGTTCCAAAGAGGAAGCACTCCATCTTTATGAGCAGATTGCCGAGTATAGCGAATCTATCTCCAACTACAACCTTGGCGTCGCGCAACTCAAAAACGAACAATACGAACTTGCCCTTAAAACCTTTCAAAAGGCGATAAACAACGACGAAAACCGATGCGTAAGTGCCATCAATGCCGCCGTATGCTCTTTGCATCTTAAAGACGAAAAAGCGTTTCGCTACTATATCGACATGGCATACGCTTACTTGCCTAACGAGATTGGCTCCCCGCTTTATTCCTATTATTATGCGCTGATAAACTACTACAACCACAACTATCTTGAAGCACTCAGCGCGCTTAAAAACCGTAAATCAGATTATTACGAAAAAGAGCAAAACACCCTTCAGGCAAAAATTCATGCCCTCTTTAACAGCAACTACGATGCCATTGAAGCGATGGAGCGTTCTTTAAGCACAAGCGATTCTTTCAGCATAGCGCTCCTTTACGCCCGAGTGGGGGATCTCACCTTGGCGGCAAAATATTTTGAAGATGCGATAGCAAAAAATATAGAACCCGTAAAATCGCAGATTGCCTTGGCTTTTGTCAATCTCAAAGCAGGCAGGGTGCACACCGCTTCCAAACAGATCAAAAACGTTACCGATATGTTCGGCGAGGAGGTCTACAAACCCTACCCTATTCGCGTAAGCCTCAAAGATTCCCTTTTTGATCCCGATAAAGCGCAGCTTCGCTATAGAAACATCACCTCCCAAGGCAAAGCTCTCACCTATCAAAAAATATTCTATTTTTCCCCCTATAAAGTGTTCGATGCCCAACAGACCATCAGCTATATTCGTAAAGGAAATGCAAATATTTTCATAGACAATATAGACAGTGCAACCGAGTATCTTAAAAAAAGTGCCTCCTCCTCAAACGTAAACAAGGGGATCGCCCAAGCGATCAAAAAAGCGCTCTCTTTTAAAATACGCGAAGCAAACCAAGAGCTGCTCTCTCTTGTAAAGCTCCAGCCCAAACACTCTATTTTGCATTACAACATAGGACTCACCTATGCACAGATGGGCAACATGCCGGAGGCTCACACCCATTTTTTACGATCGTACCATCTCGATGCAAAAAACTACCTCTCGGGCGTCTTTGCGATTATGTGCGCGCAGATCATCAACAAAGACCATGCCAAGATGAAGGCTATTTTAAAGCACTCCCTCGAGACCGAACCTGAAGATGAAAACACCTATCTCTACAAAACGCTCTTAAACATCAGCGAGAATAATATCATCGCCACTTCCGACTGGTTTAACAAGGGGTATAAACAGCGCCCTCTTTATCTGGCTCTGGACGTCATCATCGCTATGCAGCTTAACAGATACGATATTGCAAGAAAATCGGCACAAAAACTTGCCATACTTCTCCCTAACGACATCATGCCACGCATGCTCCATATCGATACGAATTTCAACGAGCTCTCCCCAAAAGAGTATGCCAAAGAGGTTCATAACTATTTAAAAACGCAGTCATTTCATTATGACGACCTCTATTTTGGTCCCTATATTACAAAGTACACCTACATCCATCAAATGATGTTTACGGGGCGCCTCTTTTTCCTCAGAGAACAGCTCAAAAACGTTTTGGCAACGACCCCGCTTTATGTCCACGATATTACGGGGGCTTTGGCTATGGCATCTTTTTACGACAAAGCTTTTGAAGAGTCCTATACGCTTTACAACCAGCTTATAGACAACCTAAAAATTCAAGACACTTCTACCCTCTTTTTGGGTGCTACCGCTTCTATTGCCGCAGAGCATCCTGAAAATGCGATCGCTTTATTGGAGCTTTCAAAAATGAAAGACCCCTACTTTTTAGAATCGCGCTATGCCTTGGGGCTTTTGTATCTTCAGGTTAAAAACAACGAAGGTGCGGCAATACAATTTGGCAGAATAGGAGACGGTGGGTTTAATTCCGAATATTTTACTTTCGATATCAACCTCAAAGATCTCTCCGTAGCAAAAAAACTCTCGGAAAAATAGAACTGTTATTGCAACGAATCTAGCGGCTATTTGCGGCTTAAACGTCTCAGAAACACAAAACCTGCGCGAATAAGTCCGTAAAGAATATAGCCTATAAAAAAGAGAGCAAATCCCTCGATCGGATAGATAAATATAAGAAGAAGCACAAAAAGGATCGAGACGAAAATCTTTCTTCTGTGTTTTGCGTTCGTATCTATTTTTTTGAAACTCGGATAGCGTATATTGCTCACCATTAAAACGGAAAGAAGCATCGAAGAGAGCAAAAGCCACATGCCATAATCGCTTTTCAAGCCGTACTTTTCAAACAAAAGCACGCTGATTGCCAAAAACACTGCCGCGGTGGGAATGGGAATACCTATGAAAACCGAAGGTTCGCTGCTTGAGGTCATTACGTTAAAACGGGCAAGTCTTACCGCACCGAATATAATAAACAAAGCAGATGCCACGATACCGAGTCTGCCGTATTGATCGCCGATAAAAAGGTAAAGCAAAAGCGAAGGCGCTACCCCAAAAGCGACGATATCGGCAAGAGAATCGAACTCTATGCCGAATTTGGAACATGTATTGGTTAAACGTGCCACACGGCCGTCAAGCCCGTCAAATATAAGCGCTAAAAAGATAAGCCACGCGGCGTTTGTGAACTCTGCGTTGATCGCATTGATCATACTCAAAACGCCGGAAAAAATAGAAGCGGAAGTAAAAAAATTAGGAAGAAGGTAAGCTAAGCTAGCCGGGGATTTCATCTTAAGAGAAATACCCTACAAGCGTGTCGGATGCAAGTATCTGCATCCCTACGTCGATGTTGATTCGAAAATTTTCGGGCAAATAAAGCGTAGTCATTCCATCGACCATCAAACCGTATCTTGCACCCTGCAAGAGATTTTTTGATTGAGGTGTATTTAAAGAGATACCGTCCAAACTTCTTTTAAGAATGTGTGTTACTTTCACTTTATTCTCGGCACCATTTGTAAAAACAAGGGAAGCTTTCGTATTGAGCTTATGTGCCAATGAGTCCTGCAAAGGAAGCTTGGAACCTTTTTGCTCCTCTAAAACTTCGATGTTGCCGCTCAAAGGAGCGCGCAAAAGAGCAACATCAAAATAGGAAGATTCTATTGTAATAGCATACTTATACTCTGCATCCTCAATCTCATCAATCGATACGACCATGCCGTCAACCGGACTCCTAACGCTTTGAGGTTCGTACGAGGGTACCATCCTCTCGGGGTTACGAAAAACATAGATGAAAAAAAGTATCGCTACAAACGAAAGAAACTCTAAAAACGCAATATCTATAAAGGTAAAGAATACAAATAGCGCAACGGATGCGCCTATGTATTTAAACCCCTCTTTCGATACGGGATAAAGATTATTTTTCATCGCTATTCTCTTGGGTGCTATCGTTTTGTTTTTTCTCTTTTGTACGCGTCATAGAAGCATCCTCTTTAAGTTCATCCTCGATGTGATCGCTGGCTTGTACCACTTTAGATTCCATTGCGTTCTCTTTTTCGAAATCCAGGATGATTTGGCGCACCTCTTCCCCTTCGATATTCTCTTTTTTGTAAAGCAACGCAACCATATCTTCGATAGCCCCGCGGTACTCTTCAAGTCTCTCTTTAACCGCTTTATAACGCTCTTCCAAAGATGACTTGATAAAATCGTCCATCGCCTGTGCAAGTTTATCGCTGTATTCACGCGTAGCCTGTACGCCGCCGCCGAGAAACGAATGTCTGCTTTTTTCCATAACCATCAGTCCCGCTACATCGGTCATACCGTAGGTTTGCACCATAGATTTGATAATATCGGTTGCACGCTCCAAGTCATTTCCTGCACCCGTTGATATCTCCCCTATAAATACCTCTTCTGCGGCACGTCCACCTAAAAGAACATCTACTTCTGCCCATAATTCATGACGCTGCATCATAAACTTGTCCTCTTCGGGTTTGTTAAGAGTATAACCGAGTGCCGCAAGTCCGCGAGGTACAATCGAGACCTTGGAAACTTTTTTGGCGCCTTTTGTCGTCTCCGCCAAGAGTGCGTGTCCGCTTTCATGGTAAGCTACGATCTTCTTCTCTTTGGGGTTGATACGGCGTGATTTTTTCGCAAGCCCTGCAATAGCTCTCTCTACCGATTCGTAAAGGTCTTGCTGTTTAACCGTTTTTTGGCTTTTTCTACCCGCCAAAAGTGCCGCTTCATTGACCACGTTTGCCAAATCGGCACCTGCGAGTCCCGCCGTTAAACGTGCTATCTCTTCGATCTCGACGTCGTCGTCCATCTTCACGTTTTTCATGTGCACTTTAAGTATTTTCACGCGCCCTTGAAAATCGGGTTTATCGACAAGCACTTGTCTGTCAAAACGACCCGGGCGTAGCAACGCCTGATCAAGTATCTCGGGACGGTTGGTTGCAGCTAAAATAATAACGGGAGTATCGGTTCCAAATCCGTCCATCTCCGCCAAAAGCTGGTTGAGCGTTTGTTCGCGCTCATCGTTGCCGCCCATCATTGCGCCTGCCGCACGGCTCTTACCGATTGCATCGATCTCGTCGATAAAAATAATGCTCGGTGCGTCTTTTTTTGCCTGCTCAAACAAATCGCGTACGCGGGCGGCTCCCACACCCACGAACATTTCGATAAAACTCGAACCGCTGACCGAGAAAAACGGTACGTCCGCTTCCCCTGCAACCGCTTTTGCCAGAAGTGTTTTACCCGTACCGGGACTTCCTACCAAAAGCACCCCTTTAGGGATTTTTGCACCGATCTCCACATAGCGCGCCGGGTATTTTAAAAAGTCGACGATCTCTTGTACTTCCTCTTTTGCCTCTTCGACCCCTGCAACATCGTCGAATTTTGTTTTGGGTTTTTCGGAGTTAACCATCTTGCGAGAATTCCCCATGCCAAGAAGTCCGCCCCCCATGCTTTTTTGCATACGACCCGCAAAGAACATCCAAATACCTATAATGATCAAAAACGGCAAAAGCCATCCGAACATTTCGGTAAACCAATTAGATTCGCTAAAGCCCGTATACTCGATCCCCTGCTTATCTAATTCCTCTACGAGTTTCGTATCGTTTTTGACGATACGCGTCGTATACACCGTCGCACCGTCGTTGGAAAACGCTTTGATGTATGTCTGCCCGATCTCCACTCTTCGCACGTCTTTGGCGGCAACCAGATTTTTAAGTTCGGAATAACTTACCGACTTTGTCCGGGCATTGGCAGTTGCGGGTGAACCGTCTAAACCTGCTCCGTCTCCTACAAGTACCTTAAAAAGCAAAATAACTGCAACCGAAAAAATTGCAAACGTTATCAGAGGATTTTTATTGAAAAAATTATCGTCGTTGTTATTTTGTTGCTCTTGTTTTGACATCTATCTCTCTTCCTATTGTTTCTTTAAAACGAGGGTTACCCACTCGTCTTGCTGGATTCTCTCCAACATTTCGCAATCTTTGTAATGATTCATAACCTTAGACTCGTATTTGTCCAAGATACCCGATAGGATCAATATACCGTGTTCTTTAAGAACCTTTTTAAGATCGTTGGCTATGAAAGTCAATACGTCGGCTACTATGTTAGCTACGACGACATCGTAGCGATTTTTGGCTAACGAACATGAACCTTCCCAAAGATTTTCAAATGCAACATTGTTGATTTGAGCATTTTCCAAGCTGTTTGCCACCGATACGGGATCGGTATCGCATGCGTCTACTTTTGCACCGAGCTTAATGGCCGCAATGCCCAAAATACCGCTGCCGCATCCGACGTCTATGACGCTGTGCCCCTCTTGTACATATCTGCCTACCGCCCGAAGCGATGAAGCCGTCGTAGGGTGGTGCCCCGTTCCGAATGCAAGCGCGGGATCGATAGCGATGTTGATAAGATCCTCTCTAGGTGCATCCCATGTAGGATGGATATAAAAATTGTCTATTTGCAGAGGTTCTATGCTTTTTTGGTACGCTTCTACCCAGTCGCTGTTTTTTAATTTTTGCTGCGTGCATTCTATGTCTATGGGTGTTCCCAAGGCTTTTTGAAGGGCTTCGGTAAACTGCTCCAAACCCCAAACTATCGTATCAAGTTCCTCTTCGCTTCTAATAATAAAGCCGCCTTCAAACTCTTCAAAGCCTATAGGCAGAGTATCGCTCAAGAAATCTGCATAGAGTTCTTGATGTGAAGATACCTTTACTACCAATTCGTAGTAGTAATCCTCCATTATTCGGCAACACCCATTACGGCACTTAGTTTTTCTTTAAGCACTTGCGGGGTAAAAGGCTTAACGATATAGTTGTTTACACCTGCTTTGAGCGCAGTAATAACCTCTGCTTTTCCACCTTCGGTCGTTACCATGATGATCGGCATATCGGCAAATCTTGCATCGGCACGAACCTTTTTGACAAGTTCCAAACCGTTCATCTCAGGCATGTTCCAGTCTGTAATGAGCATCTCTATATCGGGATTCGTATCAAGCGCGTTCCAACCCTCGACGCCGTCTGCACCCTCTAGGATATCTTTATACCCCAGACGATTGAGAGTATTTTTAATAATACGGCGCATTGTAGAACTATCATCAACAACAAGTAATTTCAAGTGAAATCCTTTACGGTAATTTATTTAAGCAGTTTTAACGGACAATCTTATCAAAAAATTGTTTTTTTTT
>Ga0172377_10005726_pt1 | contig 12789 bp, 12 predicted proteins | sample Pumphouse3metaG_FD_119749 | JGI IMG/M metagenome (GOLD analysis project Ga0172377, IMG submission 119749) | Leachate microbial communities from a municipal landfill in Southern Ontario, Canada - Pumphouse #3 metaG | ecosystem: Engineered > Solid waste > Landfill > Unclassified | place: Canada... | reverse complement strand
TTTGCTTGCTGATTCACGGCCGTTCTTAGAACTACCTACACCTTTTTTATGTGCCATATCTTCTTACTTTTAAATGATTAAGCTATTACTTCTTTGATTGTTAATTCTGTAAACTGTTGACGATGACCGTTAAGTTTACTATATCCTTTTCTTCTTTTTTTATGAAAAACTAGGACTTTGTCACCTTTTACTAATTTCGAAACGACCTCGCAAACTATTTTGGCATTTTCTATTGTAGGAGTTCCTACGGAAATTGTCCCTTCGTTGTCGATTAAGAGAACTTTGTTAAACTCAACTGTTGCTCCATCTTCTACATCTTGAATGTGGTGAACAAACAGCTTTCTCCCAGCTTCTGCTTTGAATTGCTGGCCATTAATTTCTACAATTGCGTACATCTTATAAATTGTATGTGTTAGCTCCATCGGGTGGTATTTAATTTCTTAAAAACGCTTGAACGAACCCGGAGTGGAATAATCAGCAGCAAAATTACTATTTCCTTTTATAATAGACAAATTAATTTCTCTTTTTTATTCAGAAACCTCAAAATAATCTTCCAGTTCTTTTTCAGCTGAATTATTTTCATTCGTAATATCACGTATTATAGAGCCCTTTTCTTGTAAGGCTATTCGTGGACAAATATCTACTGTGTGATTTAAATTGTGGCTGGAAATTATAATTGTTGCCTGGTATTTTTCATTATAGCTTTTCAATAAATGTTTGATGATAGATTGTGAGCTGGGATCAAGGAAATTGAAAGGCTCATCTAATATCAGGAATTTTGGATAGCGAATCATGGCTGAGATAATGCCGATTTTTTGTTTATTTCCAGCGGAAAAGTTACGTATGAATTTCTTTTGACCGATTACTTCACCATTCATAAATCGGTCAAAAGGAGTAAGACGTTCGTCAACTTCTTGCTTTTTTAGTCCATATATTTTGCCGATAAAATAAAAATATTCTTCTGGTGTAAGGTAGTCGATAAGAAAACCATCGTCTATAAAAGCTCCTGTGAATTTTTTCCAATCTTCACTTTTATTTACGTCTATGCCTTCAATCGATATACTGCCTGTATCAGGTTTTAGTAAATCAAGTATAAGTCGGAAAAGTGTAGTTTTTCCTGCTCCGTTGTTTCCAACAAGTCCAATCATTTCTCCATCATTAACGGAGTAATCTTCTATTTGTACAGCTGTTTTACTGCCAAACTTTTTGGTTAAGTTATTTATTGTTATCATGGTAGTGCCTTGTTATGATTTATTATATTTATACTCTACTGTCTCTGAAACCTTCCATGTTCTTATATCTGTTTTTCATCACTCGTTGATAAATATTATTTATCCATAAACGGGAAGTAAGCATAAATCCTAATCCGATAAAAAGAAGTATAATCTCACCCATTACTTCACCCATCAGGGCCATGAAGAGATTATATAGGACCATAGGAATTATGAATGCTGCAAAAGATACAATTAGTCGTCTGCTTTTGCCGCCGGATTGTCGTCCGGTTAACTTTTCGTTTAATGGTTCGGTATTGTTGTTATAGACAGCTAATTGAAAAAACAAGAAGTACATGAAGCCGACGGTGAAAAACATGATGGAAATGACACTCAGAAAAGTTATTTTCCCAGTAATTATGGCTGGCAGCATAAGAATCAATGGCAATAATTCAAAAAGACTATACATGTAATATTTAGCTTGGAGTAAACTTCTAATAGTTTCTTTGCATGACATGAGACCGTCAAGATAATTGCCCTCATATCCCATAATAGTTAGTAGTGTAGTCATTGCAAATACTATAAAGGCATAAACAATAATGAAAAGTTTCATATTACCTGATGAGTCATAGACATCGGTAAAACTAAGTGCTGCAGAAAAGATTACGACGGCTACGAGAATCATATTAAATGACGTTTTTGGACGTTTGTTTCGTAGTAACATTTTTATCTCGAGTCGCATAAATTCACCGATTTCACCATATATCTCAAAAAAGTGGAACTCGGATATGTGCTTAACTTTATTATCTTTTGTTTTACTTAATTCGGCATAGATAAGTTTGTTCATTAGTTGTCTGTTGGCTAACCAAAAGAAAGCGATAATGGTGATTGTTCCGATAAAGTAGAGTAAGTTGCCTTCGATGTATCCGTTTCCTATATCAAGTAAAATATAGAATAGCAAACTTTCTTTAGGAATAAATAAGCTTGATATAACGGCACCGTAAATGACGATGGGGAGAATGATCCAGCATATATGTTCATCTATTAATGTTTTGCAAAATAAATACCAATAATTATTGATGATCATAAGTAGCCAAATGCCTAGACAATAAGTGAATACACCCCAAAATCCAAAATATTTTGTGATTGTTAAAAAGGAAAAAGGTATGAAAAGGAATAACCATATATAATTATAGCTGCTTAGCCCTGATCGAATTAATAGGAAATCAATTAATCTTTTCTTTTTGATAGGTAATAGTAAATAAGGTTTTACTTCTTGTGTTGGTGTTTGTTGGAATGCAAAGCGGAATAAAAAATCGGCGATAAGGATAAATATCAAAATACTACCATTCATAATGTAGTATGGTTCCATATTAGGAGATGTTTCTTCAAAAAGTGATGGAAATATTATTCCAAAGAAGATAAGATAGGCAGCCCAAAAAGCAGCACCGATATATACCCAAAATTTCCCAAACTTATTTTTTTCGTACATGGGATTTCTTTTGGAAGCTAGTTTCCTGTGTTTGCGTAATTCATTGAATATCATGATCCTTAATGTTTGACATTTTTATTAGCTTTGGATATTATTATTCTTTTTTTTATATTAAAACAATATCATTTGGTGTAATTGTTTTCATCAATAATTGCTTTTCTTATTCTTACAAGTTTAGTTAGTAATCCTTCTAGTAAATCAAGTTTAAGCATATTCTTTCCATCACTTTTTGCTACAGCCGGATTTTCGTGTGTTTCTAAAAATAATCCGTCAGCGCCGACGGCTATTCCAGCTTTAGCAACCGTTTCGATAAGATATGGCATCCCGCCCGTAATACCACCTGCTTGGTTGGGCTGTTGTAGAGAATGTGTAGCATCAAGTATGACCGGATAGCCTAAAGATTGCATTTCAGGTATACTACGGAAATCGATGATTAAATCCTGATAGCCAAATGTTGTTCCGCGTTCGGTCAATAAGACTTTTTTATTTCCAGCTTCAACAACTTTTTCTGCCGCATATTTCATAGCTAATGGAGAAAGGAACTGGCCCTTTTTGATATTGATGATTTTTCCTGTCTTAGCTGCGGCAACAAGTAAATCTGTTTGCCGACAAAGGAAAGCTGGTATTTGTAGGATATCTACGTATTCTGCAGCCATTGAAGCTTCATTAGCTGCATGGATATCTGTTACAACGGGAATATTAAATGTATCATGGATTTTTTTTAATATCTTCAAAGCCTTTTCGTCACCAATACCTCTGAATGAATCCATTCTTGAGCGGTTTGCTTTGCGGTAAGATCCCTTAAATGCATAAGGTATTTTTAACTTATTTGTTATTTTTACTATTCTCTCGGCGATATGCATAGCCATTTCTTCTCCTTCTATAACACAGGGACCAGCAAGAAGAAAAAAATTATTGTCAGGGTTATTTTTTAATAATTCAATCATTATATTATTATTATAAAATATTATTCAGGTATAATCATTGTGATTTTCTCGCAAAGTATGCCAATATCTATTGGAAAGTATTTTGGAAGTAGTCGACCGTCTAAATCAACTGACGCATTCTTTGCGCGAAGCACCTTTACGGATTTAGTACGATAAACTTTTACTTGTTTATGATTAAGAATTCTGCCTTCAAGTAAAAGCCAAAGGCCCGAAATTATTTGCCAGAATTTCGGGCCGCGTATGATAGAGACATCAAGCCATCCGTTGTAAGGTACGGCATTTGGCGTTTGTCCCCATCCATAAGCATTGCCCACACATACAGTCATGAATCTTCCTCGAATATGTTCATCATTGATTTTTAAATGCATCCGATATAGTTTTCGTTCGAAGAGTAATAAAAATAATGCAGTGAAATATGCAAGATATTTCATTCCCCAGAAACGTTTGGTTTGATCTGCGATATTTACGATGCGGGCTCCTAAACCAATATTGATAGCATTGAGAAAATATCGCTTCTGATGTTTCTTGCCATCGAAAAAAGAACAATATCCAACATCTATTTTCTTTTTCCTATTATTAATAATACAATTTACAGCATCTTTGTAATCTGTGCTTATCCTCCAATATTTAGCAAAGTCATTACCTATACCATTAGGAATAATGCCGATAGCTATGCTGTTTTTGTCTTCTGCCTCGGAAAACATAATACCATTAATAGCATCGTTTAATGCACCGTCACCTCCAACAACAACAATAATTCGATACCCATTATTTGCCAGAATCTTGGCCAAACGTTCTACCGATCCAAAACCTTCAGATTGTACATAATCGTATGAAACTCCTTTGCTGTCAATATATTCCTTTATTTTTTTCCAACGTTTCTTAACCTTGGGAGTGCCAGCTTTAGGATTGTAAATCACGCCCCATTTTTTGGGATCTATGCTCATATTATAATATTCATTTTAAGATCATTACACTCTATTATTTTTTAGTTCCCTTTGACAAATACAAAGGTACTAAAATTCTTTTATTTTTTCCATGACAAAAGCGATCTTTTCTTTTGTTGGTAATTCTGCTTTTATCCAATGAATGGTAAATCCTTTTCTTTCCATTCCTCGAAACCATGTCATTTGCCGTTTGGCAAATTGATGAATGGCTATTTCCAAACTTGAAAACATCTCATCATATGTCAGTTTCCCTATAACGTAAAGTGTAAGGTATTTATATTCCAATCCGTAGTACATCAAATCTTCCGGTGTAATGTTCTGGTTTAAAAGTCCTATAACTTCATCAACCATACCTTCGCTCAGTCTTTGTTTTAATCGTTTGGTTATTTTTTCTCTTCTTAAATCTCTATCAATATCGATTCCTATAATTAGGCTGTTTAATAGCGGAAATTCTCGTTTGGAGATTGTATTGGTTGCATAATATTCTTCTATTTCGATAGCCCTTATAGCTCGTTTTATGGTATCAACATCTGTTGTATTATGCAAAGTCTTGTATTTGTTAAGTATACTCGTTAGCTCAATGAGTGTGTGCTTTTCGAGTTTTTTTCTTAATGTTGGATTTTCGGGTACCGGTATCAGTTTATATCCTTTTAAAACTGATTCCAAATATAGTCCTGTGCCTCCGCAAAGGATGGGGAGTTTGTTTTGTTGCTTGATATATGAATATGCTTTTAGAAAATCACGTTGATATTCAAATACATTATATTTATAACCAGGTTCAACGATGTCAATCAGGTGATAAGGAATTTTTTTTTTGTCTACAAGATAATCATTTAAATCTTTTCCTGTACCAAGATTCATACCGCGATATATTTGACGTGAGTCGGCACTGATAATTTCTGTATCCAGTTTGGCAGCCAAGGCAGTAGCTAAGGTTGTCTTTCCTGAGGCTGTAGGACCAAGTATCGTGATTAAATCATATTTTTCCATTTGTTTTATTCTTGTATAAGAATTTCCATTTGTAAAATCATTGATTTGCCAAATTCATAATGTGACAAGCGACTAGAGCAGCTGTTTCCGTACGAAGCCTTGACTTACCAAGACTGACAGGAATAAACCCATGTGTTATGGCACTAGCTACTTCTTCTTTACTGAAATCACCCTCAGGGCCAATCATTACCAAGCAATCTTTACCTTTTTCAACTATATCTTTTAATAGAGGCTTTTCATCGTTATAACAATGAGCAATAAATTTATTTCCCTTAAAATTTTGTGAGATAAATTGTTCGAAATTCATCATCTCGTTTAATTTTGGCAAACGTGCTTTTTGTGATTGTTTGATAGCTGATACTAGAATCTTTTGTATTCTTTCTGTTTTTAGTATTTTTCGTTCGGAAAATCGGCAATTGAGAAAAGATAATTCATCAAATCCTATTTCTGTTGCCTTTTCGGCAAACCATTCATTGCGATCCATATTTTTTGTTGGAGCCATGGCTATATGTAAATGACATGGCCATAATGGTTCTTGAGAAATCGATTTAATAAGGTTTACCTGGCAGTGTTTGCCAGAAATAGAACTGATTTCGGCAAGATAAAAATAGCCTTTTCCATCTGTAAGTGTAATTTCATCACCAATGGACATTCTCAGTACACGTATGCAATGCTTAGCTTCTTCTTCGGGAAGTTCTGTTTCTAAAGGCATGTCAGGTGTGTAGAATATATTCATGCTGCTATTTTTTTAAATTGATTATATCGCGCAATTTAGCAGCCAATTCATAATTTTCATCGGCTATAGCTTTCTTTAAACGTTCTTTCAATGTTTCAATTGGATATTCTTTTGTTGCGCGGTCAATGTAATTTTTTATTGCGAGTTCTATATTATGTGGCTCTTCCGTTTCCTTGTTAGGCTTTTCTGCTGTCTCGGTTTTTTCGTCTTTTAAATGAAGACATTCTTTTTCTAATATTGATTCATAAATATAAATAGGACGTTTAGAAAGAATGGCTAGAGTTACTGCATCTGAAGTTCTTGAGTCGATTTTCAATTCTTTGTCTTTACTTTGTATAAAGAGGTAGGAGTAAAAAACTCCATCAATGGCCTTGTATATGAGTGTTTTTGTCAGATAACAATCCATTTCCTGCATAACTTTCAGGAGTAATTCATGTGTTAGTGGACGTGGGGTAGTAATGTTTTTTAGTGCTAATGTAGCAGATTTAGCTTCTGTTGGGCCAATAATTATGGGCAATTCTCGTTCACCGTTTATTTCACCCATAAGTAGTGCATATGCTCCGGTCTCTTCTTGGCTATTCGTGATGTTTATAGGCTGAAGTTCTATTGTCTTTTCCATCATATTTGTTTTTATTCATTATGTGTGTTATATTTATTTTTAAAGATAATTGCGAACAAAATACCTATAACTAATGCATATAAGGCGAAGATGTACCAGATAGAAGTCCAGTCACGGCTAATTAGTTCTTTTCCATTGTATTGAGAGAAAGCATCAACTACTGCTCCACTTGCATATCCACCGATAATAGCACCTAAACCGTTAGTCATAATAAAAAATAAGCCTTGTGCACTAGCCCGAATTGAAGAGTCGGTTTCTTGTTCAACAAATAACGATCCGGAAATGTTGAAGAAATCAAATGCCATTCCATATATTATCATAGATAATACTAACATCCATAATCCTGACCCTGGATTTCCGGCCCCGAATAATCCGAAGCGGAATACCCATGCAAACATACTCATTAGTATTACTGCTTTGATGCCGAAGTGCTTGAAGAAGAACGGTATTGCCAAAATAAATAGTGTTTCGGACATTTGAGATATGGAAAGTAAAATAACAGAATGCTTAACTCCAAAGGAATCTGCATATTGGGCTATGGATGAGAAACTGCCGAGAAAAAGGTCACCATAAGAATTCGTGATTTGCAGTGCAGCGCCAAGAAGCATAGAAAAAAACAAAAAAATAGCCATCTTTTTTGTTTTAAATAATTTGAATGCATCAAATCCGAGAGCGGATAGAAACGTTTTATTCTGTTTCTTGGCTGGTGGGCATGCCGGTAATGTAAAAGCGTATAGGCCTAAAAATAATGCGGCTGCACTACCAACATAAAGTTGTGCACTCGAATCTTTAAAACCTGTCAGATCGACAGTCCACATGGCGCAAATGAATCCAATTGTTCCCCATACTCTGATAGGTGGAAAAGATTTGATAATGTCGCATTTGCTTTTTTCCAATGCGCTATAGGAGATTGTATTAGCTAATGATAGAGTTGGCATATATACTAATAAATTCAATAGTATGGCCCAATATATTTGGTGATAAGATGTTACTGTTGATGCATAAAGCAAGAAACCTGCACCTAGTATGTGGCATATCCCGTATAACTTTTCTGCATTTATCCATTTGTCGGCTATAACGCCTATAATTCCTGGCATAATCAAAGAAGAAATTCCCATTGTTGCGAATATTGCTCCAATTTGCCCTCCCTCAAAATGCAAATTTCTACCCATATAACCTCCGAGTGAGATTAACCATGTCCCCCATATAAAGAATTGGAGGAAATTCATAAAAGTCAAGCGAACTTTAATATTCATCTTCCTTTTTTTTATGATTTTCTAATATTTAAGATTGCAAATATATTGATTTCAAATTGTAAAGTAGTAGAAATAACCTCATTTTTTAAAAAAATGACTTAAAAGTAAACAGAATGGATTGTGTATAGTAAATAAATCTATTTTGTGTTTTTTATGAAGTTATATATAAAAAAAGAAGGGTATCTATCCCAGACACCCAATCTTTGTTAACCTTAAATCTAATACCATGAAAAACACGTCACAAATATATGGGTTTTATGCTTTACAACATAATGTATCAGTAAATAAATGCTTTTTGTTTGTTATATTTAACGCAAATTGCTTATTCGCAAACGTATATTAACGTTTACTCAACGTATAGTACGAGACCCTTTAAATATTCTCCCTCAGGATGATAAATGTTTACCGGGTGATCGGCGGGTTGTGTTAATTGGTGTAGTATTCTTACTTTTCTTTTTGAAATAGCAGCTGCGCTAAATACGGCTGTGCGAAAATCGTCTTTCGTGACAACTTGTGAACAAGAAAAGGTGAAAATTATACCTCCTGGTTTAATTTTTTTAAGAGCAATACTATTGAGCCTTCGGTAGCCCTTTAGACCATTATGAAGAGCTGCTTTATGTTTGACAAAGGCCGGAGGGTCAAGTATTATCAAATCATAAGTATTATTGTTTATCCCATCAAGGAACTTGAAGCCATCTTCTGCAAAAGCTTGATGGCGAGTTTCGTTGGGAAAATTTAGTTCTACATTTTCATTAGTTAATTCAATGGCTTTAGCTGAACTATCTACCGAGTGTACAAGATTGGCGCCACCCCTTAATGCGTAGATGGAGAATCCTCCAGTATAGCAAAACATGTTTAGTACAGTACGCCCCTTGGAATAATACTCCAGTAAAGTGCGATTTTCCCGTTGATCAACGAAAAATCCTGTTTTTTGACCTTTTAACCAGTCTATATGGAATTTCAGACCGTTTTCGCAAGCTATATTTTCTATACTACCACCCTTGATAAAACCATTTTCCGGTTCAAAATCAGCTTTGAGAGGTAAAGTACTTTCTGATTTATAATAGATATTTTCTATCTTATCACCCATTACATTACTTAAAGCTTTGGCTATAGTCATTCGTTCAAGATGCATGCCTGCTGAGTGAGCTTGCATGACAGCAGTCTTATTATAAATGTCTATTACAAGTCCGGAGAGGTTATCGCCCTCACCGTGTATGAGGCGGAATGTATTTGTTTGCGGATTAGAAGTGATACCTATGTGCTGGCGCATCAGATAGGCTGCCTTTATCTTTTGTTTCCAAAAGTCAAAATCTATAGGTACTTGTTCAAAAGAGAGAACTCGTACTGTTATACTGCCAATTTGGTAATGCCCTTCGGCAATAAACTCATTTTGAGAGTTATAAACTTCAACAACTTCTCCTTCTTCTATTTCGTCGTCGGTATGTGAAATGGCTCCTGAAAATATCCAGGGGTGGAATCTTTTGAGAGATTCTTCTTTGTCCTTTTTTAGAAATACTTTATGCATTTTATCTAATTATGACTCTAAATTATTATTTTTTTCGGGAACTATTTCTTCTACAATGGGGATTTCTTTCGGTTCTATTTCCAATTCGTAATCATTGGTCTGTTTAAGTTCCTGTAGTAGCTTATAAATTTTCAAACAGGCCCAAGCATCAATGGCGGCATATTGTTGTTGAGCCTCACTAAGAGTGTCAGCTTCCCAATTGGATAAGCGTTGTGTCTTAGAGATTTTTTTATTAAACAAAATGGCATAGATTTTCTGCAGACTTTTATCTTTAATGCCAAATTCGTTTACATAATCTTGCAATTCTACGTAAGCCTGTTGCTTGAAAATAGCTCTTTTGTGAAGCATCAGAAAGTCATCTTTTAATGACAATCCTATTTTTACAACTGAGGTGTTTTCAAGTAATTTGGTCAGGGAAGGCAATAATCCGATTCGATTGAGTCGGAAAAGGAAGCAACAGTCGTCAGTAGAAATTTGCAACAATGCAACTTTATGTGACTGACCTTTGGAAAAAGTTGGGCGGGTTTCACTGTCAATTCCCAATAAAGATTGAGAAGATAAGTAGTTTACCGCCTTGTTGGCTTCTATTTCATTATCAATTAATAGAATTTCACCAGGGAAAAAAACTTTCGGCAATTCCTTTATCTTTTCTTTATCAATAGTTTCCTTTAAAATCATGTTTTATTTTTTTTCTTATTCTTCCGATAATTCATCTTTATCCGTATTGTTGTCAAGGATATCTGTATCTTCTTCTTCTTCGTCGTCTTGGCTGTATTTCACATTGTGAAGTGCGCGCATCACGTTTACTAATTTTTGTCCCCAAATTGATGCGAAGTTCTCTTGGCAACGTGCCAGGGAGTCGTTCATCGTTTCATTTAATCCCTGTCGGAAAACAAATATAAAATCTTTTATATCTTGGTAAATATCTGTCAAATCTTCAGAAATTTCTCTTGTAATAGGTTCTTCACTAAAGGCCATATCCGGTAGGAATATTTCCAGATAGTCATCTTTTTCACCCATAAGTTTAGCAATCTTAGAGCGTAATGTTTCATACATTTCTTCAGTTACATAGGTTTCTATATTCCCGAATCCAATAGTCTTAAATTTCGAGAGCAGAGAGGCCTTGACATACATTAAAGGAAGTAATAATATTACTTTATCTACAAAGAGGTTACGGTTCATCGAATCTATGCGCTCAAGAAAAACGCAATATTCAGCAGCCACGGTAGCAAATTCCACAACAGTATTATCAAATATGGCACGGCTTTCTTTTTCCATGGTCAGATTTTTATTATTTTGATTGCAAAGTTAAGAAAAAGGATTGAATCAGTGTCTTGTCAGCTATTTTTTTATTATTTTTGTAATCTTGAAAGTATAATATGAATATGAATTTATGGTAAATACAAAAATGAACAAGGATAAAGAACAATCTGTTTCTTCTGGAAATAAAATAACATCATTTTTCCATAACGAGACGTTGCATTTCGTTATAGGATTATTATTTGTGATGTTTTCAGTTTATTTGTTACTTGCTTTTTCTTCGTTTTTTTTTACTGGTTCTGAAGATCAGAGCATTATTGATAGTGGAACTGCTCAAAGTTTGTCGGATATAAATAACCAAGTGAAAAACTATGCCGGATCACGGGGTGCACAGTTAGCTAGTTATTTGATTAATGATTGTTTCGGTCTGGGTTCCTTTTTTATTTTGGTTTTTCTCGCTGTTGCGGGATTAAAATTAATGCGTGTTCATATTTTCCATCTTTGGAAATGGTTTATTTGCTGTTCGTTATTGTTAGTGTGGTTTTCTATTTTCTTTGGATTTGTTTTTTTGAATCAATATCAGAATTCATTTATCTATCTTGGGGGAATGCACGGATATAATGTTAGTAGATGGTTAATTTCACAAATTGGAGTGCCGGGCGTATGGCTCGTTTTAGTAGGAATGGCTATTTGTTTATTAGTTTATTTTAGTGCTTCTACTATTATTTGGTTTCGTAAATTTTTGGGCCTTAAATTTTTAGAGAAAAAAAACAAGGAACTAGTTGATGATGAGTTTGATGATTCTAAAAATAAAAACCAAGATTTAGTTGATCCTCAGCCCCAGAGTGTGGAATTTGGTGTGAATGGGACACAATATTCAAGCCCGAAGGATGAAAAGAAGAGTACAATTGTTCCGGTCAAAGCAGTCAAGGGGGATTTGGAAATGACGATTGAATCACCAGTTACAGAGTCAACCAAGACATCTACGCCAGAAGAAGATGAGGATGAAAACGGGAATACTGATCCAACATTTGCTGTTGAGGCTCCAATAGATGATGAGTATAAGGGACCCGAAAATGAACCTTATAATCCCAGACTTGATTTGGAAAATTATCATTTTCCTACGCTTGATTTAATGAAGCATTATGAGAATAATGATCCAACCATTGATATGGAAGAGCAAACCGCCAACAAGGATAAAATTATCAGTACGCTTCGTAGCTTTGGAATAGAAATTAGTACTATTAAGGCTACTGTTGGGCCGACAGTGACTTTATATGAAATTACTCCCGAGCAGGGTGTTAGAATCTCAAAGATTCGAGGATTGGAAGATGATATAGCTTTGAGCCTTTCTGCGCTAGGTATACGTATTATCGCTCCTATTCCGGGAAAAGGAACTATTGGTATAGAAGTACCTAATTCTAATCCGAAAATTGTTTCCGGACAGTCAATAATAGGTAGTAAAAAATTTCAAGAATCTACATATGAATTACCTATAGCGCTGGGCAAAACGATTACGAATGAAGTATTTATGGTCGATTTGTGCAAGATGCCGCATATATTAGTTGCCGGAGCCACTGGCCAAGGTAAATCGGTTGGCTTGAATACTATTATTACCAGTTTACTTTATAAGAAACATCCTTCAGAATTGAAGTTTGTACTGATTGATCCGAAGAAAGTAGAGTTTAGTATTTATTCAGTAATAGAGCACCATTATTTAGCTAAACTTTCCGATGAGGAAGACCCTATTATTACAGATGTCACAAAAGTTGTTCAGACTTTAAAATCTATTTGTATAGAAAT
>Ga0172377_10005725_pt1 | contig 12791 bp, 7 predicted proteins | sample Pumphouse3metaG_FD_119749 | JGI IMG/M metagenome (GOLD analysis project Ga0172377, IMG submission 119749) | Leachate microbial communities from a municipal landfill in Southern Ontario, Canada - Pumphouse #3 metaG | ecosystem: Engineered > Solid waste > Landfill > Unclassified | place: Canada... | reverse complement strand
TTTAAGAAACCTCTTTAACCTACGAGAACTCAATGGATTGGCAACAATTTACGTCTCTTACCCATGAACAAATGGAATCCCTTCAGAAAAATCTAGAAACGCTGATTTTTTTTGTTCGATCCAGCACAGCTTTTTCTATGCTTCCGAGTGTGGAAGTTAATAATAGAAATTGTCTAGGCAAATCTTTCGGTATTTTGTGGTTCATTCGAAACGTGTTATTCCTGCAGTCTTTTGATGTGTAAAGAGATTCCTTCAGTTGAAATTTTTCATAGGCTTGATCAGAGTAATGAATGTATGTAAAGTTGTCCCGCAGTCGAGTGAATTGAATTTATTGGGGTAATGTTTAAAATGAAGAAGCCCTTTCGCAAGAAAGGGCTTCTACGGGATGGACGAGGCTTGAACTCGTAACCTCCGACGTGACAGGCCGGTGCTCTAACCAAAATTGAGCTACCACCCCAAAAATACTGGGCGATAACGGATTCGAACCGCTGACCCGCTGCTTGTAAGGCAGCTGCTCTGAACCAACTGAGCTAATCGCCCTTATTTCTTCTGGCTTTTTCCGCCCCAGAGGATTCCGATTGGAATGACCACCAAGTAAGCAAAAACCAAAATAATCGGTGCGACCGTCAGTGATATGGGATTCTCTGCAGGGCCTTGAGCGAGACAGAAAAAACCAACCACGAGCAACAGGGCACCGAAGGCAACTAAAAGAATGTTCTTTTTCATATCCGTCGTTTCTCCTGTTGAATGTTATCACCAATAGGGTGAGCCAAATATACCAAGTTCACTTCGTTCTGTCAAGGCATTCTGCGAGAAAAAAATGACTTTTTTCAGCGCCCTAATGTCGGAGACGTTTGTCTTCCTGCGGCAAGAGCCGCATCTGGATATTTGATCCGCGTATGGAATGTTCCTTCCAAGCTTTGCATGAATGCATTTTCGAGGTCGGCGAGGTCTTTGACGGTGAGGTCGCTTTCCGACAGCTGTCCTTCGTTGAGGCGGGCGGCAATTGTTGTGTGGATTAGAGCTTCTAGTTTTTCTGGAGATGCTCCTATCATCGCGCGGCTGGTTGCTTCAATGCTGTCCGCAAGCATCAGAATGACGCTTTCTTTGGATTGCGGCTTAGGACCTGGGTAGCGGAAGTCTGCGGGGTTGATTTTTTTGTCAGGTTCGTTTTTCTGTGCTTCGAGGTAGAAGTATTGGACGATGTTATCGCCGTGATGTTCTGCGATGCCTGCAGAGACCAAGTCCGGTATCTTATATTCTTTGGCGAGTTCCAGTCCCTGAATCACGTGACTGATAATGATTTTTACGGATTGTTGCGGAGTAAGTCCTTTGTGCGGATTGATTCCCTGTTTCTGGTTCTCTGTAAAAAATTCGGGCCGCATTGTCTTGCCTATGTCGTGGTAAAGCGCCATCGTGCGCACGAGGAGTGAATTGGCTCCTACATAGTCAGCGACTTTTTCGGCCAAGTTCGCCACTTGGATGGAGTGGTGGAAAGTTCCTGGGGCGAGTTCGGAAATGCGCTTGAGCGCAGGCCGGTTAAAGTCCGACATCTCCATAAGGGTTAGGTCTGTCGTAATTCCGAAGGCTTTTTCTGCAAGGTGAATGAGGAGCACGGAAGAAATGGCGGAGCAGAAGATCAGGTTGATGCAGCCCGTGATGAATGTGGGGTAGAATATGGAAAATTCAAAGCGGTTGCGGAGGAGAAGCTGTATCGAAAGTGTAATGGCGAGCGCACCGATGCTTGCAAGAATGCTCCAGATGAATTGAGAGCGATAGCGGATTCGGCGGAATCCCTGTATGGTCGCCCAAGAAATGAAGAATGTGGAAACGGCGATGGCCAAGTCATACCCGGAAAGGATCCCGATGATCGCTGAAGAAAAAATGGAAAAGTGAAGACCCATTTGGCGGTTGTAGAGGATGGCTGAAATGATGGGAGCGAGGATGAATGGGTAGAGCCAAATGAGGTCGATGCCTTCGGGAAGTTCGGGTGCAATTCTTTGTACGGATCCGGAAAGATTGTGAATTGCGGCAAAGGCTAGCAATTGAAGTATGGCTATAGCGACGATAGACCAAACTTGTCCCGGCCTTTTGAAAAGCGATGCGTTGAAGAAGAGGAAGTAGAGAAAGAACATACAGACGATAAGAATCATCATCAGTACTTGCCCGTAGGTGGAGGTGAATAACTTCGCCCCCTCTTCTTTTTGCATCGCGAGCTGCAGGGCTTCCAATTTTTCAAGGGCGTCTTTTGTAACGATGGAGCCTTGGGAAATAAGTTCCATTCCTCTCGGAACCATGCCTTTGGATGCATTGACCTGTTCTTCGGCAATCTGTTTTCTGTGCTCTGTTTCTTTTTCGAGGTAGAATACGTTCGGCAGCGTAAAGACGTAGAAGGCTTCGTAGAAGGCACTTTGAATGCCCTGGTTGTGTATAAAGTATTGCTGAAGGTCCGTGAAAGCTTCGTCGATAGCCCGTTCTTTAGGTTGTATACGGCTTGCGTCTACTTTTTTTTCTTCATTGTTTTGTACGAGAGATACTTCCGTCTTGGAGTAAGGGATGAAGTTTACATCTTGGACGTTGTATGTTTCGCGGAAGAGCTGCACTGTCGTATTTGTATTGGCGAGAAGCATGTTGGATACGCCATTTTCGAGCATCCGGTTGAATACACTTTCGAGGGAATCCCGTGCGCGAGAACTGCCGCTCAATTGTTGTACGGCAGTATTGGAGAGCCGCTTGGTGAGGATATGGTAGAGCTGGGATGCTTGTTGAATTTTGTATTGGATGGAATCGCTGTTCTCGGTGTTGCCCGATATTTCAGCTTGAAGTGTTCCATAGCGGCCGAGCTTGGTCAAATACTGTTTGAGGTCTTCAGAGATGCGAGCTGTTTCGTCGTGGTTGAACTCGAACACGGCGTAGACTTTGTCTTTGGCCCGTTCTTTTTCCTGTTCGATTTCCTGTGCAGATTTGGGAACTTCAAAAGATATGGGCGCAACGATCGTGCGCGGGCTGATTTGTCCTAGATGGGGTATTTCGGACTTTTGAGCCAAGTCTTTGTCCGGAAAAAGTCCTACCGCGAAAAGCGTTACTAAAATCCAGCCGATGATGATATGTGGCTTAAGGGACTTCTTTTTCATACTTTTCTTCCTTTCGTTTCATAGGCTCTTACAATATCTCGGACGAGTGGATGGCGGAGCACATCGGTCGCTGGAAATTCGATGTGGGCGATACCTTTGATCTTAGAAAGTAGCTTAATAGCATGGGCAAAACCGGATTCGAGTCTCGGACCTAGGTCGATTTGCGATGAGTCTCCGGTGATGATTGCCTTACTGTGCGGTCCAAGCCGTGTGAGGAACATTTGCATTTGCGGAATGGTTGTGTTTTGTGCTTCGTCCAGAATGATAAAAGCGTGCTTGAGTGTGCGTCCACGCATATAGGCAAGCGGAGCGACTTCTATTGCCCCATCTTCTTGGTAGTGGCGTAACTTTTCTTGGGGGATAAGTTCTCCTAGACTGTCTTGAATGGGCCGCAAATAAGGGGCTATTTTTTCTTTGAGATCTCCCGGGAGGTATCCTAGTGATTCTCCGGCTTCGACTGCCGGGCGCACGAGGCAGATCCGTTCCGCTTCGTGGCGTTCGAGGCTATTGACTGCGAGGGCTACCGCAAGGAATGTTTTTCCTGTTCCGGCAGGGCCGTCTGCAAAAATCACATCGTTTGCTTCGATCGCTTTGACGAGCTTTGCTTGCGATTTGGTCTTGGCGATGACGGGGAGCCCGAAACGGTTCCGGAGAATCGGAGTATCGGGGATGCCTTGTTTCTTCGCTGTTTTGTTTGATTTGCCATTATCGCTTTCAGTGAGGCGTTCCAGCCATTTTCGTGTAATGGGGGTGCCGTGCTTTGCAGCAAGCTTAATTTGATCCAAGAAGGCAAGTGTGCTTTGGATGTCTCCGTTTTCGTTTGCTTTGGAAATCCGGATTCCAGGTAGTCTCGTGCCGAGGACAACACAAAAACGGTCTTCCATCATACGGAAAACCGTCTCATTTTCTCCGGCGATAAGTCGTTTCAAATCGTCAGATATCGGATAGCGAATTTCGGAAATCATTCCTCTGTGCTGGAAGAGTCGTCAGTCGTTGAAATGCCGAGTTGAGTCTTGGCTTCAAAGATTTGACGACGAAGATCATGGTTTTCTTCCATGGTCTTTGCTGCTGCTTCTTTGGTTTCTTTGAGTTCGTCTTCGTCGACTTTTTGTGCTTTTGCGGAAGGACGCGTCGTACCATCTTCGTTATATTCTACTGCTTCGCTTTCTGATTCGGAATCGCCTTGGCGGGATCCTGCGCAAGCAGCGAGGAAAATGGCACTAAGGGCGATGAGGGCAAGTTTCCAAGTTTTAGAAAAAGACATTATAATAAGCTCCATTCAAAATGGTTGTGGACAAAATATATATAGAAAAAATGAAATCAGGGTGCGCCTTTTGATAAATTTGCAGTTCTCGTTGCTAAAAAAACTAAATTTTGAATATGTTTATGGATCAAAATCCTGGTGCTTGCTATTCTCAGGTATTTCTTTCTCCGTCAGGAGACGTGCCCCCGGCGGAGGTCTATGCTTCCCGCAGAAGGTCTCTTCTTCAAAAAATAAACTCTATCGGCATTTTTTGTGGGGTTCCGCGCGATCCGGGGTCGGAAGAAGTGTTCTTTAGTACCTGGACCAAGTTCGTCCAAGACCCTGCGTTTTTGTTCTTGACGGGCATCAACCAGGCGGGATGCTTCTTAATCCTCAATCCTTTTGCGAAAACTCCTGATGAACGGGAGATTCTCTTTTTACCGCCGAAAGATGTTTCCAAGGAATTCTGGTTTGGAAAGCGCCTGGGATATTCGGATGATCTTGCTGAAGTCAAGGCTTTGACGGGCTTTAAGACGGTTCTCCCTGCATCGGAATTTTGGAACTATCTTCTCACTATTTTGAAGTTTCAAAAGACGGACTTTGTTTACGCTTTCTATTTGGAATTTCTTTCCGAAGGGAAGACAAAGAAGATTTCGGATGACCACAATGCTCTTTTTGCGGCAGAACTTCGCAAGAGACTCACGCCATTAGCAGTTTCTTTAAAGACTCTTGCCGAGCCGCATTTTGATTTGAGGGTTGTTTTGGATCCTCTTCGCATTGAAAATTCGCGGACGGCGCAGCTCTGGACGGGGAATGCTTTTAAGGAAACGCTATCTCATTTGAAAACTTTTAAGAACGAGAGGGAATTGGGGCTTTTCCTGGATTATCAAATGCAGATTCAGAGCGATGGCGATTTGGCTTTTCCGACGATCGTCGCCGGAGGGAGGAATGCATGCTGTCTTCATTATGTGAAGAAAGACGAGCCGCTTCGTCCTGGGGACTTGGTCCTGCTTGATTTTGGCGTGCGCTCTGGAACGCAGCACAGCGATATTTCCCGCACGATACCTGTGAATGGCAAGTTCGATCCTCTTCAGCGTTTGCTGTATGGCTTGGTTCTCGATGCGCAGAAGTTTCATGAGCGAGAGGTAAAACCGGGAGCGTTCCTTTTGGATTTGGACAGGAATGTGTGGAATTTCATTTGGGATGAATTACAGAGGCGTTTTGTATCTAAGGGGGGCGCGTTCAAGCTGTTTTATGATAAGCGGCCACATGGGGTGAGCCATTTGATAGGGGAGCAAATTCACGAGGGCGATCCGTTCCGCTGTTATATGGCGAAGCCTTTGCAAGCGGGTATGCTTATTTCCAATGAGCCCGGGCTTTACGGTTATTTTGAAATTGTTATTGATGGGGTACGTTATGCAGAAAATATCGGCATCCGCATCGAAGATGATTTGCTATTGACCCCTTCCGGCTGTGAGAACATTTCGAAGGATATTCTCCGGGAGCCGGACGAATTGGAATCTTTGATAACAAAGGAGTTCTACAAATGATGAAAAAGAAATCCTTGCTTGTTTTCTTCATTCTGTCTTTTTGTACCTCTCTTTTTGCAATGATGAATGAATATGGAGTCATCTCAAGCAATCTCGAAGTAGAGCTTTCGGGTTATGGCGTTTTCTATCGGAATTATTATTCCAATGGGCATAAATCTTCTTTAAGCGATAGCGCTGAAGATTCCCAATTGAATTTGATGCCAACCATCCGGGTGCGTCCCGTTCGCGGTTTGGAATTCAATTTTTCCTACCCGATCCGCGATGATGGGCTGAAAAATAGCACGGGCTTCTGGGGTCCAATTCTCGGTTTTAAATATGGAAGTCCAAGTTCCGCGGGTTTCTTCAATTTGGTATTTCCTGCGGGGGCGAAAAATCTCCTCGGCAACGGAGAATCGCCTGAGCCTGCGCTTATCTTTGGCGGAACGAAATTCTTTGGGGGCGAATCGAAATTTGGCATTCGCATTCATTCTTGGTATTTCTGGGATTTCAATGAACATTCTGCCGATGAACTTTATTTCTTGGTCCGTCCAGAATTCAATTTTGGACAAATCCGCGTTGGCGTAGGGTTTCCGTTTGAACTTTATTTGGCGAATTCGACGAGTTGGATCGATAATACGCCGGGTCATGTCCGTGCTTTGGGCGGTTCGGATGACGATGACGAGTTTGGCTATGCGATGAACATTTCTATTGAACCAAAGGTGACGATAGATTTGGGAGCTCTTTCTGTGGAACCGTATTTTTCTTTTCCGCTCTGGAGATACACGAACAAGTCTGCTTTACTTTATACCGGTTATACATTGGGCGTCGCGGCCCGCTTTGATTTTGACTTTTAGCTTAAGAGGATAACGATTCATGTGGAAGACTAAAGGAACTTTGCCTCTCTTTCTTTCGATTTTGGGAATGACTTTTGCCACTATGGGGCATTTTGTCTTTACTCAGAAAGTATTGGCCAATACTTGCCAAGGGTCTGATTTCTTGTGGCGGAGTGCTCTTTTGCAGAGCTTCTTCCTATTGCCGTTCATTTTTATGATTGTCCCTGCTAGCTATTTCTCGAATCGCTTTCCCAAGAGCCGCGTTATTCAGTGGACTTCTGTTGTGATGACGATCTCCCTTGTTGCAATAGCAATTTTTTATACGTTGGGCTTTGGCACTTTAGCCTTTTTCTTCACCCTTCTTCTCGCGTCCGCATTTGCCGTGCACAGTCCGGCTAAGTACGGCATTCTAAAAGAAATGTACGGTCCGAAATTTCTCGGCTATTCCAATGGTTGCCTACAGATTTTTTCTGTAGCGGCACTTGTACTTGCCGCTTTGATGATTCCTGGGCTAGATGCGGTCGAATCCGCTTTTGATGATGCCCCTACGATCAAGGAATTTTTGAGAAAGGCTGTTGCCTGGCCTTGGGTCCTTGCGGGAGTAAGCCTCCTTTCTACTGTGAGTTCTTTCTTTATTCCTAAGGTGGGGAGGGAATACGCTTCGATGAAAATGTCGTCTGCGGTGATTACCGTGACCCATACGTGGCGTAATCCTGTTGTCCGGGCGTGCATTGTAGGTATTGCCCTTTTCTGGGGAATGGTGCAAGTTTTTGTATTGGTTTTCCAACAAGATGATTCTCTACAGGTGATAACGCTTTTCAAGAATAGTCTGGGTTTTGCCATTCTGGGATTGATGGTGGGGTCTGTGATTGTAGCTCGCGCTTCCCGCGAATTTATCGAAACGGGATTAGTCCCTCTAGGCGCTTTAGGAGCATCTTTATGTATGTTTGCAGTTCCCTTTCTCACGAGCCCTGTTTTTGTAGCGATACTCTTTTTTGCCATTGGGCTTTTTGGTGGGATGTATGTGGTTACACTGAATTCGCTTCTCCAGTACAATACGCGCCCGGCCAATGCTGGCCGTATTCTCGCTGTAGGCAATATGGTGCAAATAGTCGCTCTTGGTGTTCTTCTCGGACTTGAAATGCTTGTTCTCCGCTATACTTCCGTGCAGGATTCGACTGTATTCTTTTTTGCGACGGCGGTGATTTCTTTTGCGGGTTCGCTATATGCCATCAAGCATTTGCCGCAGGCGCTCATCCGCTCGATTCTCCGCACGTTCTTCAGCCGTTATAAGCTTAAGGTTTTGGGTGTTCAGCATATTCCGAGCGAAGGTCCTGCGCTCCTTATGGGCAATCATTTCAGCTTTATCGACTGGGCAGTTCTTCAGATGGCGAGTCCGCGTCCGCTCCGCATTGCGAGCAATAAGGATCATTTTGAAAAATGGTATTTGCGTTGGATTCTAAAACGCTTGGGGATGATCCGCATTCATAAGCGCACTCCGGGCGTTGCGATGCAAATGATCCATGGGGCTCTTCTAAATGGGGAAGCCGTGGTTCTCTTTCCAGAAGGCGAAGTCGCCAAATCTCCGCATATCGGTCCTTTCCGCTTGGATTATTCTTCAGCGGTCAAGGATACGCAGACCGTTATTATTCCGTTTTATATTCAAGGGCTTTGGGGTAGCCGCTATGGTTATTCGACGGATTTCCATCTTTTTGGACCAGCCCTTACCCGAATTATTACGATTGCCTTTGGCGAGCCGCTTTCAGTGGATACTCCGCCTAATCAGATTCGCACGATAGTCCGCGAGATCTCCATTGATGCATGGATCAACTCCCTTAAATATTATAAACCTCTTGCTTCTTCTTGGCTGATGGCTTGTAAGAAGGTGGTTAAATCGGGGCCGTCCATTTATAGCCCTGATGGATCGCATCTTTCCGGTTACAAACTTTTGTGTGCAACGCTTACTTTCAGTTGTATCTTCAAGAAAATTTTAGCCCATCAAAAGCACATCGGCATTATGCTTCCGCCGAGCGGAGCCGGGGTTATTTCAAATTTGGCGTGTTGGGTGCGCGGTAAGGCGAACGTGAATTTGAATTACACTTCCGCTCCAGATATTGTTGCCAAGTGCATTGAACGCGCGGATATAAAGACTGTCATTACAAGCCGGGAATTTTTGGATCGCTTAAAGCAGAAGGGCGTCGATTATTCCGTTCTTTCTAAGTGCTGTACATTAATTTATGCGGAAGATATTTTTGCAAATATTCCCAAACACAAACTCTTCTTCCATATGATGATGGGCGTGATTTTACCTTCTTCGCTAATAGAATTCTTCTACTTCAAGCATGTAAAGCTTTCTGATACGGCGATGATCCTGTTCAGTTCGGGAACGGAAGGCTCACCGAAGGGCGTGGAACTCACTCATTACAACGTGATGGGAAATATCCAACAGCTTTCCTGTATTTTCAATGCCACAAAGACGGATGTGATGCTTGCGGAACTTCCGCTGTTCCATTCTTTTGGATTGACTGTTACGGTTCTTCTGAATTTAATGGAAGGTACGCCGATTGTTGTTGTCGCTGATCCGACGGATGTGAAGACAATGGCCCGCGTGTGTGCAGAATTCCATGTGACGGCTTTTGTCGGTACTCCGACGTTCCTCCGCGCGTTTACCGTGAATCGATGGGTCCATCCGATGTGCTTTAAATATTTGCGAATTATCATTGCCGGTGCAGAAAAGCTCCGTCCCGAGATTCAGGATGCTTTCCGCCTCAAGTTCGGCAAGGAAATCTTTGAAGGCTATGGTTGCACGGAAACGACTCCAGTGGCTTCCGTGAATACGGAAAATATTCTGCTCGACGATTACCTCACTATGCAGGTGAATTGCAAGCCGGGAACGGTAGGTATGCCGCTTCCAGGAACTTTATACAAAGTCGTAGACCCCGATACGAACAAGGATCTGCCTGTTGGTGAAGACGGGATGATACTTGTAGGTGGGTGCCAAGTGATGAAGGGTTACTTGAAGGACCCTGACAATACGCGGAATGCCATTATTGAACTTGAAGGCCGCCGCTGGTATCGCACTGGAGACAAGGGACACTTGGATGAAGACGGTTTTCTCACAATTGTGGACCGGTACAGCCGTTTTGCAAAGCTCGGTGGCGAGATGATTTCGCTAGGTGCAGTTGAAATCCGGATTAATGACACGAAAATTCTCGAAGGTTGCGATTATATGGTAACATCAATCCCCGACAGTACAAAGGGAGAATGTGTCGTTCTTCTATATAGCGGGGATAAGGAACCTTCGGATGTGCTTCGCTCTCTCCGCAAGTCAGGCATTCCTCCGTTGATGGTTCCGGGTCTTGCTTTCAAGGTTCCTCTTGTGCCAAAACTCGGAACAGGGAAGGCGGATTTGGCAGCTTCTAAGAAACTTGCGCTCGAGCTTTCCAAGGAATAGTTTTTTTTGTAGTTTTAAATTCTCTTTTCAAAGGTAAATCTATGCTTCGAACCAAGGGATCCATTCCTTACCTTCTCTTTGTCTTTGCCTCGTCTTTCTTGCAGATGGGGCTTTTTCTTTTTATTGAACAATGGCTCAAATTTTCGTATCGAGGAGATGATTTCTTGATCGATAGCGCTTTTTTGCAGGCCATGTTCTTCTTGCCTTATATTCTTCTTTTCCCGTTTGCAGGGTATCTGGCTAATAAATTCGATAAGGTAAAGGTTATCGCGTGGACTTCTGTGGGAGCTTTTTTTATCACAGCAGCTTTTGCATTTTTGTGGGGACTCTGTCTTTGCGATGCCGCGATTTGGCTTGTGATTCCCCTTTCTTCACTATTTGCATTGAACAGTCCGGCGAAGTATGGATTGTTGAAAGAAATGTATGGAAAATCCCGTTTAGTTCATTCAAATGCCTATCTTCAGAGTGCCATTGTCCTCGCTGCAATTCTTTCAACGATTGTGATGATGGGCTTTTATGGCGAACGGGAAATGTCGTTTCAAATGTGCTATTTGCCGTGGAGCTTTGCTGCCATATCCTTTTTTGCTGCTGTGGCTGCATTTTGCATTCCCGTGTCCGGATTTTCTTGTCCTTCTATGAAAATGCGTACTCCGGCTCGTATTTTCCGGTCTACTTGGAATACGATGCTTTTCCGTCTATGCATTGTGGGGCTTTCCCTTTTTTGGGGAATTGCGCAAGTCTTTGTTCTGCTTTCCCAGGATTTTTCGGGCGAAAGTATGCTCACCCTTATGCAAAAGGGCCTTTTTTTCTCGGGCCTTGGGATGATTCTCGGCGCTTATGTGGCGTCCCGCTTTTCGCACTCTTTTATTGAAACCGGATTCATTCCAATTTCGGTTTTGGGCGGTTCAGTGGGAATGCTCTTCATCACGTTCTTCTCTTCTCCTTTGGTTCTTTCCATTTTGTATGCTTGGCTCGGATTCTGCTTCGGCGCTTTTGGCGTGATTATGAATGCCCTTTTGCAGGAGAATACGAAACCGGATACTTCTGGGCGGATCCTCGCTGTTGCGAATATGGTGGAAATGACGCTTCTCATCGCTTTCATCGGTGTTCAAGCGGTTCTTCTGAATTTTACCAATATAGATAAGGAAACTTTTTTCTTTATTTTGGCTATTTTTCTTCTTGCTTCCTTTGTCTGGGCTTTTATTAAGCTTCCGCAATCCTTGCTGCGTACTGTTTTGCGGATGTTCTTTGCTTTCCGTTACCGTTTGAAAATTAAGGGAAATAACAATATTCCGGCAGAAGGCCCAGTCCTCTTGATGGGCAATCATTCGAGCTACATTGATTGGGCTATTTTGCAGATGACGAGTCCGCGATCCATTCGAATGGCGAGCAACGCCGACCGTTATGAGAGCAATTTCTTGAAATGGATCTTGACGCTCCTTGGCGTTATCCGCATCAACCGCCGAGATCCGGCTCCTGCTATGTGGGCTATTCGGAAGGCTCTTCTTGCTGGAGAAGCTGTGGTCATTTTCCCGGAAGGAGAACTTTCCAAGTCGTCCAACATTAGCCGTTTTTCCATTGACTATTCCGAGGCTATCCAAGGAACGAATGCGAAAATTATTCCATTCTATATTCAAGGGCTTTGGGGGGGGCGCTATAGCTATGCAAATGAATCCGTTTGTTTTGGTGAATCGCTGACTCGCATTGTGACAATTGCTTTTGGCAAGGATGTACCGGCGGCGACATCTCCGCAAGTGCTTCGCAATACTCTCCGCGAACTTTCGATGGAAGCTTGGAATACTTCTATTTCATTTTATCCGACGCTAGCCCCTTTGTGGTTGAAGGCCACAAAGAAATTAGTCGGCTCGAAAATTTCCATTTACAGCCCGTTGGGAAACCATATTTCGGGATTCAAGTTGATTCAGAATGTTTTGATTCATTCCAAAAAATTTAGAGTAATAGCCCACAAGGAACAGAATGTCGGTTTTATGTTCCCACCTTCTCCCGAAGGTGTTTCTACGCTTCTTTCTATATGGGTTGCGGGCAAGACTAGCGTGAACTTGAATTATACATCTGGCATAGAAACGGTCATCAAATGCATTGAACGCGCCGATGTGAAAACTGTATTCACAAGTTGGGCTTTTTTGGACAAGCTTCAAAAACGCGGTCAGAATTATTTCCAGCTCGGTTCGGTCTGCAAATTGATATGCGTTGAAGATGTAGATAAATTAATATCTCCGATATCCCGGGTGGCTGCGTGGCTAGCTTCTGTGACATTCCCAGCGGGGCTTATAGAATTCTGTTATTTTAAGCGGGTGAAGCGCGAAGATACGGCTGTCGTTCTCTTTTCTTCGGGTTCAGAAGGAACTCCGAAGGGCGTGATGCTTTCTCATAAGAATTTAGTCGCGAATGTTCAGCAGGCAAATGCAATCTTTACGATACGCCCATACGATGTGATGCTCGCAGAACTTCCCATATTCCATTCCTTCGGACTTACTGCGACGGTTTTGATGAGCCTTTTTGAAGGAATTCCTATGGTCACGTGTGCGGAACCTACAGATGTGAAGACGATGGCTCGCGTGTGTGCGGAATTCAAGG